>Ga0307515_10017429_pt1 | contig 13080 bp, 10 predicted proteins | sample 17_EM_MG_FD_194513 | JGI IMG/M metagenome (GOLD analysis project Ga0307515, IMG submission 194513) | Populus trichocarpa ectomycorrhiza microbial communities from riparian zone in the Pacific Northwest, United States - 17_EM | ecosystem: Host-associated > Plants > Roots > Unclassified | place...
ATGATGTTGCCCATCAGATTGTCGGGGTCCATGTGTCGGGTTGCGTCGCTATGCGCCATCATGGAAAGCAGATCGTTGCGCGGCTCGCTGTTGACGCGCTCATTCCACATTTTGGTGAAATAGGCGTAGCATTCATCCATCTCCTGGCGTCGCTGCTCCGGCGATTCCACGACGCCGCTCTTGGGCAGCGCGGTCGAGACGTCGGACCAGCGCGTCAGCTTGCGCCGCTCTTCCCAGGGGAAGTCGAACAGCGTCGCCAGCATCTGCGTCGTCAATTCGATCGAGACGCGGTCGACGAAATTGAAGGTCTCGTTGCGCGGCAGATCGTCGAGCACCTTGCAGGCGCGCTCGCGGATCAATTTGGCCAGCTCATCGAGATGAGTCGGCGTGAACATCGGCGACACGGTCTTGCGCTGCGAAGAGTGCCGCGGCTGGTCCATCGCGATGAAGCTCGGATAGTCATAGCCGGGCGGCACGTCGCGGATCGAGATGCCACCGAGCGTCGAGTCGGAAGAGAAGATGCCGTGATTGGTGTCGACATGCATGATGTCGTTATACTTGGTCACCGACCAATAGGGCTCGATCGGCGAGTTGGTGCAGTAATGCACCGGCTCTTCCTTGCGCAGCCGTTCGAACCACGGCCACAGCGTATCGTTCTGGAACAGCTTTGGCGCACCGGGATGAAAATCTTTCAGCGGCGTCGAATAGGCTTCCTCGCGTGCGGCGCGCAGAAGCTCATTCTTCTCGGCTCGGATCTTGGTCTGGACGTTCATCGTCAGTCATCCCTGGGTGCAAGGAAATGTACGGAATGTATTAGACTATAACTTGCGGGCGCTCCATTCGCAAAGCGGCAGTTGCACCGGTGGAACACGGCCCTAGCCCGCGATGCGGGCCGGGAGGGTCTCGTAACCCTTGACAAAGCTTGAATAAACCCGCTTCGGCTCACCCATCACCTCGATCGTGTCGAAACGTTGGAGGATCTCCTCCCAGATAATCTTCAGCTGCAGTTCCGCTAGGCGGAGGCCGACGCAACGGTGGATGCCGAAGCCGAACGAGATATGGGTGCGCGGCCGGGCGCGGTCGATAATGAAATCGTAGGGGCGGTCGATCACCTCTTCGTCGCGGTTGCCCGAGACGTACCACATCACGACCTTGTCGCCCTTCTTGATCTGCTTGCCGCGGAACTCGACGTCTTCCAGCGCGGTGCGGCGCATATGCGCCAGCGGCGTCTGCCAGCGGATCACCTCGGGGACGAAGCTGTCGATCAGCGCCGGATTGTCGCGCAGCTTCCGGTACTGATCCGGGTTTTTGCTCAGCGCATATATGCTGCCCGACAGCGTGTTGCGGGTGGTGTCGTTGCCGCCGACGATCAGCAGGATGAGGTTGCCGAGGAAGTTCTTCGGGTCCATGTCGCGGGTGGCTTCGCTGTGCGCCATCATCGACAACAGGTCGCTTTTCGGCGGCTGGTTGATGCGCTCTTTCCAGAGATTGGAAAAGTACGCCGCGCATTCCAGCAGTTCCGTCTGGCGGTCTTCCTCGGTCGCGACGAGGCCGTCGGGCCCGGGAAGCGTCGTTGCGATGTCGGACCAGCGCGTCAGTTTGCGGCGGTCCTCCCAGGGGAAGTCGAACAGCACCGCGAGCATCTGCGTGGTCAGTTCGACCGAGACGCGGTCGACCCAGTCGAACACTTCATTGCGCGGCAGATTGTCGAGGCATTCGGCCGATCGCTTGCGGATGTTGATCGCGAGCTGGTCGAGATGGGTCGGCGTAAACATCGGCGCCACGGTCTTGCGCTGCGCCGAGTGGCGCGGCTGGTCCATGGCGATGAAGCTTTCGCGGCGAAAATCAGCCGGGACATCGCGGATGGTGATGCCGCCGAGCGATGCGGCGGAGGAGAACGCCGCGTGGTTGGTCTCGATGTCCATGATGTCGTTGTATTTGCTGATCGACCAATACGGTCCGAACATGCTGTCCTTGCAGTAATGCACCGGTGCTTCCCGGCGCAGCCGGTCGAAATACGGCCAGAACGAATCGGTCTTGAACAGCTCGGGATCGCCGGGATCGAATTCCGCCAGCGGCAGTGCATCGGCTCGCTCGCGTGCGGCCTTTTGCCGGGAGTCCAGCTCGAGGGAATCCTGGGTGAGTTCGATGGTTCCGTGCATGGAGCGGCTCCCTGATTATTTTCCGCACGCCGGGATAGGTTCGGCTGGCGGCATTTTGGCCGATTACAGCCGTTCGCACGTGCCGGGGCAAGGGACAGTTTGGTGCTTCGCACCCATTGAACTTTACACCCGTTTGAGGCCGATACGGCGCCGTATCACTTCCCCGTGACAAGCGCGCCTGCAGGCGTTAAGGCTTATAACAACAACGATAATTCGCCGGAGGCAGCCGACCATGATTCCCAATTCGTATCGGATGTTCAATTTCGATCTCGGTGAAACCGCGGATGCCATTCGCGAGACCGTGTTTGCCTTTTCGAGCCATGAGATTGCGCCGCGCGCGGCCGAAATCGACAAGAGCAACGAGTTTCCGCGTGATCTCTGGCCCAAGATGGGCGCGCTCGGCCTGCACGGCATTACCGTCGAGGAAGAATATGGCGGCACCGGGCTCGGCTATCTCGAGCACTGCATCGCGGTCGAGGAAATGTCGCGGGCGTCCGCGGCGGTCGGCCTGTCCTACGGCGCGCATTCCAACCTCTGCGTCAACCAGATCCGCCGCAACGGCAACGATGCGCAGAAACGCAAATATCTGCCGAAGCTGATTTCGGGCGAGCATGTCGGATCATTGGCGATGTCGGAACCCAATTCCGGGTCCGACGTGGTGTCGATGGCGACACGCGCGGACAAGAAGGGCGATCGCTTCGTGCTGAACGGCACCAAGATGTGGATCACCAACGGACCCGTCGCCGATACGCTCGTTGTCTATGCCAGGACCGATGCCAATGCCGGGCCACGCGGCATCACCGCGTTCATCATCGAAAAGGGCATGAAGGGATTCTCCACCGCGCAGAAGCTCGACAAGCTCGGCATGCGCGGCTCCGACACCTGCGAACTGGTGTTCGATAATTGCGAGGTGCCGGAAGAGAACGTGCTGAGCGAAGTCGGCCGCGGCGTCAACGTGCTGATGTCGGGCCTCGACTATGAACGCGCCGTGCTGGCCGCGGGCCCGATCGGCATCATGCAGGCCTGCATGGATGTGGTGTTGCCATACGTGCATGAGCGCAAGCAATTCGGCCAGCCGATCGGCACCTTCCAGCTGGTGCAGGGCAAGCTCGCCGACATGTACACCACGATGAACGCGTCACGCGCCTATGTGTATGCGGTGGCGAAGGCCTGCGACCGCGGTGAGACCACGCGTGAGGACGCCGCCGGCGCCATCCTCTATGCCGCCGAGAAGGCGACGCAATGCGCGCTCGACGCCATCCAGCTGCTCGGCGGCAACGGCTACATCAACGATTACCCGACCGGGCGGCTGCTCCGCGATGCCAAGCTCTACGAAATCGGCGCTGGAACCAGCGAAATCCGGCGTATGCTGATCGGGCGGGAACTGTTCGACAAATCGGCGTAAATGAACCGGATCACACTCCAACCGACAAATCCGTGATGTAAACCCAATTTGCCCGCTGCCTCGACAGGCTTCCTTGACGGGCTGCTTTGGAGTTGACCCGTGAACGAGATGAGTTGGACCCCGTCGGGGCCGCCATCGCTGCCGCCGGTGCCGGTTCCGCCGCCGATGCCGGTGGCGTTTTCTGGCAGCCGCAGTGAATTCTTTCATCTGGTGAAGCGCGGCGCCGGGCTGGAAATGGTGACGCTTGGCTTCTACCGGTTCTGGCTCACCACCGACATGCGCCGCCATCTCTGGAGCAATACCCAGATCGATGGCGATGGCGCCGAATATACCGGCCGGGGCAAGGAATTGCTGATCGGGTTCCTGGTCGCGCTGGCGATCCTGGTGCCGATCTATCTGGCTTACTTTCTCGTCGGCCTCGAGGCCGAACGTTACAAGGCGTTTGCCAGCCTTCCCCTGGTCGCCTTCTTCTATCTGTTCGGGCAGTTCGCGATCTTTCGCGCCCGCCGTTACCGCCTGACGCGCACGGTGTGGCGCGGCGTGCGGTTCTGGATGAGTGGCTCGGGTTGGATCTACGCGCTTCGGGCTTCGCTGTGGGGTCTGTTGGTGATCGTGACGCTCGGCCTGGCCTTGCCGTGGCGCACGGCGGCGCTCGAACGCTACAAGATGCGTCATTCATATTACGGCGATCTGCAGGGAAGTTTTGAGGGAAGCGGCTGGGAATTCTTCAAGCGCGGCTGGTGGCTGTGGTTGCTCACGCCGGTTGCGCTCTATGTGTCGCCGCTGCTGCCCTTCGTCTACGGCGCGTTCAAGGCGGTGGAATGGCGCTGGTGGCTGTCGGGCATCCGGTTCGGCGGCGTGCGTCTGGAATCGGGATTGCCGCGCAGCCGGCTGATCGGTCTGTACTGGAAGGTGATCGGCTGGATGCTCGTGCTTGGGCTGGTTTTCATGGTCTATCTGGCGCTTGCGGCGGCGCTGGTCGCCAGCATGAGCGGGGAAGGGTTCTCCGAGTTTTTCAAGTCTCAGGAATTCATGAAGAGCATTCCACTGCTGGTGCTGGCGGGCCTGGGCTATCTGATGTTCGCGCTCGCGATCAACGTCGTGATCCGCGTCTATCTGGTGCGCGATCTCTGGGTGAGGGTATTGGAATCGATCAACATCCAGGGCATCGAGGCGGCGGCCAATGTCGCGGCGCGGGGCGAACTTGCCAATGCGCTCGGCGAAGGCTTTGCCGATGGCCTCGATGTCGCGGGGTTCTAGAGCGTTTTCAAGCGAAGTGGGTACCGGTTCGCGTGAAGAAAACGCGTCAAAAAAAGAGTCTAGCTCATGACCGATATCGCGATGGACAGCGACAAACCCGCCGCGCAGAAATCGGGTTCGGCGACCTATTTCGACGGGAAGTCGAGCCAGCGGCGCGTGGTCACGCTGCACTTCACTGACCGGCTAGAGATCCGCGACGGTGACACCGCGCTTGCGACATGGGCCTATGCCGACATCCGCCGCGCCGACGGTCCCTCCGGCATGCTGCGCCTGAGTTCCCTGACGGCACCGGCGCTGGCGCGCCTGGAGATTCGCGATGCCGCGCTCGCGGCCGATCTGGCCTCACGCTGCGCAAGCCTGGATGAAAACACGCCCGGCCGCCGCGGTGTTGCGGCAATCGTCGGCTGGTCGCTCGCCGCCACGGTTTCGATCGTCGCGGTGATATTGTTCGGTGTCCCGCTCGCCGCCGATCGCTTGGCGCCGCTGGTGCCGAACGCCTTCGAACGGCGGTTCGGCGAGGCCGCCGACGGCCAGATCAAGACGCTGTTCAACGCCAAGGTATGTGACAATGCGGCCGGAGAAAAAGCCTTCACCAAGCTCATGACCGCGATACGCGAATCCGCTGGGATGGATACATCGGTCCAATCCAGCGTGCTGTCTTCCGAGGTGCCCAACGCCTTCGCGCTGCCGGGCGGCAGGGTTTACATGTTTAGGGGATTGCTGGCGAAGGCCGAGAGCGCCGACGAGATCGCGGGCGTGCTGGCGCATGAACTCGGCCACCTCGAGCATCGCGACAACATGCGCGGATTGATCCGCAACGGCGGCACGTCGTTTCTGGTCGGGTTGCTGTTCGGCGATATCACCGGCTCCAGTGCCCTGATCTTTGCCTCGCGCTCGCTGGTCACCTCGTCGCATTCGCGCGAGGCCGAGCAGGATGCTGACGGTTTCTCGATCGATGTCATGCACAAGCTCGGCCGGCCGACCAAGCCGATGGGCGAGCTGCTGGTTCGCGTCACCGGCAAGGGCGGCAAGGGTCTGTCGATGATTTCCACCCATCCCATGAGCGAGGATCGGCTGGCGCGGATGACCCGGGAAGACCGGCCGGCGACCAAGCCGCCGCTATTGACGCCGGAGGAATGGCGATCGCTGAAATCGATCTGCGATTCCGACGGCAAGATCTGATACTGCGGTCCGCGGATCGGTCGGTCCGGTTATCGTCTTACCGCTTTGCGCGATCGTGGCGCGGCCACCGGTGCGGGAACGGGATCGGCATCGACCGGCTTCAGATCCCACACCGCCCGCATCTCCGAAAAGGCGTGCGAAATCACCGATTCATGACGGCGCGACGTCAGGCAGGCAAGGCTGAGATCGCAGGTCAGCGTCACCTTGTCGGCGATCACGAAGTTACGCTTGCGGGTGACGCGGTCGAGAATGACGTCGCGCGCGAGGCTGAGGCAGATGCCGGATTCAACAAAGTCGATCATCGCCTCTTCCTGGTTGCTAAACGCCACCCGCTTCGGCAGCGAGCCCATCGGGCGGAAGATATCGTCGAGCAGGCGCCGATGCGCCGAATGCGTCGGCGTCGCCAGCCAGGGGAGGTCGATCAGGTCGGCCCAATCCTTGCCCTGCACCTTGTCGCTCCATTCCGCAGGCGCGATGACTCGGTACGGGTAGCTCATCAGCGGTGCCAGCTGGTATTTTCCACCCTCGATGTGTCGCTCGGACGCGGTCGGGGACGACAGCGATGCCGGGGGCGTTGCATCGACATAATATCCGACGTCGAGGTCGCCCTTGCCGATTTGTGCCAGCACGTCGTCGCTCATGCCCCAGCGAAGGAAGACTTCAGTCTTTTTCAGGGACGTGGCGAGGCTTCGTACGAACGGTCCGAGCCGGATGAATTCGGGATCCAGGATCGTGCCGACACGAAGCGAGCCGCGCAGCGACTCCCGCAAGGACTCCGCCATCGCCTTGAAATCCGACGACGCCGATACGGCCTTGTGCGCCAGGGGCAACAGTGCCGCGCCGGCTTCGGTCAGGGTAAACCCCCCCGGGGTCCGGTTGAAAAGCAGCAGCCCGGTACTTTCCTCCAGCCCTTTTAACTGCAGACTGACAGCCGGCTGGGTGAGGTTCAACAAACCGGCCGCGCGTGAGACAGTGCCTTCGCGCGCTACGGTGATAAAGCAGCGCAAGGCTTGGGTACGGGGAAGGTCGTTCATTTGAAAAGCTTATACACGATTTCCAATACCTCATTAGACAGAATTTACCCCCGCAAGTCACAATTTTTCACTGGCGAAACTCTGCGTTGTCGCCGGCCAAAAGCTGGACCACGGCCGTTGCCGGCCTTATTCAGGGGCCGCGAGGGAGAAAATGGCTGACATGATTTGGTCCCGCTGGTCCCGCCACCTGGGCGGGTTCGCCCGCAATGGCGCGGTAGCCGTATTGGCTGCCCTGGTGTCCGCGAACTATTCGCCGGTGCAGGCCGACGGCTATCCCGAGCGGCCCGTTCAACTGGTGGTGCCGGCCGGACCCGGCAGCAGTACCGACACTATCATGCGGTCGCTGGCGCAGGCCGCAAGCCCCATGCTGGGCCAGTCGATCGTGATCCTGAACAAGCCGGGCGCCAGCGGCACCATTGGCGTCGGCTTTGTGACGAAGTCCGAGCCGGACGGCTACACGATCGGCGGCGTGCCGAGCGGCGCCATCACCATGGCGCCGCATGTCGCGGCGCAAAGCTTTCAACAGGCCGACTACCGGATCGTCGCGATGATCACGCAGGCCGCCGGCGTGCTCTGCGTCCAGCCGGATTTTCCGGCGAAGAACGCCAGCGAATTTCTCGCCGAGCTGAAGAACAACCCCGACAAATACACCTATGGTTCGGACGGCGTCGGCGCCTTCGTGCAGTTCTCCACGGCGCGGATTTTTCAACCCCTTGGTATCCGCCAGCGGATCATTCCCTATACCGGCGCCGACCAGACGGTGACGGCCTTCCTGTCGCGGACCATCGACATCTATGGCGGCGCGATCGCCTCGATCGCGCAGTTCGTCGCCGAGGGAAAGGCGAAGTGCCTGCTGCTGACCACGGCGCGGCGGTTCGCAACGCTTCCCGACGTCGAAAGCCTTGATGACGTCAAGATGGCGCAAGCCCAGACATTGCTGTGGCGCGCGGTGATCGCGCCGCGCGATATCCCGCCGGATCGCTTTGAAAAACTGCGTGACGTTTTGACCAAGGCAGCACAAAGTCCGGAGTTCAAGACGATGGCGGCCAAGCGCGGCGAGGAGGTCTGGGTGATCAGCGCCGAAGACGCGGCCAAATACGCCGCCGGCGAATTCGTCCAGATGGAGCAGCTCGCAAGAGAGCTCCAGCTCAAACAGAATTGATGGGATCGAGATGCCGACCATCAAAGCCGGTGACGGCACACCGTTGCACTACGCGGTTCACGATTATACCGACCGCTGGCGCAAGGCCGAGACCATCATCCTGATCCACGGCTTTGCCCGCTCGGGCGAATTCTGGTTCAACATGGTACCTTATCTGGCGCGCTTCTATCGCGTGATCTGTCCGGACTTGCGCGGGCTCGGACAATCGACGCCCTTGCAAGATCCGGCGCATTCGCTCTCGCTTGCGGCCTATATCGGCGACATCGAGGCGGTGGCCGACCATGCCGGCGCTGCCACGTTTCATCTGGTGGGCGAGGCGATCGGCGGCGCCATCACGCTGATTTTCGCCGCCGAACGGCCGCAACGCCTGCGCACGCTGTCGGTGCTGGCGCCCGCGGTCTGGGCCAATGACTGGATCCGCAACGCCTACGCGGTGGGTTATCCAAGTTGGGTCGAAGCGATCAGGGCGCTCGGTGTCGAGGGCTGGGTGCGCAAGTCGAACACGCTGGCGCGGTTTCCCGCCGGCTTCGACCCGGCCTTCATGGATTGGTACGCCAAGGAAGTAGGCCGGGCCGACGTCGACGTCGTCACCGCGATGGTCGATTTCGCTGGCACCGTCGACGCCAAACCGTATTTGAAGAAAATTGCCGCACCCGTGCTGGCGCTGTATCCGACCGGCAGCAATATCTCTTCCACCGATCAGGAACAGGCACTGCGCGATAACATCCCGTCCGTGCGCGTCACCCATCTCGATACGCCCTATGCGATGCTGGGAATGCTGCAGCCGCGCGCCTGCGCCGAGCAGATATTGAATTTTGCGGCAGGCCATGACGGGATTTTTTGCCGCGAATAGAGCATGATCCAGGCGTGAACCGATGCGTTAGGAGCGGTCGACGGATGTCCGTTTTGCTGCCGATTCCGGACTCAAGTCGGACATGCACCAGGTCAGTGCTTGAGCGCCCGCAACGCTGATGGCGATCTGTAAGGCTCTATTGATTAGACTCGCTTCATCCCGATAGACTTCCGCCCATTGCAGTTCGTGAACGAAGGCTACTTGGAAACAGCCGGGTGACACTGGTTGGACTCATCATTGCAATCTTTGGGGTGGCCTTCATGTTTGGAGGTCATCCCGTTATTGCCGCGCTGCTTCTGCTTCTGGCCTGGGTGCTAGTGGTGCTCGACGAAGACATGAAGTCTGGTTGAGCGAGTGAGCAGCAACATCTCTTCATCCGATCAGGAAGCCGCGCTGCGCGACCACATCGCGTCTGCATGCGTGACGCATCTCGATACGCCCTACGCGATGCTGGGCATGCTGCGGCCGCGGGCCTGCGCCGAACAGATCCTGAATTTTGCGGCAGATCATGACGGAATTGTTTGCCGCGAATAGTCGTTTCGCCCAATCATGAATCTGAACGGTCGGCTGACGTCCCGGCTTAGTGCCTATTCCTGACTCAATTCGGACACCGCATCAGGTCCGAAAACCTTCACATGAGCAGATATGCGACGCCTTCGTCTACAATGAGGCGACCTAATGAGAGGATCATTATGTCGCTACTGCGTTTGGATGCTTTCTCACCGTCACGCAGGCTAAAAGCCGGCGACGTTCGCTTCCGTTGGTCGGATAATCTGGTTAATTTTCATGGTCTCATAGCAACACGCAGTCGGCGACAATTCCAGCATCTTCTTTTCCGCAGCGTCGTACACCTTGACTTAGAGCATCGGAAACTCGGCTTTGAGATCCCTCGCCCTTTTCTGCGCCGCTTCAAGCGTTGGAACCGTCTTCATCCATCATGGGGCCGGTATCCGCAAACCTTCACAACAACCGAAGTGGCCCAACTGATGCGATTAAAAGAAAAGCCGCCCGAAGGCGGCTCTCCATTCAAACCCGATGAATGTTGATCAGGTGGCCATCAATGCGGGCTTTGACTTCCGACGATAGGCCATGAAACCAACGCCTGCAAAGCCCAAGATCATCATTGCCCATGTGGAGGGTTCAGGGACGGCTGAGTTAATTGTCACCGCGAACCCCGTGGAATCAAAAAGGTAATTTCCGGCGTTGTTTGCAGCGAAGCTCAACGTATCACCGGCTGCCAATATCTCCGACCCGCTGAAATAAATCGCACCGCCGGGCTGAAGCGTCGTGGCAGCAGGGCCATTCAAGGCCTGCAAATAAATTTGCGAGCTATTGTGATATATTTTTCCGATAATTCCATTCGGAGCTACAAAGTCATCAATTTCAAATAATCCGGAATACGCGTATGTTCCTGCCGTTGGAGCAGTAAATTTAATGATGACGTCGGTGTTGAGGCCGGGATGAATATCTAAGGCGTTGGTTGGGAAAACGGCAGTTCCGTTCGCAAACGTGCTTCCCGATATGTTCTTGAGAACGATAGGAGCGCTCAAGTTCGGATTTGAAGTCTGCCAATATTGATATGAAGCGGTGCTGCCCGTGACTGTCAACGGCAAGAAACTCGTTCCGACGACACCTTCACCATAGGCCCAAACGCCGTTCGGATTAGACAGCGCGAAGTCTGCGACCACATCGTAAGTCGTGGCCTGCGCCACATTTGACCCGGCAAGAAGAACAAGAACGAAAGCAGTTAAATTGGATTTTTTTCCAAACACTGAGACACCCCTATTTAATGGTAATGGGATATTTTAATCAAATTCATTGTCATTGAAAGTTGGAGGTAGGTCAACGACTAGTTGTGCATCTAGCCAATAAATCTCCTGGCGAATGATCGGTCAAAAGCTGTCGTGTTATCCTCAACCGAACGGATGAAGTCTCGTTGCGGAATAATCCGGGGAGCCTGTCGCGATAGCTGTACTTGTCCGAGTTGGGTCATTCGCGTCGTTTTGCCAGTCTGGCCACGACCACGGAGGTCAACGTAGCGATCGTGATGGATTTCACTCTTCCAGATTGTTGACCCTGCGCACCCATGGGCGCACGTCGGCGAGCACATCAGGCAATATCGCCCTGGCGTCCTCCACGGTCATGCCGGCCTTGATCCGGGGATCGTAGAGCAGGTTGAGGAGGTACTGGTCGTAGACGTCGAAATAGCCCATCGACACATTGTCGTTGAACATGGTCCAGGGCACGCTCGAGGTGTCGTTGATCGGGCCGAGCGACTGAAGTAATTCCTCATAGGCGCAATCGAAGAAGACGAAGTCGCCATTGTCGACGGTGAGGATCACGTCGGAATGCTCGATCTCGAACTTCTCGTTCTTGCGGAAGCCCGACAGGCATTGCGGATCGAGCGAGGTGCGGATCTCGCGCGCCCGCTCGCTGCCGTAGAAGGTCGCTATGGTGCGATTGAGGTCGCGGTCGCGGACCAGTTTGACCAGCACATTGGCGTCGTCATTGTTCGCGGCCATGGCGATGTCGAGATGCTGAACCCGTGCCGCGATGTCGGCGACGATCTTGACGAGCTGGGCCTTGCGGTCGGCGCGGGTGCCGTCGGCGAATACCCTGACTGGGGCCTCGTATTTGCGGATGCGGTCGACACGGCCGGCCAGATGGTATTCGGCGCCGAAGGCGATCTTCAGAAAGCCTTCGATGATCTCGCTGTCGGTGAAGACCTTCTTTTCGGCGTGCTGACGCTGGGTGATGGCGGGAATGTCAGCCGATGCGGCGGCAGGCAGCAGCAGTTCGCCGAGAGCTACGGCAGCCAAAGTGACTGCGAGCATTCGGAGAAATTGAGGCCGGCGATGTGCGCTCATTATACTGTTGACGCTGCCGCAATCGGCGCGTGTGCGCAAGCCTTGTTCACGCGGGGCAGGGCTTGCCCCGGTCAACAAGTCTTGTTCGCGCAAGAGTCCGGCCGTGCGTTTCGGAAGGACGATGCCGTGTTCCCGGCACGCCCCTAGTTCTTGACGATCACCGTGGTGCCGACCGAAACGCGGCTGTAGAGATCGGTCACGTCGTCATTGGTCATGCGGAAGCAGCCGGACGATACCGCCTGGCCGATCGTCTCGGGCTCGTTCGATCCGTGGATGCGATAGAGCGTCGATCCCAGATACATCGCGCGCGCGCCGAGCGGGTTGTCGATGCCGCCCTTCATGTGGCGCGGCAGATCGGGCCGCCGTGCCAGCATCTGCGACGGCGGGGTCCAACTCGGCCATTCCTTTTTGGCGGTAATGCGGTGGGTTCCGCCCCAGCGGAAACCGTCGCGGCCGACCCCGATGCCGTATTGCAGCGCCTGGCCGCCCGCGAGCACCAGATAGAGCCGTCGCTCGCCGGTGTTGATGTAGATGGTGCCCGGGGCATAATTGCCGGCAAAGTTCACGGTCTGCCGCCGGATCGGGCTCGATCCGCCGCCGCGGAAGTTGGGGCCGCCTCCCATGACATCGCGCATGTCGAAGAAGCCCTGGGAGTCCTGGGCTTGTGCCTGGCCGACACACGCCAGCATCGTCAGCACCGCAAATAGATAAGCAAAAGCCCGGGTCATTTTCTTCCTCGCGAAAAATCCAGAATATGCAAACAGACAGGCCATAATTGCCGTGATTTCGCAAGCAACGAGCCTGTGAGTGCGCCATTTTTCAAACGCCACGGTTTAAAAAGGCAACACATTGGGCGCGATAGCTGCATTGTCGGCTAAACCTTTGACGAAACGGGTGAAGAATGATTGATCTGGATCGGCTTTAGAATAATCGCGAAGGGGAGCGGGACCATGAATGGTGCGGAAAGTCTGGTGCGGACATTGGTCGCGGGTGGCGTCGACGTCTGCTTCACCAACCCTGGCACCTCGGAGATGCATTTCGTCGCAGCCTTGGATCGGGTCGAGGGCATGCGCTGCGTGCTCGGCCTGTTCGAGGGCGTGGTGACCGGTGCCGCCGACGGCTACTTCCGCATGAAGGGCACGCCGGCCTCGACGC
>Ga0307515_10017430_pt1 | contig 13079 bp, 11 predicted proteins | sample 17_EM_MG_FD_194513 | JGI IMG/M metagenome (GOLD analysis project Ga0307515, IMG submission 194513) | Populus trichocarpa ectomycorrhiza microbial communities from riparian zone in the Pacific Northwest, United States - 17_EM | ecosystem: Host-associated > Plants > Roots > Unclassified | place...
AACCACTTATGGTAAGAGAAATTCACATTGATCAATACGTGACAGTTTCTTCTTTGTGGTTAGCATTAGTTATTTCTTAAATTTTTAGTCAAATAAATCTCCTATTCCAGAAATCATGATCATGCACCTTTTTCTTCTTTCACAACCCGGTCATGAGACTGAATAACCCATATAAATTTTTTAAATAAAACATTGAAAATTAACTTTCAAGCAAACTAAATAACGGTGTTTACTCTTTAGGAGACGCCGCATACACCACCCGAAGAACGCAAACGTCTCCCAATAGCTGGAGCATACTTTCCACACACAAGCCACTTTTATTTTTGAAATAATATTTTATATTTATAAAATACCAAATTACTTTTAAGTCAACTTGATAATAATAATAAAAAAAAAATGAAAAAGATGAAAACGCCTCTTAATGCAAGTTTAGCAATTTTTTCTCTTAAAACTCATTCAATCATTTTATTATGTTTAAAAAAATAAAAAGACTAAAAAGCTCTAATACGGCATTTAATAATTTTTGCTTTTAAGGATGTCTAAGTCATTTTACCGTAAAAAAAAAAAGACCAATTTGTCATCACTTAATATGTTAATGACCAAAGGACCATGGTAAAAAGACTATGTTACCATTCAATAGCTAGTTATTTGATTTTGTTTGAGAATGGTAAAATAGTTATTTTATTATTTCAATCCGCCGCAACATGTATCTTGGTGTGCAACGACATGTCAGGGCCTTTTAAAAAAAATTTGTAATGTAATTGTGAATAGTATTTATGTTTTTTAAATGAATGTTTTCTCTTGTTATTTTCTTCTTCAATAAACCTTTTTTTTTTTATAATGGCATTGGTATTATTTGGTATGTTTTATATATTAACAGAGGATTATGATTCATCAAAAAAAGAAATCAAGATGTTTTGTTTCTTGAGATAATGGGATAAAAATCATGGAGAAAATAAAATCAAGGCATTATATTTTGGATTGTAATCTAATTAATATAATTACTAGTATGAAGAAAATCAAGTGCCACATCAAATGACGAAATCAAAAATTTTGTAATTTATTTTCATAATTGCTTGATTGCATTTTTATATATACTTTTTAATTGGTTGTTTGATTGTAATTACACATCCTATCAATTAAAGTTTTTTTTTATTATTTTTAACATAGTAATAGAGCAAGCAATCTTTTTATATTATGTTCTTTAATATTTTTTGCCTTATTGAAATATAATATAATGGCTTGTTATTGCCAGCCGACCATTAATTTATTTTAATCTTTATTTACTTTCTTTTCATAAACTTTTTGTTTTTTTCATTTTCTTTCTATCATTACCATACATCCCATGATAAAAAAATTTCTTTTGTTAATCTTTTTTTTTCCTTTTTTTTTCTATCATCATCGGACATCCCTTACAAGAAAATTCTATTACTATCAACTTATATTTAATTAAGTGATTTAAACTCCAATCCTATAATTACTAGCCTTGGTTTTTTATTATTATTGGAATCATAATTTGAAAATCATTTTTTTTGTTATGTATTTTATGAGATCTCACTTGTTTATAAAGTATTAACTTCATGTTATATTTTTCAAGTTCTTAACTTGAGTAAAGTTTGACTTTGATTTTTTATGATCTAGATAGAGTTAAATATTGTCTTATTTAATTTTTTTTCTTTGATTGTCATTGGCTTGAATAGCCTTAGGCTATTGTTATTTTTTAAAATATTGATAAAGATTTGAATGCTATCTTTAATATATTTAAATATAAATATCAAACTCATAGATTTTTTTGTCTAAAATCTTTACAAGTTGAAGTGAAGTAAGCATACCATGTATTTTAGATTATAATCCAAACAATTTAATGTATATTTGAAATTATAGTATTGGTTGTGGTTAAAATTACTTTTAATTTAGAAATATTTTAAAATAATATTTTTTTTATTTTTAAAAAATTATTTTTAAGATTGAAATATTAAAATAATTTAAAAAAATAAAAATTTTAATAAAATTTTAAAGAACACGAGCGTTCCCTGACACTATAATCACCATTGAGCGGTGAATATTAATCACATGGTACTCTCGCGATAGGGAGCCCTAACCACCGTGAAAGTTAAAAGTAAAACTTCGATTATTGAGCTTTTCAGTACATTTCGTACTGAATCAAACAGAGATTCAATTATTCTGTCTCCCTTCTTCAACGAATTAGGCTCCCTCGAAAATATGCAAAATGAGAAAAAGTAATAATTAGAAGATAATATATTTTTATAAAAAAACATATAGATCCCACTTGACATATAAAATAATATTTTTTATATATATCAAAATTATACCCACAACTCACTCTGAAGGATCTTGTAAAATACACTCCAATATTACTTGTTTGCTCATAAAATTAATATCTCACTGTAAGACCATCTCCAAGTACAAAACTATTATTTTGAACTATTTGAACTAGATGGCCAAGTGATATGATGGCCCAGTGATATTAACTATATGGTATATCATAATAACTTGAGATTAATTTTTTTTTTTTTATATAGTTTTAGATTCAAGTTCTATGATTACTAATATGATAACCACTAAAAATTTATATAATCGTTAATTTCAAGACCTATAAGATTAGTTGAAATACACACAAACTGACCCGACCATTCATATTAATTAAAAAATAAAAAAAACTACCATTTTGAACTTCATCTTCTTTATTATTTTCAATAACCTTCTTAATAATCTGTTCGTTACTCAACAAATTTGAAATTGCCTTGTTTTTTCTTGAGCAATTCAAAACATACTCAATATCCATGATATTATAATATTTCAACTCTTTAATTAAAATAAATAATGATATCTTCAAACTAGTTTAGGTATGATTCTATTTGTTTTTGCGTTTCAAAAACATTTTTAAAATATTTAAATTTTTTTTATTTTTTTATTTGTTTTAAATTAAATTTTTTTTGGTGTTTTTAGATCATTTTGATGCACTAATTTTAAAAATAATTTTTAAAAAATAAAAAATATATCATTTTAATATATTTCTAAATAAAAAATATTTTGAACTGAAACCACACTCGTAACCATATTTCCTAAGAATTCACCTTCGACGTCATTAGGGTGCATTAAAAGAATTTTAAAAATTTCTCTTTAGTGAACATCCCAAAATTAAAAAAATCAAGAAATAGAGTAAACTTTTTTAACTATTAGGTTATCACATTTAACAATTATTAATTATATGACTCTTGCCGTCATTCCCTTCCCCTTTATTTCCTTCTTGAACAACGACCATCTTTGAACACATTTTCTATTTTTTTAGAATTTCACCGAGCAATTTCATCCATTTATTTTTTAGGAAGTTTTTTCTGTTTGGTTTTATTTTAAAAAATTAGTCAACGATATTATTTTTAGTTAAAGGAAAATATTCAATTTTTAGAGGGATAAATCTAGTTTTAAGAAACGTAAATGGTGTCCATAACATTTCTTTTATGTTTATAAAAGTACTTGAAATTATAAAATTAAAAAAGAATAAAATGTTAATGTGTCCATGAAGTATAATATCAGGAAATTACATGGAAAGTGAAATTAGGGTTCTATACAAGGAACTCTCTTTCCATGAAGTTTCCTCCTAAAGGATGGAGGAAACTTTCTACTAGCTGTCATGCTATCATATTATCATGTGTCTATAATATTATTTTTCTTATAATAATATTAAAACTATATATATGATGGTACATAAAAATCCACCAATAAAAAAAAATAATCACCTTCACGCTCCAAGATGGACTGCCTCGTTCTTTTCCTCTTTATTCAATTCTGAAAAATTATTTGAGCCTCGATACAATACCATAAAAAAGTCTCAGCTACTAATAATGACAAGTTCAAAGACATTTGTTTTAATTACAAAGGGAAGGGTGTAACTCAACTGGTCAGATTCTAAATTTGTTTTTTCTAAAAATCACCAATTCGAGTCTAATAAACTTTAGGGTTACTAGAGATTTATATAATTGTTAATTTCAGGACTCGTGGAATTAATTAAAATACGTATAAGTTGGTTCAAATATTCACGTTAATAAAATAAAATTAATATATATATATCAAGGTTGTCAATTCCATTCCGTTCCGTCCGGAATGGCCGAAACATTCCATACCAATTCAAAAAACGGAATAAAACGGAACAAATTTCATCTCATTTTAAATCTTGGTCCGTTCCGGATTTTTCGGCTAAATTCCGCCCGGAACGTTCCGGTTCCATTCCACATGTTCCGTTCCGCTCTTGAAAAGCCATTGAATCAAATTGAATCTTATTCAATTTAATTAATTAAACCACTCAATTATAAAAAGCTCTTTTTTATTACTATTTTCTATAACAATGATATTAATAATAACATTGAAAATTATTATTATTATTTTCATTAATAAGGATATTAATTTTTTAAAATTAGATTTATCACTAATATATATGGTTTATATTCATGTTGTTTTTTTCATGTTTATACTTTGTAGGAATTTGAGCAAAACAAGGGATGCTTTAGATTTCATTAGCCTTAATAACATTGACCTAACTTTATATTTAAAATATTTGTGTTAAAACATTTTACTTTCATAATATTTTGATATTTTGTTTAAGTTGAATTACTTTAAGTTAAAGATCTATTTAATCTTGACTATTTAGAAATATTTTAAATTTTGAAATTATATTTGTTTGGCATTGTGTTTGTATTGCATAATTTATAATTAATTTATCTTGAATTTGAATTATGTTTGTTGAATATATATATATATATATATATATAAACAGTACAACCCTGAAACGGCACGCCGAAACACTCCGAAACTGAAACATTCCGTTCCAATTAAAAAAACAAAACACCTACCAAAACAGAATTGACAACCTTGATATATATTGTGTTTTCCTAGTAGTCAGTGCAACACAGCCTTTCTTCGCCATCTTTTACTAGTATATCCATGCTCGGCACACACCTCAATATTGCTTTATTCCCCAGATGTTAGTGTTGCACCAGCGCCGATTAAGTTTTTCTATGCAAAGAATGCACCACTTTTCTAATTCAATAGACATTTCTTCCTCTTCTTATATGACACTGCTTGTTATCAATTTTTGCATCAATATCATAATATAAGAATTTGTTTTTCTATAAAATAATTTAAAAGATAAGTTTTATCAACATTTATAAATATCTCTCTGATGTTTTTAGGTTTTGCTAGTTAAAAAATAAAAAACCTCGAAAACAAGTAGCTGAGGACATAAACGAGGTCGGTGAAGACTAGACACCGTATGGTTTGTAATGCCCCACCGCCCGTCAATTCTGCCATGTTTATGTCATGGTAGGGTCCACAGGCCCAAATTCAGTACGACAACTGGATAACAATCTAATGGTGGATAATTTGGCCATTTGTGTTTCACGTTCCGCTTCAAACACAACGAATAATTTTAAATCAGTAGTCCGTACACATCTAAGCTTTCTCAATTCAAATCCAAAACTCATAAATATTTCAATTTAACAATATTGCATCCAAAACTCATAAATATTTAGAGGTTAGTCTAATAGTTAAATATATAATTTTCTCTGTTTTTTTTTTATATATAATTTGAGTTTTGAAATTAGTATATGCAATTCTTTGATATACTAGACTAATATAAAAGTATATCTTAAAATTTTCCGCATAATAAATTTAATCTTGATTGATTTGCAAGCTAATTCTAAATATCCATTGTTATTGAAAATCTAATAATAATAATAATAATAATTTATGACCTGTTTAAGTTGTAATGGAAATCATCCAAATCAAAATATCTTTTTAAAATATAAATTTATTTATATAATAAGGAACAATGATGATTTTTGGAGATTTTTTTTTGAATATTTTAAGATTAATTTTTATGGTAATTTCAATCACCAATGATTTCTATTAACTAATACTACTACGATATCTATTTGTATTTACTTGGATCGACTCAAATTTAATTGGATTAACTCAAATTAACCTGCTAAATATCGAACCTAGGTATGACCCTCATAACCCTGTAAAAAACAATAAAAAAATATATAAAATTCAATTCTTGATCAATCTAATATTAAATGATGAAATTAAAAATAAAATAAAATTAAAAAATAAATCGTGTCAACCTAAGTTAACATATCAAATCTTATTAATGAGACCGGGATAACCGGATAGAAGAAAAATTGAAATAAATTATGAAGCTCAATTCTCAATCAACCCAATGTCAAAGGATGAAATTGAAAAAAAAAATCAATTAAAAAAAGAACATGAAAAAACCTTCCGAGTTAACCAACCAAACCCGTAACTTAAGTTATGAGGCCTGGATAATCTCATAAAAAACAAACCAAAATAAATCAATCCAATATTGAATAATAAAATTGAAAAGAAATAAGTTAGAAAAATGATAAAAAAAAAACTCAAGACAATCAGGCTAACCCACAACTTGGGTCATGAGATCGTGATAATCCCATAAAAAAAAGGTGAAGTATAATTCCCAATCAACCTAATTGTTAATGGATTAAATTGAAAAAAACAAAAAAATATCTCGAGTCAACCCGGGATAACTTGCCAAAATCGGATCATGAGACCAGGATAACTCTATAGAAAAAAACAAAAAGAACATGAAGTTAAATTCTCAATCAACCCAATATTAAAGGATGATATTGAAAAAAAATCATTTAAAAAAGACCTAAAAAAACCCGAGCCAACCTGTAAAACTCGCAATCTGAGTCATAAGACCGTGATAACTCCATAGAAAGAAAATTAAAAAAAACATGAAGCAAAATTTCCAATCAACCCAATGTTAAAGGATGAAGTTAAGAAATAAATCAATTAAAAAAATGATTCGAGTCAACATGAATTAACTTGTCAAACTCGAGTTATAAGATTAAAATAACTATATAAAAAATAAATTGAAATAAATTATGAAGTTCAATACCCATTAAATTTAATATTAAAAAATAATATTAAAAATCAAAACATTTTATTGTTAATTGTTACAGTGAAATAACAATAATTTTTACCGTAGGTTAATAATATGGTGATAGTCTCACCTATATTAATGGTGTCGAGACAAATAAAATGGGATAAAGAAAAACCTATTTTTTTCCTGGGTTATGTGACCAAATGTCTAACCCTCCTTTTTATTGAGTTATTAATATTTCCCTTCACTTCCATTTGCTCACCGAAAAATACAATACAATATCACCTGAGGTGATTGGACAAAAGGAATACATCTTGTATTACACAAAATATATTTAGGACGAAATTGCAAGCAGTTTTTTGTTTGGGGCGAAATTGATAAAGAGGTTTTACGTTATTGTAATTGCTCAGAAATAGTAACTCCATCCATGTTCTCTTCATTGTTGTTTTTCAGATAACTTGTTTGGAGTGATTTGCCATTATTTTTTAAAATATTTTTTGTATTAAAATATATTAAAATAATATTTTTTTATTTTTTAAAAATTATTTTTGAAATCAACATATCAAATCTAAAACATAACAAAATTAATTATTAACAAAAAAAAAATTTAATTTTTTAAAAATACAAGTTGGTTCTTTCCAAACAGGATATAATAAAACTTGTTAATTTTTTCCTATGTTATCTTTTTTTGTGTTTGTTGTCCTGACCTGATTTGTTTTTTTAAATTTCGTGCTCTCTTTAATTTCAAATGTATTGTGATGTTTTTTAAAAATAATTTTTTTAATTAATAATTTTTTTAATTGTTTAATTAAAATAAACTAACTTATTAATCTCAGTTGATGTCACATTTTGAATCTTTAATTTTTTTTTATTTAAAATACATTTACATCATCCAAACTTTTTTTTTTTGTAAAAAAATATAAACCGTTTGCATCCTAAACATATTTTTTACAAGAAAAATATGGACCACATCCTAACGCGTGACATGCCTAATAAAATAATAAAAAGTAAGATATAATCATGGCGGGGATTTCGATTATTGTTTATACCATCACAATTTTTGTAATTTTTTTTCATTTTCATGCACTATAAAAGGAACTCAAAACTCGTAGTCTCATACCTTCACCCACCGTTTCCGATTCTTGGCAAACACAAAACACAGAGAGTGTGAAACAGAGTGAAGAGTGAAAACAATGGCGTCCCTTAAAGTTCCAGCTTCTGTTCCTCCTCCTTATGACGATGCTGAGCAACTTCATAAAGCTTTTGAAGGTGACCCTTTACATGATGAATCTATCCTTTCTTTTCGTTATTTTTTTTTGTAGAGATTTTTTGTGGATTCCTCTGATGTGCTATTTGATGCTGATCGTAATATAAAGTGTCATTCTTTATTAGATAATTTGGCATTCAGTGGTTGAAAACTTGAGCTTGATTCATAATTTCTTGAAGAAATGGTTGGTTTGACTTTGTGAGTCAAACATGATATGAATCGTATTTGATCTTGTAGATGTTTTGTTTGGTGTTTGATCTCTATGCAGATCTACATTGTTAAGTTACCGTGTCTTGTTCTTGAGAAATAACACAAAAGGCTTTTGAAGGTCGCCTTTTACATCTATTTCTCTTAAAGGATTGATTTCTTGAACCAGTGGTTGGCTTGACTTTCGAGCATGATGGCAGGGTATTTGATTTTGGAGTTCCTTTTTGCTTCGTGTTTGATCTCTATACTGATCTGCATTGTTAAGCTCTTGAGTCGTGATCTGCAGAAATGAGACATGAGTTAGCTATCTAACGTTAATGGTGTTTTGTAAATTATTTGTCTTGATCAGTTTTCAACTAACCAATCATCATTGCAGAACATAATGGAATCTTTGCAAATTATTTGATGTTGATGTTGTAATCTGGACTTAAAAAATTGATCTACATCTATTTTTTTGTGATGCATTGCCCTGCTGCACTGAATTTATCAACAGTAAGCTGTTTTTTCTTTTCTTCCTCTTCGTTTGCAGGATGGGGTACAAATGAGGGATTGATCATCTCCATCCTGGCTCATAGGAATGCTGCACAACGCAACTTAATTCGAAAGGTTTATGCTGAAGCTTACGGCCAAGATCTCCTTAAAGATTTGGACAAGGAACTTTCTAGTGACTTCGAGGTCAGAGTTCGATGCATCTCATGTTAATTCTAATTAAACGCTATCTTCCTGTGTACCAGGAGTAATTTTATGGCAACCAAGGCTTTTAATGCCTGCCAGATTCCTCTCTATTTTGGAAAAGTATTGCATTAACACTGAGGTTGTTGATACATGTTTTTTTTTGCAAATTTTGTATACATGAAACAGAGGGCTGTGTTGCTATGGACACTGGATCCTGCTGAGCGTGATGCATATCTGGCTAATGAAGCGACGAAGAGGTTCACTTCAAGCAACTGGGTTCTAATGGAAATAGCTTGTACTAGGTCCTCACATGACCTTTTTAAGGTGAGGCAGGCATATCATGCTCGTTACAAGAAATCCCTCGAGGAAGATGTTGCATACCACACAACTGGAGACTTCCGCAAGGTAATGCCCTTAGCCTCTTAAGTATTTTTCCAGAGAGATTTTAGCCTGTGTACATCATAGTCTAGTTCTAATGAAAAGTTAATCATCTGATGATTGATCTTCTCTTAAACTTTTGATGCTTTGTTAGTAACAACAATTTTGAACTGCTTGGTTCTGTGTTTATTATTGTTCCGAGCAGCTGTTGGTTCCCCTTGTAAGTGCATTCCGATATGAGGGAGAAGAGGTGAACACGATTTTGGCAAAATCAGAGGCTAAGATACTTCATGAGAAGATCTCAGATAAAGCTTATAGTGATGAAGAGATCATCAGGATTCTGACTACAAGGAGCAAGGCACAACTTAATGCAACACTTAATCACTACAACAACGCATTTGGAAATGCCATCAACAAGGTATCATGATCTGAATCTGATACGACTTTTATCAGTTATTTTTTGAAATCTTTCCCAATGTTGAATTCCAGTTAGTAATATCATGCATTGCAGACAATTGTTTCGCTTTAAATTGACAATGGCAAATCTGTTTGCAGAATTTGAAGGAAGAGGCGGATAACGATTTCCTCAAATTACTGAGAGCAACGATTAAGTGCTTGACCTACCCTGAAAAATACTTTGAGAAGCTTTTGCGGCTGTCCATCAAAAAGCTAGGAACAGATGAAAGGGCTCTTACTAGAGTTGTAACCACCAGGGCTGAGGTTGACATGGAACGTATCAAGGAGGAATATCATCGCCGAAATAGTGTTACTCTTGAACGTGACATTGCTGGAGACACTTCCGGAGATTATGAACGAATGCTTCTTGCCTTGATTGGCCATGGCGATGCTTGATCTATTGCTTGTGGATTCAGAAGAGTTGTGCTTTGTATGAATGTTGTTATTGTTGTTGTTGTTGTATTGCTTTTGCTAGACATAATCTTCCTGACGTGAGCTATCATCTTTGCTTGTATTGCTTATATTAAGTATCTCTGAAATGTTTTGTGCATCTTTTCTGGCTTAATAAAATCTTTGAAATGGACCAAGAGATCGTTTCATAATGTATCAACATTATTAAAAAGATGGGAGCATAAAGATGATGTTCGAATAAATCCTTTCAAGGGACTTGTTGAATTTTGGCCATGTCTAGGATTACACGAGGAAAAAGAAAGAATTATAAAGTAATACTAGAATTCTTTTTCAGAAAATAAAAGGACAGGTATATTATCTCGCAGGAATATTATGGTCACATCACACTATTTATTTAGAAGAATCTCCACCGCATCTATATCAAAAAAGAAACTTAAAATCATTCAGAGAATAGCTATAATCATACACGAAATGGAGTTATGCAGCGAACTGGAGGATGTAACAGCTGAGATCTGAACTCCCAAGTGTTTTCTGAAGAACTCGCTTACTTTTGCACCAACTCACTACGCCTCCTCACTGTTGTGTTGTCTATCTACATTAGCAGCTTGCAAATGCTGGAAAGTCGAAGGATGCACTTGGTTTTTCCAAAACTTTGTGTGTGTGATCGTTCGGAAATCATCAGGGCTTTATGCATGGTTTGAGTGGCAAAAAGAAACTTAACCTGTTAAGAATTCTAACTTGAAACACCACAGAACAATGTCAAAAGGAGAAAGCACTAACATCACTCGATACCCATGTCATTAATTTAATTTGAAGTATGATCCATTGATATAGAAAAGAAGAAAAATTGAAGAGATACGATGCGCCTGAAAAGTACTTCATCTGCATCATCACCTTGTTGGACAGAATTTGACACCAGGTAATTATAACTTCCCACCCGTGCAAAATGATGGAGCCATACTCTGATTCTATATAATCACCTTCTAACCTCACCTCAAATCTTTTATCACTACAATTAAGGAACCATAATGCCTCAGCTAATTCGCAAAGCTATATATCTACAATCCAAAGCATTTCGTGCACGCAAAAATGAAGAAGTGTATGGGAAAAAGACCTGAACTGATGCGGTAGTGCAGAGTAGGGGAAACTGACCTTCGAACTGGAGGGACCAAGAGGCCCATGTTTCTTCCTAAACAAAAAGTGGGTCCTAATGCAAATCCAACAAAAGGTAAAACCATAAGCAAGCATGCCAAACTGTTCAGGGGAGAAAAAAAAGGGAAAAACAAGAAAGGTATTTGATCAAACACAAAAAGGCATAAAATTCATGGAACCTAAGGAAAGTGAATGATAGGGAGAAAAAAAAAGTAAGGGTAAGAAAATTAAAGATTGGGTCACGGAAAAAGGATAACAAAAGAAAAAGAAGCTTTAGAACTGCAGAAGAAAGATTTGAAAAGCACGCTGCAAAAGCAGCAAGAAAATATAAGAGAGTTGAGAAAATAGAAGAGAAGACCTCTTAACAACAAACTAAGGTGAAGACCATGATGAAGAAACGATCTGGAATCAGCAATGTCATGCAAGGCAAAAAATACCAACCACTGTTCTTCTCTGCATCAAAAATTACTTGAACAACCTACCACAAAATTATTCCTTTAATGAACTATTGCATGGTAACTTTAAAATAAATAGCCAAACACCAGAAAGATTATTAAAAATCCTTGCAGGTTAACAAAAAGTAAAGTTAACACCTTATCTTCTATCTTCCCTTAGATTTCCAATCATATTCTTTGAGACTCCATGACCCTCCTTTATCATATTCTCCAGGATAACATGATTAGGAATGAGATCTCTTAATGCTAGAAGACCCAAATCTATATGTTTGAAAATATTTGTAACAAAATGATTACTTACAATGTGAGGTTACAGATCGTTGACGGCCCAAATTGAAGAGGAAAAATTCTAAAATTACATCACCTCCTAAACCACCATGTCAACCAACATAATTAAGTCCAGACATGAACAAAAAAGTACTTCTATAAGCACCATCTCTTGAGTTTCACGTGATTCATCTCCAATGGTACTGTTGGGTGAGAGATTAATATTAAAATAAAATAATGAGAAGAAAATCTTGCAGATGATATAGTCAAAAGCCAACATTCCATAATGAGAAACAAAACACAGAAATACTGCAGAGAACTTGACAAAATTAAACAAAAGTGAGAGCATAGTAAGTAATTATTACAGCGGAATAATTCTATAATAAGAAAAGTGCGCGAACATTATGAAATGCCTGTCCGTGCAAAGTAGACAAAGAAATTACACTGTCGATGACTAAAAACAGGAAAGAATCAGAAAACAGTAAGCAAGAAAAGGCAAGCTGGTTAACCTATTATTGAGAGAGTTGTTGCAGAGGTCAAGGATGCTACAATTCATTCATGATAGTAGTGCCCAGCAACCAAGATTTCAACAGTTAGTGAATAAGGGCTATCTTCCGTTGTTACTATTGCAATCATTACTGAGATAAGTTCATAGCAAAATATATAAACTTGTAATTTTAAAAAGGTTAACAAACCTGGACCATTGATGGATTAGGCCCTGACAGATAAATATAAACAGCACGCCCGACCTTCACAGAATATTTAGCCTGTAAATCGCAACAAAACACGCGCGCGCGCATATATATATATATATATATATATATATATATATATATATATATAAAAAAAAAAGTTTTTAAAAATATATGAG
>Ga0307515_10017431_pt1 | contig 13079 bp, 9 predicted proteins | sample 17_EM_MG_FD_194513 | JGI IMG/M metagenome (GOLD analysis project Ga0307515, IMG submission 194513) | Populus trichocarpa ectomycorrhiza microbial communities from riparian zone in the Pacific Northwest, United States - 17_EM | ecosystem: Host-associated > Plants > Roots > Unclassified | place...
TGATCTTGATGGGTGGATGCATGCTGCGGCGAACTGTAGGCGCCGAGCGCACGACTCCCGCGCGGCATTTCCGCCGGCTGTCCCTGCAAGAATGCAGGTGCCAGTGCATGGACGCGGCGGTCAGCGCGCGACGCGCCGCTCGCCTCGATCGACCGCCCGGTGGAACGCGGTCAGGCCGCGGAGCGGCCGGTGCTGGCCGCCCGCTATTCGCACGCTCGCAAGCTCAAGCTCGCGAGCAAGCGATTCCCGACGTTGAACCAGGTAGTCGGCGCAACCGGCCGTGATCGTCGGTGTCGATCACTGCCAGGTGCACCATCACCACGCACTTCTGCTTGATGCACGGGCGCTCCGTGGTCGGAGTGCAACTGGGCAGTTGCGCTCGTGGCGCTCGCAGGGCTCGTCGCGGTCTCGCGCTCCGCGTGGCTCACAGCGACGATGATCCGCCGGCGTCGGACGATCTCCGCGCTGCGCAGCGTCAGCCGTCGCGCCGACGGAAGTTGAAACGATCATAACATTGAGATACGAACATTTCACCATGGTAGGATGGCGTCACGGTGCGTACCCGGTCCCTCGCTCGCGCACCTCTCGAGATCACCCAGCGCAACAAGGAACCGACCCATGAAGCTGCTCGTCTTCGGCCTGGCGCTCATCGCCTGCAGCGCGCAACCCGTACGGCCTCCTGCCGAGGTGGTGTTCGTTTGCGAGCACGGCGCGGCCAAGAGCGTCGTCGCCTCGCAGTACTTCAACAAGCTTGCGGGCGAGCGTGGGCTCGCCGTCCGGGCCATCGCGCGGGGTGCGGAGCCACAAGCGGACCTGTCGGTGTCTGCGGTCAAGGGGCTGAAGGAGGACGGCCTGCCACCAGGCCCCGGAGCGCCTCGCCCGCTCACGGCGTCAGATGTTCGAAGCTCTGCGCGCGTCATTGCGTTCGACTGCGAGCAGCCGGCGATGAAGGCCCTGCGGGGAATGGATGCCTGCTGGGATGACGTGCCGGCGACGGGCGACGACTATGCTCGCGCCAGAGACCGCATCCGCGCGCACGTCGAGACGATGGTCGAGCAGATGGTTGCGCAGAGCAAGTCGTGATCACCGCCCGGCTCGGCCACCGCACCGGGAGCTATCTCCGCGCCGCCTGCCAGCGCTTGTCGACCACGCCCCAGTTCAGATTCGCGAAGAACGCATCGATGTACTTCGCGTGCGCGGCGCCGAAGTCGAGCGCATAGGCGTGTTCGAACATGTCGAGCACCAGGAGCGGCGTGCCGGCTGCGAGCGCGGGCGCGTGGCCGCCCGTGCCGACGACGCGAATGTCACTGGTCAGCGGCGACAGGGCGATCACGACCCAGCCCGAGCCACCACCGAGCGACATCGCGGTCGCGCGCGCGAGTTCCTCCCACCGCCCAGCGGATCCGAACTGGGTCGATAGCGCCTTCGCGATGTCACCGGCGGGCTTGCCGTCGCCGCCGAGGTTCTCGAAGTAGCGCTCGTGCAGGTACGCCGAGTTGGCGTAGGTCAGCTCGCGTTCCCGCAGCGCGGCCACCTGGAAACCGGGCGTGTCCTTGGTGACCTTGTCGAGCTCGAGCTCGACGGCGTTCAGGTTCTTGATCGCACCTGCATAGTTGTTGTCGTGGTGCGAGGTCAAGAGCTTCTCCGACAGGCCCTGTAGCTTCGCCGCGTTGAACGGCAGCGGTACGGGCTTGTGGCCGCCGGGCGCAACCGGGGTCAGCGCAGGCTTGTCGGTCTTGGCGTTGGAGATGCGCGTCGCGGCTGCCGTGACCGCGACCGCGCTGGCGATCGATCCGATGGCTTGGCGTCGATTCATGCCGCGAGGGTAACATGGGAGAACACCCGTAACAGCGTGCTATGACCATTTCATGAAGGTGAGACGTGCTCGACGTTTGCTCTACGTCTCGGCGTTCGTGCGCGCGATGGCGACGAGCACCGCGGGAGTGACGCTGGGCGGGTTCCTCGGCAAGCTCGATGCACGCGGCGCCGAGCTCGGGTTCGTGGTCTCGGCCGGGCTTGCTGGTGGTGCGATCGCCGCGATCCTCGCGACGCTCGTCGCGGACCGGATCGGCCGGCAGCGCTTCCTCATCGCCGCGAGCGTCCTTGGGATAGTCGGCACGGTTGGGTTCGCGCTCGCGAGCTCGCCGGTCGTGCTCGCCGGGGCGGCGTTCGTCGGCATGGTGAACGGGATGGGAAAGGATCGCGGAGCCGCGTTGATCCTGGAGCAGGCGGCGCTGCCGAGCCTGGCACCCGCAAGCGAGCGCACGCAGATCATCGCGCGCTACACGATGGTCCTCGATCTCGGCCACGCGCTCGGGGCGCTCGCCGCGGGTGCGCCGGTGTGGCTCGCCGGCGCAACGTCACTCTCGGGCGTCGAACCCCACCGCGCCACCCTCCTGGGGTGCGCGGCGTGTGGCGTCGTCGCACTCGCGATCTACAGCAGGCTCGGCGGGGCGATCGATGTCGACGCGGCGCCGCGGGTGACGCTGACGTCCCGCAGTCGCTCGATCGTCGTCAGGATCTCGTCGCTGTTTGCGATCGATAGCCTCGCCGGCGGCTTCCTCACCACCGCGATGCTCGCGTTCTTCTTCTTCGAGCGGTTCGGCGTCTCGGAGGCAGTCGTCGCGTCGCTGTTCTTCGGTGCGCGCATCCTCAACGCCGTCTCGCACCTTGGTGCCGCGTGGCTCGCAAGGCGGATCGGTCTCGTCAACACGATGGTGTTCACGCACATTCCGTCGAGCCTGCTGCTGGTCACGGTGGCGTTCGCACCGAGCTTTCCCGTGGCGGCCGTGCTGTTCCTGCTCCGCGAAGGGTTGGTCGAGATGGACGTCCCCACGCGGCAGTCCTACGTGCTCGCGGTCGTCGAGCCAGGCGAGCGCACCGTCGCATCCGGCATCACGACCCTCGTTCGCCTCGCGGGGTGGGCGGTCGCACCCGGATTCGCAGGCCTGCTCATGACCAACAACACCATGTTCCTGCCGCTCGTGATCGGCGCGGCCATGAAGATCGCGTACGACATTCTGCTGTGGCGCGCGTTTCGCCGCGTCAGGCCCCCCGAGGAGTGCGTATGATGAGGGTGATGGCGCGCAAGACCAGCGTGAAGAACGGCCACGCGCCGACCAGCGGGGCGCGGTGGGTGCTGTTCATGCCGACGATCCCGGCCAAGCCGGCGTCGGTGCGCGTCAAGATCTGGCGCCGGCTCCAGGCGATCGGGGCCATCGGTCTGCGCGGCTCGGTGTACGCGCTGCCCAATCGCGAGGAGTGCGTCGAGGTCTTCGAGTGGGTGAGCCGCGAGCTCCGCGAGCTCGGCGGCCAGGCCTCGATCTGCGAGGGCAGGTTCCTGCGCACGCGCCGCAGGCCGGCGAGAGCGAACGCAGCCAGGCCCAAGACAGCGTCATAGTCGTTGGACGCGGAGCACAGCTCAGAGCGCGACGCGCTGCTCGCCGCGATCGACCGCCCGGAGGAACGCGATCAGGCCGCGCAGGTAGATCTGCTGGTCGTCCCACATCGCGAGGTGACTGCCGTTGGGACAGAGCAGGAAGCTGCCGTGCTGGACCTGGGTCGACACCCACCTCATGTGCTCGGGGTCCATGGTGTCGTGACCGGCGCCGACGACGAGGGTCGGCATCGCGAGCCTGGGCAGGTCGGCCTTGCGGTCCCACTTCTCGAGCAGCCCCGAGGCGCCGAACTCGCTGGGGCCCTGCATCAGCACGTAGATCTGGCGGTTGATCCGGCCCAGCGCGCGGTTGATGGCATCGGGCCACTCGGCGAGCCGGCAGACGTGCTCGTGATAGAAGTGCGGGATCAGGAGCTCCATGTAGCGCGGGCTGTCGTACTCGCCGCGCGCCTCGATCGCCTTGATCTCCGACACCACCGCCGGCGGCATCTGCTTGGCCAGCACGGTATCGGCGTAGTGGTTGTAGTCGGGGATACTCATCATCATGCTCGAGATGATGAGTCCCTTGATGTGGTCGCCGTGGCGCAGCGCGTACTCGACGGCGAGGATGCCGCCCCACGAGTGGCCGAGCAGATAGAAGTTGTCCTTGTCGAGGCCGAGCGCGACCCGGACCTGCTCGACCTCGTCGACGAACCGGTCGATCGTCCACAGCGAGGTGTCGGTCGGCTGATCGGAGTACGCCGAGCCGAGCTGATCGTAGTAGATGAACTCGACCCCGGCGGCGGCGAGATCGTTCTCGAGCGCCTCGAAGTACTCGTGGGTCGCGCCGGGGCCGCCGTGCAGCAGCAGCAGCTTGATCCGCGGATGGGACCCGAAGCGCTTGGTCCACACCTTGAAGTCGCCCTTCGGGGTGTGGATCGGGATCATCTTGACCCCGGCGGCCTGCAGGCCGGGTTCGGAGGTGAAGTAGCTCGCGAGCACAGGTCCGCTCTGCGGGCTGGCGCAGGCCGCGACGGCCAGGCCCAGGGCGAAGATCAGGAGGTTCGCGACGGTGACGGCAGGTCCGCGAGGCATGGCTACGCTCGTACTCCGAACCCGGGCGCGATGCCAGTCCCCGGGCCGTACGCCGAGCGCGACCGGACGGTCGGTGACGCCCCGAAAACGACGACGCGGCGGTCGCTGTTGCAACCGCCGCGCTTCGCTGCCGCTCACCGTCGTTCGAGGACGGCAGGGCAGCGCTGCTCACATCGCTACTGGTTGGTGATCGTCACGTCATCGACCGCCGCCTCGACGAGGCTTCCGCCTGCGTTGTCGGCCGCGGAGATCACGATGCGTACCGTCTGGCCGGCGAACGCCGAGATGTTGGCCGACTGGCGGGTGAACGCGCCGTTGACCTGCGCCGCGGTGCCGGCCACGTTGAGCACGGTGGTCGTCGTCGTGCCCACGACCTGCACCCGGAAGAAGTCGTCGGCCGACGAGTTGTTCAGGTGCGAGAAGTAGAACGACAGCGCCAGCGTGGTGGCGCCGGTCGCCGGGATCGCGATCGCCGGCGACCGGATCGAGGTGACGCCGCCGTCGACGTCGTTGGCGCCGACGCTCGCGCCGGCGGTGCCGCCGGTCACGAGGTCGAAGCTGCCGCTGGCCGTGGTGCCCTGCTGGATCGTGCCGCCGCTGGTCGTGGCCTCCGGGTTGGCGCGCTGCCACTGGCCGGTGGTCGCCGTGTCGGTCGCGCTGGCGTTCACGGTCCAGCCCTTGTCGGTCTCGAAGTCGTCGGTGAACACCGTGGTGCCACCGCCGCCGCCGCCGCAATCAGCCGGAAGCGTGGTCGAGGTCACGACCGCGGTGCTCGAGCCCGCGTTGGGCGACGACGCGCCGGTGCCCATGCGGCGACCGGCGAACGCCGTCCACAGCTGGCAGCGGTTGGCGCCGGCGTTGATCGAGGCGTCGGCCGAGATGATGGCGTCGCGGGCGCTGAGCATCGACGGGTTGCACGGCGTGAGCTTCATGCCCGAGACCACGAGCTGCTCGGTGACCGCGGCGCCCAGGAGCTTGCGGACGTCCCACAGCGCGGCGGCCCAGAGCTCGCCGGCGTCGTGGACCTCGGCGAGGTTGCGGTTCTGGATGTCGGTGTACGTGAACGGCGAGGCCGCCATCGAGGCGCGGCGGATGCCGAGCGTCGCGTTGCCGGTCACGTAGGCGCCGACGATCGGGTTATTGAGGAACGAGGCGCCCATGAAGTCGCCCCAGCCCTCGCCCATGCCGCCCGACTGCAGGGCGCCGAGGCAGGCGCCCGTGCCACCGCCGACGAGGCGGTTGGACAGGCCGTGGGTGTTCTCGTGGTAGATGACGCCCGGATCGAAGTCACCGTCCTGGGTGACGCCGCCGGCGCCGTTCCTGATGTTGAAGATGAACATCTGCATGCGCGGCCGCGAGCCGTCGGTCGGGGTCCCGAAGTTCGCGTTGTTGGTGCCCGAGCCGTCCTGCGCGTCGACGTTGACCGGGTCGTTCTGCGCGCCGCCCTTGCCGAAGTTGTTGGTCTGGAAGTTGCGCGACGCCTCGTTGAACCCGAGCAGGTAGGTCCGGTCGTGGTAGTCGTTGACCAGGAAGAACGCGTTGGCGACGGCCGCGGCGCGCGAGTTCTGCGCGTTCGAGGTCGCCGAGTACGGGAAGTCGAAGCTGTCGCTGGCGTTGGCGACCGGCTGGGTCTCGTTGGCGCCGACCGTGTTGTTGCCGTCGATGTCGGTCGCCGCGACCGCGTTGTTGCCGACCGTGTTGCGGGCCGCGCCGACCCAGCCGCTGGGCGAGGCGGCGGGGGTGCCGTCGAACGACACCACGGTGCGGGTGTCGGCCGACTGGTTGGCGGTGGGCTGCGCGGCGACGTTGAACACGCGGCCGGTGAACGTGTTGACGAGGTCGTAGGTGAACACCGGCTCGCCGGTCGCGGCGTCGATGTGGATCAGCTGGTACTGCTGCTGCTTGTGGTCGTCGAGCCACGACATCTGGACCTGGAACGTGTAGCGGTCGTCGCCGGGCTTGACCTGGAAGATCCGGGGCTCGACCCGGATCGGATCGAGCGACTCGGGCGCGGCGAAGCTCGACACCAGGCCGTCGCTCGACGCGAGCGTCGCGGTCACCGAGGCGTGCAGGGCGCGGCTGGCCGCGGCCACGGCCTCGCTGGGCGACAGCACCATGCGGTTGGTCGGCGCGCCGACGCGGAACTGCTCGTCCGCGATCGCGCGGAACACGCCGTTGCTGTTGTCCATGTGGACGACGATCGCGCCGTGGAACACCGGGATGCCGGTGAACACGCGCTGCAGCGTGACGTGGCTCATGTTGAGCTTGGACTCGACATCGACCGCGGTCGCGATGAAGTTCGCCGCGTCGGCCGCGTCGATCTTGAACGCGTCGTGGTGGCTCGCGAGGAAGTCGGTCGCGGCCAGCGCCGGATCCGTGGTGCGCGAGGGCACCGGGAACCGCGGCGTCGTGGCGATCACGCGGGTGGTCCCGAGCTCGTTGACCTCGAGGGTCACCGGCGCACCGGCCTTGAGCTGCAGCGTCTGGATCGCCGCGTCGCGTTCGTCGGGTGGCGCGAACCCATCATCTTCGTCGCTGGCCGTGGCGCAGGCCGTCAACGAAAGCGCGAAAATCGAGAGTAGCAGCGTCAATCTGGGAGTTCTGATCATATGAATTGTTCCCCTCGCGTTGCGTGGGGCACAATGCCTGCGCTCGTATGGCCTTGCCTTGCCTTGCCGGTTGACAGCTGCTCAAACCAGTGTCCCGGATGTGCAGCGCGTGTAACTCATCGGTGCATGTGCGTTCGAGGAGGACAGTGATGAAACACCGACATGCAGCACCGCAGAGAATTGATTCTGCGCAATCTGTGCAACGCCGGAGACGATCTCGCTCGGACTCCCCGGTAACTGGGCTTACTGCTAGATGATCCATGCGGTGATCTCGCAGCCGTCGACGGCAACGACCTACCGGCCGGCCTGCCTCAGTTACTTGAAGGGTCGGCGCGGCGGCAGCGGCGTGCGCTCGGCGGCGAGCCGACGGGCGGCGTTGCGGAAGTCGTGGCGCAGCGCCCGCAGCTCGTTGATCACCGCGCTCGTGCTCTGGAGCGAGAGCGGCTGGAGCTCGTCGTCGGCGATCAGGTCGTACTGCTGCAGCGCATCGTCGCGCCGGCCGAGCCGGTCGTAGGCCCGCGCGAGGAAGAACCCGGCGGGCCACAGCGCGGTGTCGAGGCACAGGCTGGCGCGCAGCGCCCGGGCGGCGTCCTCGACCGCGCCGCAGTGGTAGTGCGCGATCCCCAGGAACAGCCAGACCTCGGCGACCGAGGGGTGAGAGCGCGACAGCTGATCGTAGGTCTCGATCGCGGCGGCGATCTCGCCGCGCTCGAACAGGCCGTGGCCCCGGGTCAGCGCCGAGACCAGGTCGTCGTCGCGGGGCGGCGCCGGGGCGGCGGGCCTGGCGGCGGACGCGGGCGCGATCAGCGGCTGCGGGGGCGTGCCGCGGCTGGCCTTGGTGGTCTGCGCGGGGCGCGCCGGCCGGCGCAGCACCAGGCGATTACCCGACGACACGAGCTCGAGGCCCAGCGGTGGCTCGAACACGACCTCGCCGGCGCCGACGACCAGCGAGCCGCCCTCGCGAACGGCCCGGGCGAACCGACCGAGCAGCCGCGTGGCGGCGCCTGGAGCGAAGTAGATCAGCACGTTGCGGCACACCACCAGATCCCACGCGCCCCGCGGCGGCTGCGGTGGCGGCTCGACCAGGTTGTGGCGCAGGAACACCACCGACGACTGCAGCGTGGGATCGACCGCGAAGCCGTGCTCGGTCTGGTGGAGCCAGCGCCGGCGCTCGAAGTCGGGGACATCGCGGACCGCGAGCGCGCTGTACACCCCGCGGCGCGCCGAGGCGAGCGCGGTCTCGTTGATGTCGCTGGCGAGCACGTAGAGGTCGCGGCCGACGCTGCGCCCGATCATCGCCAGGGTGTAGGCCTCCTCGCCGGTGGCGCAGCCGGCGACCCAGACGGCGACCGGCCCGACCGGCGCCGCGACCAGCAGCCGGGCGATGGTCCGGAGCTGCTCGGGGTCGCGATAGAACCAGGTGTGCGGCACGGTGATCGCGTCGATCAGCCGGCGCTGCTCGGCCCCGGTCGGATCGGCCGCGAGCGAGACATAGCTCTCGACCATGGTCAGGCCGAGCGCGCGCATCCGATCGGCGACGAAGCGGTCGAGCGCGGTGCTCACGCCGCCCCGATCGAGCGCCAGGCCGGTGGTCCGCTCGATCAGATCGGCGAGCACCTGGGCGGTCACGGCCGCCTCCAGCGCCGCGGCCACGCGACCGCGGCGGTGATCGCGTCGCCGATCGCGGCGACCGGGAGGACCTGCTGCACCGCGCCCTCCTCGACCGCGGCGCGCGGCATGCCGTAGACCACCGAGCTGGCCGCGTCCTGCGCAAACGTCACGGAGTTGCGCTCGCGCATCGCGCGCAGGCCGTCGGCGCCGTCGCGGCCGATCCCGCTGAGCACCACGCCGATCGCCGAGCTGCCGAGCTGCGCCAGCGAGCGCAGCAGCACTGTGCCGGACGGGCGATGGCCGTCGACCGGCGGCCCGCTGGTCAGCGCGAACCGGCCGTCGATCAACTCGAGGTGGTGGTCGTCGGGGGCGAGCACGACGGTGCCCGCCGGCGGCACCATGCCGTGCTCGGCGAGCCGGACCGCGAGCGAGCACCGGGTCTGGAGGAAGCTGACGAAGCTGGGCGCGAAGCCCCTCGGCAGGTGCTGCACGATCGCCAGGCACACCGGCAGCTCGGCGGACAGCGAGCCCAGCACGGTGGCGAGCGCGCTGGGGCCGCCGGCCGACGCCGCGATCCCGACGACCACCGGATCGCTCGCGGTCCGGGCCCGCGGCGCGCGGCTCGCTGGCTCGGGCGAGCGGAGCGCCGACGGCTCGAGCGCGGCGCCGTGGCGGGCCGCGGGCTCGGGCGGCGGGGCGCGGTTGCCGTCGATGTGGCGGACCACCGGCACCGAGGCGAGCCAGCGGACGTGGGCGCGCAGCGACCGGATCGCGTCCTCGTCGTGGCCGCTCGGCTTGAGCTGGAGGTCGAGCGCGCCGCGGCGGATCGCCTCGAACGCCAGCGCGGGGTCGTCGCCGGTCGGATCGCCGGTCACCACGAGCAGCGGGAGCGGCGATCGGGCCATCAGCTGGGTGACCACCTCGAGGCCGGACATCCCGGGCAGCCGCAGGTCGATGGTCGCGACGTCGGGCCGCAGCCGGGTGATGAGGTAGATCGCCGACTCGCCGTCGGACGCCTCGCCGACGACCTCGAGGTCGCCGTCGGCCTCGAGCCAGTCGCGGAGCTGAGCGCGGCAGATCGGTGAATCGTCGACCACGAACGCCCGCTTCATGCGCTGATCTCCACGAACCGCCGCACGGTCTCGAGCAGGTGGGCGTTCTCGAACTCGGACTTGACGATCAGGGCGTCGGCGCCCAGCGACGCGGCCAGCGCGCGGTCGGACACCGAGCCGCGGGTCGTCACCATCACCACGGGGACGCGCTCGGCGCGCTCGCGCAGCCGGCGCAGCAGCTCGAACCCGTCCATCACCGGCATCTCGACGTCGCAGACGATCAGATCGACCGGGTGCTCGGCGAGCTGATCGAGCGCCGCGGCGCCGTCGCCGGCGACCCGGACCTCGAGCCCGACGCTGGTCAGCAGCTCGCTCAGCAGGTCGCGCACGATCGGCGAGTCGTCGACGATCAGCACCCGGCGCCGGCCGCGGTCGCGCAGCGGCGAGCGCGCGAAGTGGGTGACCTGGCGGGGATGCGACAGCAGCGCGTCGAGGCTGACCACCAGCACCAGCCGGCCGTCGTCGAGCGTGCCGCTGGCGGCAAACGGGCCGAGCGCGGCCACGGCGGCGTCGACCGGGACGCGCAACAGCTCGACGTCGCCGACCACCTCGGGGAGCGAGATCGCCCAGCGGTGGCCGGCGTGGGTCACGATCGCCGCGCGGGTCGAGTCGGCGTCGGCGCGGAACAGCGGCAGCGGCAAGAACGGGATGCCCTCGCCGCGGTAGCGCAACAGCGGCGTGGCGCCGACCGATTCGACCATCGCGGCGGCGATCGGCACGATGGTCTCGACCTCGCGCGCGGGCAGGGCGCACAGCGCGCCGCCGACGTCGGCGATCAGCACACGCTCGCGGAACACGGTCGACGGGATGTGGATCGCGAACCGGGTGCCGCTGCCCGGCGCGCTGGACACCGAGACCCGGCCGCCGATCGCGGTCAGCCGGCGGCGCACCGCATCGAGCCCGACGCCGCGGCCCGACAGGTCGGTCGTGTTCTGCCGGGTCGAGAACCCCTGGAGGAACAACAGCTCGTACGCCGCCTCCTCGGTCAGCGGCGTCGCGGGATCGGCCAGGCCGCGCGCCGCGGCGACCGCGTGGACCCGGGCGAGGTCGATGCCGCGGCCGTCGTCGGCCACGGTGATCACGACCTGGTCGCGGTGGCCCTCGGCGGACAGCACGAGCTCGGCGGGCACCGGCTTGTCGCCGCGCTCGTGCGCCGGTTCGATCCCGTGGTCGACCGCGTTGCGCACCAGGTGGAGCAGCGGCTCGTGGACCTCGTCGAGCAGCCGGCGCTCGACCAGCGCGCCGCCGTCGTCGATCCGGATCCGGAGCTGCTTGCCGTGGGTCCGGGCGAGCTCGAGCGCGTGCTCGCCGAGCTCGGACAGCGTGGGGTGGACCGGCGCGAGGCGCAGCGCCCACGCCGACGACACGATCTCGTCGAGATCGGCGCGGACCCGCTCGATGTCGTGCATCGTGTCGCGGGCCTCGGACAGCATGCCGCGCAGCGTGGCGTGGATCCGCCCGAGGTCGGCGTGCAGCGCCGACAGCCGCTCGCACACGGCGTCGACGTCGCGCGCGCTGACGTGGATGAACTTGGTCTCGGTGCGCGCCGCCTGGGCGGCCTTGCGCTGGTCGGCCTTGGACGCCGGGCGGAGCCGGGCGAGCTGCTCGGCGGTGGGCGGCTCGTCGATCGCGTCGAGCGTGGGCGCGGTGTCGCCGGGCGCGGCGCTCCCGGGCTCGGCCGCCGGCGCGGCCAGCATCGCGAGCACGTCCCGCAGGGCGTCGTCCGCGGCGTGCTCCGGCGTGTCGTCGCGCAGCGCGAGCTTGACCGCGTCGAGCGCGTCGCCGATCGCGCCGACCGCCGAGCCGAGCGTGCGCGGATCGACCAGCCGCTCCTCGCAGGCGTGCGCGACCTTGCCGATCTGGACCATGCCGAGCAGGTGCGAGTCGCCCTTGAGCGTGTGGAGCTCGCGGCGGACATCGGCGAGCGCCTCGGCGTTGCCCTCCGCGATGGCCGTGAGCCGGCTCCGGATCGATCGGAGGCGCTCGAGCGAGATGGCGCGGTAGCGCGCGATCAGGGCTTCGCGGCGCTGGCTCACGTCGGCGGGTTCTCGATGCGGAAGGCCGTGACCAGGCTCGACAGCTTGTCGGCCTGGCTCTTGAGCTGCTCGGCCGATGCCCGGGTCTGGGCCATCGCCGCGACCGACTGGGTCAGGGTCTCGGCGATCTCGCGCACGCTCTGCAGCACCTGCTCGGTGCCGCTGCGCTGCTGCTGGGTGACCAGCGTGATCTGGCGCGCCGCGTCGGTCGTGCTCGCCGCCAGCTTCTTGCTGTCCTCGGTCGCCATCATGGTCGACGAGCCCGACGCGCGGATGTCGCCGACCAGCGACCGCACGTCGTGGACCGACGACATCACTCGCTCGGCGAGCCGCCGCATCTCGGCCGCGACCAGGCCGAAGCCGCGGCCGGCCTCGCCCGCCCGGCTGGCTTCGAGCGCGCCGTTGAGCGCGAGCAGATCGCTGCGGTCGGAGATGTCCCGGATGGTCTCGAGGATCTCACCGATCCGGCCGGCGTGGGTGGTCAGATCGCCGATCCGGATGACCATCCGATCGGTGGTCTCGAGCGTGCGCTCGGCGTTGGACAGGACGCCGCGAACCGACTCGGAGACGTGGGCGGCGGCCTCGAACAGCGACTCCATGGTCTGGCGGATCTCGACCATCGCGGTCGACTGCGACGCCGCGGCGGCCTCCTGCTCCTGCGACGCGGCGTAGATCTCGGTCGCCGCCGCGGCGAGCAGCACCGCGGTCTCGTGGATCTGGCGCACGATCCGGCCCAGGCTCCCGATCATCGCGCGGAACGCGGTCGCGACGTCGCCCTCGCCCGACAGCCGGATCTCGAGATCGCCCTTGGCGAGCGCGCTGGCGGCGCCGCTGAGATCGCGCAGCATGTCGACCAGGTCGTTGATCCGCGCCGCGAGGGTTCCGACCTCGTCGTCCTGGGTCACCGCGATCGCCGCGACCTCGCCGAGCTTGCCGATCTCGGTGACCTGGATGACCGTCCGGGTGATGTCGTCGAGCGGCTCGACCACGTCGCGGGCCAGGAAGTAGGCGCACATCGGTGCCCACACGAGGATGACCAGGAAGAACACGAGCAGCGTGAGCAGCATCGAGCTCGACGCCCAGTCGGGCACCACCGCGGTCGCGACCGCCACCAGATCGGTCGAGACCGGCGCGCGCGCCGCGACCAGCGCGTCGCGCGGGCTGGTCTCGTGGTCGCCCCGCGGCGCCGGCGGGGTCTTGAGCCACTTGTCGATCGGCGGCGACGGCGTGCGATCGCCGG
>Ga0307515_10017432_pt1 | contig 13078 bp, 18 predicted proteins | sample 17_EM_MG_FD_194513 | JGI IMG/M metagenome (GOLD analysis project Ga0307515, IMG submission 194513) | Populus trichocarpa ectomycorrhiza microbial communities from riparian zone in the Pacific Northwest, United States - 17_EM | ecosystem: Host-associated > Plants > Roots > Unclassified | place...
TTCATTTGAGGACACTGACAGGGAGTTTGACGATAGAGGGCGCGGCCAGTGTATGTAGTCGGTTCGTACTGATAATCCATATTAGCGATCGGAATTGGCCGCAGACATTCAGTCTTCCACCATTGAGAATGCTTCGTGCGTAGTGTGACCAGCTCCAAAATCCACGATGCTGGGACATTGGCCATGTCTGGTCGCGTTGGGGCTTTACCGAGGTCAATGGTCAGCGTAGCGTTGGCCGCTGCCTTCGCCAAACCCGTAAGATCCAACTGCTTCGCTTTGGAGTAAACCCAGAGAGGGTCACGTCATCGTATAGCAACGCATCTCCCGCCATGCCTCTCATGAGCTGATCACTCAATGAATGTTGGATGCCTTTCATGTCGTACTTGGCAGCAGCGTCCAGAACAGGCATCAAGGGGGGAAGGCCCGTGAAAATGGTAGGAATACTGTCGGGGTAGATGAACGAGAGGAGGGCTCGAAATATGGTCGAGTCCTCTGTGATAGTAACTGGCTCGCAATGAACTAACTAAGCTAATGCATTCGCAGAGACCCGAGCGAGCAAACCCACCTGTTTCTCTATCTCCACTTCCCGATCCAACCGCCAACATGTTAAAAGTCGTTTCGTATTCTTCATGTACTGGTACATGTATCGGCTCGATGCTAGTCATCGTTGCCTGGTGGTTAATAAAGGGCTGCCGTTTGTCGCCGTCCACTTCGCTGTCTTCGTCGTGGTTCCTGTTGCTCGCATACATCGCACCGTCGTTGGCATACATCGCACCCGTCGTCCCGTCGTCCCGTCGTCCCGTCGTCCTGTCGTCTTCTCGCTCGCACTCGCTGTTCGCGTACCTCGCACACGATTATACTTTTAATACAACATGTCATTCATCACGGATGAAGAGAGTCTAAGGAGGAGGGTGTGGACACCGAAGAGTATCCCATCGCTGGTTTGGATTATGAGGTCGCGTCTGAAGGGTACTGTGGGGACGAGGTGTTCTCCATGTTACTTCTACGGGAGACAAACCCCGCCCATTTGACCTTCGGTGTGCAGCATCTATAACAACTTGGTTGTTCGGAACCTGGCTATGACCTACTTAGACTCCCAGAGTTCATATGGCACGCCCCGTTCCTGGAGGCTGGACTCGACTTACCAAAAGGAGAACTAAGGTATTCGATAGTCAAGCGGTACCCGAAATTTTTATATCTGACGGCGCAGTAGACTTTGTGTTGGGCAGATATATCAGGACTGCGGCGTCCGTCCGCGCTCGTGGTAAAAAGGGGATCAAACCTCATTGGTGCAACGAACCAAACATATTCAATTGACGGCGTACAGTACAGTGGCAAGGCGCGCTGAAGGGCGAAGGCGCGACCGCGGCTGATCCTTGGTCCTTGATCCATGTTTGAAACCGTCTACTCATCATATCATATATATTACTGGAGGTGACAGCCCGTCTGAGTTTCAATGGTTGCGGTCAAAGCTCACAAGCAAAATAGCACGAAATCGTTGGTAGGATATCCAGAATCGATCTAATCTGGCTTGTCTCCTGGACCAGCCAGGTTGAAAGGTATCCGTGGCCAGAAGTACAAAAAGGAGTTCGGTGCGTACTTAGGTGCGTTACCCAATTGGGGTGCGACCACAAACCACTTGGCCATGGGACGTGGGATGTGAAACGCCGGCCAACACGCCAGCCAACAAGGGTAGTTGCTCTCCTACCCCCAACTCACCACGCGTTCGTAGGGTATAGTTGTTACGACTTGTCCAAGTCTCCCACCATGTCTTAAGTATGTGCGCTCCGTTTTGTTTTGATTCTCCTTCCCTGTTACGCAATTCTTCTCATCCTGCCCTCCAGCCTTACGTCGCCAACTGCATTTACATCAAGAACGACAGCCCACAAGAATTCCAGGCCTTCGTCTCGACGTATTCGGGTGGGTCTGGCAACTGGTTCCCCGTGCCCCGACCGCGCAGTGGATGGACCTGTAGCGGCTGGGAGCTTGTTGCAATCCGCAACTTGGAGGATACGCATCGCGAAGGTGTCTATGTCTGGACCAGACGGTTTACATCACCATCAAGAGTATGGTGCAGATCGAGATCGTCCGCAGTCCGAAGCTGTCTTAGTCGGATTCGAGTTAGGATTCCTTTGTTGTGTTCCGAGGTATTCATTTGATTCATTGTATCGATATCAGACATCAGAAGCATGATATTATGATATTATCGTCGCCACACATGCCCTTCATCCCTGTCTGACGTCATCGCCAGCAAGCCCTCATCCTCCTTATCCTACCGACCGAACAGAAGGCCCACCATCCAGCAGGAGCGCAGCCAGAACGCAGCCAGAACAAGCGCAGCCAACCATGGCAACCACGTCCGCTGAACTCTACCCTCCGCAGAACGGCGATTTTGTGATCCAGACCAGCGATGCCGTGCTCTTCGGACTCCATCGTATCCTCCTTGGGCTCTCATCTCCTGTAATGGGCGACATGTTTGCGCTTGGCGCTACAATGGCCACCCAGCAGACCCCTGGTGCGTTTCTTCTTACCCGTTTGACGACGGGACATTTCGTTTGCTTATTTTTTCTACCGTACAGTCTCGATTTCTGAAGACTCTAAAACATTTCAGAACCTTCTGTCCTTCATATATCCCGACAAATCCCCCACTCTCTTCACGAGTCTCGATGCATTGCTGCCCGTGCTCAGCGCAGCCGGCAAGTACCAGATGAAGGTCATTATGGACGTGTTGAAGGTGCAAATAATGTCCAGTATCAGTGGGGGTACTTATAGAGAACCCTTGCTATACGACGATCCTTTGCGCGTCTACGCCAAGGCGAAGGATTTCGATTTAGGCGATCTTGTCAATGCAGCTGTCAATGCGACTTTGGGTGTCGACATCACTTGTGTTCCGGACCCCTGCATCGACGTGGCCAGTATGCCTGCAAAATATCTGTGGCAACTGCTGGGTATACGCAAGGAGAGGGTTGACTGGCTAGTGAAGAATTGCGGCTCCGCGTTCTACATTGGATCGATGGATTCTCAATACCAATATACAACGGAAAAAGGCGTCCTTCGCTTTCCACTGTCTCGGTGTGGATGCATCGCTAGTGAATCGTATCACACAAAAGGAATACCTCCTTCGCTTCTGGATAGGATCAAAGAGTATCCATGTCCGAGGGCGATTCGCAAGATTGATTTTCATGTAGAGTTGGGGTGCTTGCGGTGCGGTGCGGCTGCAACTGCACACTTTAACAGGGTTTGTAAAAAGTACGAAGCAGAGTTTGGCATGTTCTGATACGCAGTCTCGTATGACCACCCTCTGGCAGCTTGTTCTATCCGAATTCTTTATATTATCCTCATTTGAATTTGGCTACCTGGGCTACATGGACTGTTGGAAAACTGACAGTGCAGTTCTGTTTGGGGGATCCAATCTGTCTTGGTGGCGAAGCGCTCTGACTAGGTACAATGATGGAGACAGGCTACTCGCGAGATTTGGCTCTGCACTGGCTGGCTAGGCCTGCGGGTGGAAGGTTGACTTACGAGGGAAAGGAAGTGATGCCGAAGTTCTTGAGGGTCGGGTGGGTGGAAAAGCAGCACTCGGTGGGTGGAGAGCACAGGTGGAGGTGGTCGTATCTGGCAGTGCTCTAGGGTAGTTCATACATGCGGGATCATTTTATATAAGTATATGTTATTGGTCTGGAGTCTGTAGCATGAGGGAAGCGGTCATAGGGAGCGTGGGTGTGTGCAGGAGGAGTCGGGGTTGTGCAGGAGGTATGGGGCGAGTGCCGAGGGACGCAGAGTGACATCTGTGGTCTAGAGATCAATTGTCAAGAGCGGGATCGTCGGGAAGTGTCAGGAGGCATCAGAGATCATCGGAGAGCAGCCAATCAGCAAAATATATGACACACTGAGTTCCTCAACAAACAGGTTGGTTCAGAACTATCTACGGAGTTATCCAGTGCGGAGTTATTTGAGGATAATAAGTGATGTTAACGCCCTGCAGAACATTACGCCAGAAACAAGCTGCCCCACCGCGTGAACGCCAGAGTCACAGCAAGACTTACGACTGTAACGTAAGGTGGAACAGCATAGGTAGACCATTCAATAGAAAGTGTAACATAGGTACCATCCTTATCATAAAAATGGCATCGAATAATACAATCGAATTGCATGATGAAAGGTGCACATATCCAGTTCAAGTGTCCCGGAGCCCGATCGTTGTACCAGCCAGACCCATGATTTACCCAAATAAGGAGCTGAAGCCGACGAATGTCGGATAATAGGCACCAGCATTAATGACAATGAAAAATGCATCTTGGCAAGACCGCACAGCTATGCTTTTATTCAAAGACTATATAGTCAACCGAAGCGAGTCTGACTCATCTAATCACAACTTCCAAACTCCTTTTCATAAAGCAGGCATATTTTTCTATAATGCGCCGTTGCGGCTGCGCCACACCGCAGGCATTTAATAAGCTGGTTGAAGTCGATTTCGTGTACCGATCTTGCACACGGGCGCTCTATAATCTTCATTACGATGTCCGTAGGAGGTTTGATTTCACATGCAGAGTTCATTGTAGGACACTGACAGGAAGTTTGACAATAGAAGGCGGAACGGGTTACAGTCGGTTTGTACTGACTATCCATATTAGCGATCGGAATTGGCTGCTGACATTTAGTCTTCCACCATTGAGCATGCTTCGTGCGTAGTTTGACCAGCTCCAAAATCCACGATGCTGGGACATTGGCCACTTCTGGTCGCATTGGAGCTTCACCGAGGTCAATGGTCAGCGTAGCATTGGCCGCTGCCCTCGCCAAATCCGTAAGACCCAACTGCTTCGCCTTGGAGTAAACCCATAGAGGGTCCTCGTACAGCAATGTATCTCCCGTCACGCCTCCCGTGAGCTGGAGACTCAATGAATGTATGATGGCTTTCATGTCGTACTTGGCAGCAGCGTCCAGAACAGGCATCAAGGAGGTAAGGCCCGTGAACATGGTAGGAAGTCTGTCGGGGTAGATGAACGAGAGGAGAGCTCGAAATATGGTCGAGTCCTCCGTGATGGTAACTGGTTCGCAATGAACTAACTAAGCCAATGCATCCGCAGAGGCCCGAGCGAGTAAACCCACCTGTTTCTCTATCTCCACCTCCCACCTCCCGATCCAACCGTCAACATATCATTCATCACGGATGAAGAGAGTCTAAGGAGGAGGGTGTGGATACCGAAGAGCACCCCATCGCTGGTTTGGATTATGAGGTCTCCGTTGTCTGAAGGATACTGCGGGGACGAGGTGCTCTCCATGTTACTTCCACGGGAGACAAACTTCGCCCATCTGACCTTCGGTGTGCAGCATCTTGGTTGTTCGGGGCCTGGCTATGACCCAATTAGACTCAAGGCACGCCCCGTTCCAGGAAGCTGGACTCAACTTACCAAAAGGAGAACTAAGGTATTCGATAGTCAACCGGTACCAGAAGCAATTTCTATCTGATGGCGCAGTAGACTTTGTGTTGCGCAGATCTCTGAGGAGGACTGCGGCGTCCGTCAGTCCACACCCGACGGTAAAAGGGATCAAACCTCATTGGTGCAACGAAGCGTTGAATGTCATTGGGTGGTGGGGGAAACCAGACATATTCTCCAATTGCCAACGTACAGAGAACGGCTACGGCTACGACCACGCAGTATCCATAAATGATGGGAAAGGGGCCAACCTTCTTTTCGGCCAGCTTCCGGGCGGTTTGGTTGGTACGAGTGTGATCAGTACGTACAAAGACTCGACCGTTAACACGGAAGGGCGGGCGCTGTATGAGCTTGAGGTTCGTGGGTGATGAGCCAGTCCGCCAACGGTGGGTGTGTTGTGCGGGCGTGAGTACGTGGGCGTGAGATGGGATGAGATGATTTGCAGCTTGGATTTTGAGCACCCTTCGTACGGTCACGGAGGAATCTGTGGGTCTCATCGAAGTTGATAATGAAGTCACGAGCCTGAAGGTCCGTGATTTCTGTGATCAATCTTTCGATGGCGTAGGCGCTCTGTGAACCACCTGCGGTTGTGTGCAAAACAAAAAGTCGGAACCGTAACAAGTACCTGATTACCTGACCTGATCAAACGCCCATCTCTCCTGCGGTCCTCCTTTACTCTTGTAAAGCTTAAGTAGTAAATACTCAGGCGACGATGACGACGAGCCTTGACACACGACGACTAGATGGGTGGGTGTATCATGATCTGTCCATCAGAGTGACAGTGGTTCATTCGGAAGCGCGGTAAAAGCATATATGCATTTACTCAAGTCATATCTGACGAATGGCCCTTCCTTCACGCGTCGTGGACGAAGACCAGGATACGTGCACGAGGAATGACAATTTCATGACAGCGGGGGAGGGTATAGTGGGGAAGCGCACAGTAATTAGAGTGTCCTTGTATTTCAGATGAAAATACAAAGCAAACTACAATCGACATTTGACCAGTATCTCCGATCGTTGTGCCAGCCAGACCCGTGATTTACCAATAAGGAGCTGAAGACGACGAAGGTCGGATAATCGGCACCAGCATGACGATGGAAGATTCATCTTGGAAAGACCGCGCCGCACGGCCATGCTTTATTCAAACACTACATAGTCAACTGAAGCGAGTCTGCCTCGATCATCTGATTAGAACTTCCCAAACTCCGCTTCGTAAAGCAGGCATATTTCTCTATAATGCCCCATTGCGGCTGCGCCACACCGCAGACATTTAATAATCTGATGGAAGTCGATTTCGCGCACCGATCTTGCACACGGGCGCTCCATAATCTTCATTACGACGCCCTTAGGAGGATCTATTTTATATGGGTAGTTGATTTGAGGGCACTGACAGTTGTATGGACCATAGAAGGCGTTACGGGCCGAAGTCACATGGAACTGACGATCCATATTAGCGACCGGAATTGAATCCTGACATTTGATCTTCCACCATTGAGAATGCTTCGTGCGTAGTGTGACCAGCTCCAAAATCCACGATGCTGGGACATTGGCCGCATCTGGTCGCCTTGGAGCTTCACCGAGGTCAATGGTCAGAGTAGCGTTGGCCGCTGCCTTCGCCAAATCTGTAAGATCCAACTGCTTCGCTTTGTAGTAAACCCAGAGAGGATCCTCGTATAGTAATGTATTCCCCGTCACGCCTATCATGAGCTGAAGACCCAATGAATGTTGGATGCCTTTCATGTCGTACTTGGCAGCAGCGTCCAGAACAGGCATCAAGGAGGTAAGGCCCGTGAATATGGTAGGAACGCTGTTAGGGTAGATGAACGAGAGGAGAGCTCGAAATATGGTCGAGTCCTCTGTGATGGTAACTGGTTCGCAATGCACTAAGCCAATGCACCCGCAGAGACCAGAGCGAGCAAACCCACCTGTTTCTCTACCTCTACCTCCCGAGCGCCCAACCGTCAACATGTCATTCATCACGGATGAAGAGAGTCTAAGGAGGAGGATGTGGACACCGAAGAGCACCCCATCGCTGGTTTGGATTATGAGGTCGCCCTTGTCTGAAGGGTACTGTGGGGACGAGGTATTCTGCATGTTACTTCCACGGGGAACGGGAGACAACCTTCGCTCGTTTGACCTTCGGTGTGCAGCATCTTTAACAAGTTGGTTGTTCAGAGCCTGACCATGACCTAACTATGACGTCGGTGAAGGTCCTTACGGTTGTCAATCCACACGGTCCACAAAGGCTGTTCATTCAAGTTAGACTCCCATTTGATAGACTCCCATTTGATAGACTCCCATATGTTAGGCTCCATATGTTAGACTCCATAAGTTAGACTCCCATATATCATATGGCACGCCCCGTTCCAGGAAGCTGGGCTCCACTTACCAAAAGGGAGAACTAAAGTATTCGATAGTCAACCGGTACTAGAAACAATTTCTATCTGATGGCGCAATGAACGTTGTGTTCCACAGATCTCTGAGGAGAAGTACTGTGGCGTCCGTCCGCGCTCGTGGTAAAAAGGGGATCAAGCCTCATTGGTGCAGCGAACCAAACATATTCTTCAATTGCCATCGTACAGTGAACGGTTACGGCTACAATCACGAAGTATCCATAGCATCCCCGCTACCCACACCAATAGGTCTCACAGTTTCAGAGACGATGGAACTCCTCACAACCTCGCGATCGCGCTTCCAATCGGTTGTCCCCCGGCGAAACTTGTAATTGCGCTCCTTGGTGACCTTTTCGTTATCCTTGACATAGTTGCGCAGCATGTCAGTACCGCTGGCCGTGATGACACAGACATCGACATTCGAGCCCGACCCGAGGTCGTTGAAGATTCCCGCGGAGATGGCGTCGCATACCAATTTGACGGCCGATTCGCGCTGGAGTGGGCAGTCAGCAAAATAATGATGATAACCCATACTATGATTGCGGTTTTGTGATAGTTGGTGTGAAGGACATACGTTTAGGCCGGCTTTCCAGTAGCTTTCGAAGACCGCCATCGCCGCCAGACTCCCTGATCCCATAGTTACATATGGGAGTTTATCCGTGGACCCATGTGGTGCAACGGTGAATAGCTGAGGGCCCGTTACATCGACACCTCCCAATACGAGAGCAGCACCAATATGCCCTTGGTGCCTGCGCATTCCTTTAGCCTCAACTTCCACTGTAGATACCGGAAGCTCTCATGGAGGTACTGACTGGAATAGTCGCTGCTTGAGCATAGTCATCGCAGTCACGACGCGCGGCTTGCGACCGGTAGAAAGGGCATGGAGCTCGACGTTGGAAGAGATAAGAGCGGTGATAAACTCTGTATCAGCTGCAGTACCAGCACCACAGCACCGAATGTTGTCCGCGATGAAGTGTATCTAATATACGCGTCGTCAGCCGGCGCGTTCCGCTCATCGGTGCTGCAGCAGACCTTTTCGCAGTTCTTGTCGGCGACTATAGGACCGCTGGTGGCGCGCGTGTCCGCGCCGAGGACAATGCCGTCCTGGAAGAGGCAACCTACGATGGTGGTACCAGTGCTGGTGGCTTTGGGGAGAGCGACGCCCTTTGACTCGAGAAATTCATTGCGGATGCTGTTTGAGAAATCAAATCCCGCTCCTCGATAGACCGAAGACGACGATGAGGCAGCCATAGACAAGGAGGTCAAGTTGTTCGATTGCGCGTCGCACAAACACAAGGACAAATATTCGAAAGTGGCGAGCCTCACATCCGGTCTCATTCTGTTGATACATACACTTATCGGGTTGTATCTCTTCTCTTCACACCAAACCCAAACGCATACAGCCCAACGCTCGTCATCCCACTCAATGCAGCAACCACACACCCGCTCAGCGCCCCGATGGCCTTGGGCGTCCATCCTAGCACCTGCCTGTGCGGGCCTGATGGTAGCCCGCTCAGGTCCGTCAAGTCATTGTGTCCTGCCGCGTTCCCCGACGTCGGGAACCCCAGCACCGCACACTGGTCGGCCACATACGTCGGCGGGCGGATGAGGGTTTGCATTTCGGTTGGGGCTTCTATGAAGGTGAGCGCAAGGCCAGATTCGAGGTGCCACTGGTAGCAAAAGGTCAATTGGTTTGACAGAACGAATTTTGGGTCGCACCTCTAGGTGACAGTGAAACATCCAAGCCCCTGGATTATCTGCTGTGAATCGAATAGTGGCCTTCGAGTTACCAGAGACTTGAATCGTATCCCTCATGAGGGCACTTTGGACCTCTCCATCGTGCAACTGCTCCGCATATGTATCATCTGACCTCCCAATGATCGCAAACTTGTGTCCGTGCATATGGCTGCAAACGTCTGATATGTCATTGCTTCCGACACCTCGAAAAGTGGACCTACAACGGATGAGAATTATCGTCCAGGTTGATAATCTCCAGTTGTACCACATCCCCATAGTTGACCAACATCGTCCCGGGTCCGTACACACTCTCATGTGTCGCATTCGTGCCCATGGAAAGAGCGGTGAAGAGCGTAGGAGTCAGAGGCGGATTCCAGGTGACGTTGTTGAACATGCCACGGTTGATGCCGTTGTCCATCGTCTCTAGGAGAACTTCGAGGGGTATGATATGCGTCGCGGCGGGGACGAGGACTGGCAATAGCGGCTTGAGCTGCGTATCGTCGAAGTCTTCATATTTTGACGGAGCTAGGGAGGGGGGTGTGAGTGGAAGGGATTTGCCATAGCTAATGGTGGCCGTAGCATCTGTGTGGTTCGGTCAGGACACCTGTCGCCGTCGGTGCGAGCGATTTCATACTCGGGTAGAAATCTTTATCGGGAATGTCGTCAAACATGGTAATACTGCATATTGGTAAGCACGAATACTACTGCTGAGAGCAGGCCGGGAACTCACTCCTGATCAGCATGCATCAAATAGTTCCCCTTGGACTCGTCCAGCGCCGTCACAAGGACAGAATACCGTTGCGCAGCGGCAACTACCAAATACTCGATCTCATGCTCCTCCACATCTGTCTGCGCAATCACTGATTTTCAGATCCCTACAACCTTCGTGCCCTTTAGTGACTTGTCCTTACCCCATCGGCCTCAATAATCCTCATCGTGTGTCCATCCAACCGGAAGAAAAACGCAGAAAACGCAGAAATGTTGATAACCCTCAGCCTATAGGTCTTCCCTCGCTCAAAGGGGAGCGAAGCGGCGTCATTGAATCCAGGCAGGTACGTCCCATTCTGTGCAAAGTATACCAGCGCAGAGTTGGGTACAGGTTCTGCGCCTGTTGGATTTGCTTTGTTTAGAAACCTTTTGGTTGTGGTTTGCTATTAGATGGGAGGGTGCGGAAGCTATGCGGGGAAGGAAGACTGACTGGGCAAGAAGGGCGGGTCGCTCAGCGTGATACCAGTCGCTTAATATCACTGTGTATTCTGGAGGCGCGCTAAGATTGGGAACGGAGACGAATCTAAGGAGGGAGGCACACCTTGGTCGTATCTGTGTGGTTCCGTTGGCGGGTGTATCACGAACGGTGTTCTGAGCCCATCAATCGCTTGTCCCTATTGCGACCGCATTACTGGGAGACTCCAGAGAGCAATGATAGATGATTTCCGACCGTAAAATGGCCATGGGCCCAGTAAGTGCCCGATTGCCCAGCGTTTTCGAATGGCACGTCGTAAGTAAACGTGTTACCGGGGGGGATTCCACTGTACACACACAAAACGAGTTGTTAGTAGGGCCGAGGATGTGCCACCCGGAGTGCACACACACACCATTGAGTCACGCCTGCTGCGCCGTCAAAGTGATTGATGCCTGCCAAGAACATCCCATGGAGGTGGATGGTTGTTGGCTCGTCTAACGAGTTAAACTGGGTTGCGGTGCCAGATTTTTGAGTATAAGCTCGCTGTCCAGAGAACTGACGAACTGACGACGTGAAGACGGAGGCGGTCAGTCGAATGTATGTCGATTGGGGGTGGTCTATCAGACAATCATGAGCTCTAAAACAGCAACTGTGGTGAACGGTTGTACGGCCAAGTCCCGTTTACGCCAATCACCCGCCGCAAATGTCTTCCATCCGGGTTGGCAAGCGCATAGCTCACATTCCACCATAATTCCACCAGCTCAGCAGAAACGACCATCCCGAATACCAGCAGCGAAGCGACGATTTGGTGAGCCATTGTCATTATCTCGGTCACGGTCCAAGTCAAGTGAGTGTATCGATCCATCTGATAAGATTACCAATTTGGCAGCTTGGCAGTACCGTCCTACAACTCGCCAACCTTCTTGATGCCAATCACGACTCGTTCGTTCCTCTTCCAAAACTCTACCAATATCTCCGCAATCCTGCGCGGGTTGTCCTGGCGGCGCATCAACGTCTCGTCCATCCCGTGAGCGCGGTCTACTCACCTCGTGCAGCATATGTCCTACATCGGGGACTACCTCCATCTGGAATTTACCCTGCATTTGGCCGATCATCAACTCCTTGTCCAGCCTGTCCGTACCGGCGAGCACGAGCAGTCTTGCAGCGCGCACTGTGAGAAACAGGGATGAAAGACCTTTGAACCAGCCTTCCCAGTATGGTGCCGTGGTTTGGAGGGGTGTGCGCCAGGTATATTCGTGCAGTGCTGTTGGAGAGGCCGAGTTCGTGATCATGGAAGGCACGGAGGTACGCGCTGAAAGTGGGTTGCGAATTGCGTGCGAGGTTATGCTGGAAAATACTGTCAGAGGTATTGCGATGTGGAGGATTCTAGGCCGTACTGGTATTTGACCGCCTCTTCGATGGAATCGAACCCCTCTGGCCGAGATTCGAGGAGGCTCATCATGTTAGGTAGAGCGTCCAGAGTGAACCCTATGGAGACATGAGTGGGCCTTATTTGGATGGTGAAGAGTGTTTTACCTTCAACTATATCGAGCACCGCAACTCCAGTGATTCGGTATTTCCTCTCTAGCAGCAGGGGGCTAACGCGAACACAAACCGAGCCTCCAAGACTGTGTCCAACTAGCTTTAATACGTCAATGTACTGCCTATTGATATTTGGTCGTCGCGCTCACCACGAGACTTGGCGCTTGCGCTGGATCGGGGAAGACGATCGTGAGAAGATGCAGTACATCATTTGTAAGGGTGTCAACGGAAAGGTCGTCGTCGTCCACCCCTTGGATTGGGGCAGTTTTTCCTAGATAATGTCTCGAATCTCTGGCCTCGACCGTTCAAATTTACTCACCGTGCCGCCTGGCATCAAACGCGAGAATGCCCAATTCCGCTTTGGACAAATCCGTCACCTCCTTCGCGAGACACGCAAAAGTCAATCCCGAATATCCAGCACCATGGTGGCAAACCAAGACGGTCCCAGGTCCATTCGTCTTCGTCACGGGCGGCGTATAGTATACACGGAAACTCTGCCCCACGGCATCCACAGAGACGGAGAATGCCTGCGCAAAGTGATTCGCGGCGGAGATCGGTGCGTACTCGCTCAGATCTGATGGCTCCACTGAGCGAAGAGGGCGCGCCCCCGGGCTGTACGCTTGTGTCAGTCACTAACAACGCCGTGGTATGACCAGATACGTACTTGCGGACCTGTGGAGGCGCAATACTCGGCAGCTGGGCAATTGAGGACATGGCCTCCTCCATTTCTTCTGCGTTTTCATCCTCTGTGGCAAAACCAGGAGCAACTGTAGGTGTATATACAT
>Ga0307515_10017434_pt1 | contig 13077 bp, 6 predicted proteins | sample 17_EM_MG_FD_194513 | JGI IMG/M metagenome (GOLD analysis project Ga0307515, IMG submission 194513) | Populus trichocarpa ectomycorrhiza microbial communities from riparian zone in the Pacific Northwest, United States - 17_EM | ecosystem: Host-associated > Plants > Roots > Unclassified | place...
GAGCGAGACTAGTGGGTCTTATTGCTTTTTATTACTTATATGGCATGGCTTGGCAGCTAATATAAGGAAGGGCTACTCCTCCGCTACTAAGAGCTAGGAGGCCTTTTTAGCCCTAAACGGTTCATTACCGTATCCGGCCAAGAGGATAAACTTAGGGGAATGGATCGCTTAACGAGCATTTAGTACAGCCGCCCCTCTAATAGGCAGGGTTAAGCCAGAAACCCTCTCTAACTATATCTCTATAATCCGATCTCGTTATATAAATCTAGGTTACTTAACCGCCGCCTTTAAAGACTATATTATTAAGAGGGCCCTAACGGAGGCTATATCACTATTCCTATCTACTAAAAAGACTAAACTACTAATTATAAAGGATATTCTAGATAAGATTATTACCTTTAGGCCCTACAAGGCTGATGTAAACGTGGATGCGGCATTTACGATGGCGTTTGCGGGTTTCCTATATATAGGAGAGATTACGTACCTAAATAGGAAAGCCAAGGACTTTAGTACTACGAGGGCCCTCCGTAGCAACGTTAGGATCGCCCCTAACGGCTATTTAATAGTCTTCTACCTTAAACGGAGCAAGACAGACAAAACCTATAGTGGCGTTAATATCCAGATCGCCGCTATACTGGGAGATCGTCTATACCCCATGGCCGTAATAATACGGTTATTTAACCGTGACCCCCGGCCTCTATTAGATCTATTATTTAGCGTTAATAATATAGTATTTTCGGCGCTAGTAGTGCGTAAGATTCTATTAACCCGCCTAGCCGGCGGCGGCATCCTGCCTAACGGTTACTCCAACCACTTCTTCTGTAGGGGTGCAGCACAGCATACGTATAATTATGGCTTCGCAAAGTTACAAACGGCGCAGTTAGGTCAATAGACATTAGATGCGGTTAAACTTTACTATAACACCTTAGAAACTGAACGACTTTAATTAAACTTAAATTTCTAGTAGAGTGTGCCTATACTGGCTATATAACGGTGCTAAAGGCGCGTTACCTACCACGTTCTGCCATATCTGCAATATCTACAATTATTATTAGATTCTTAAGGTTCTGTATACACGTCTACCTATTTTTACTGCAAAGATATCAGTTCCGCTCACCGCCCCCAGCTAAGCCAATAGCAATTTTCTATCCCGGGGATGGAAAATCCTAATTAGTCCGTTCAACAATAGAGCCGGCAGAATTCTACACCGCCACACCATTCTGCCTACCCGTCTTCCTATAGTAATATTCTGCAATATTCGGCATATTACCGCGACATTGCCGCAATATACCGTATATTGCCGTCTGCCGTTTTACTAGGTCGCTAAGCCTAATATAGAGTGGAGACTTCATACTTTTAGACTATGGAAATCGCTCTCGTTTTAACTTAATTCTTTATAGGTGGCAGGCGCTTCGCTAGTGGGCACTGGGTAGAATTTAGGCCAGATCTCCGAAGTTTAGGCCTAAAAGCCTTATAAACGCTAGGATATCGCCTAGATCCCGCCCTATAAGCCTGCACCCTCCACAATTAATATACTTAAAATGGACTATAACCTATTTGTACCGTGTGAGAGATAGATATCATGTGTCTATACATTACTTGGCCGAAAACCCTGCAACTTAGGTATTTAACTAGATATTTAACACGGTTAACAATATTATTGCTTATAACTGCACTTAATAGGTCGTTCTTTTCACCTACCTACCCCCCTTACAATGTATATTAGATTAGATACTTGCAGTCCTGTTTAGGTCTAGCGGCGGGCTACCCTATTAGGGGCACCGGGTAGGATTTAGGCCAGATCTCCGAAGTTTAGGCCTAAAAGCCTTATAAACGCTAGGATATTGCCTAGATCCCGCCCTATGAGCCTGCACCCTCCACAATTAATATACTTAAAATGGACTATGACCTATTTGTGCCGTGCGAGAGATAGATAGGTATTATTAGGGAGTCAAATATATAGGAGAGAGTGTCTCTTATACAAAATTGCGAAAATTAAAGTTAAGTACTATAGAGTTCCGCACTAAAGGTCCTTAGACAGCAGGGCAAACTTAAGGTTAGTAGATAGCTAATTGGTTAAAAGAAAGTGGCGTTTATTTAGGCGGAGACTAGTAATACTTTAGTATTAGTGAGTGCGCCTTTAGTTTGCCCTTGCCGTCTGAGTCGCTTACTAAGATAAGTAAAAATCGCTAAGCCGCACGCCGCGTATCGCCCCCTCCATCAAAACAATACACCCCCTTATAGTCCCACCAATATAGCTCTATATTTTATTCAGAGAGGCCTATTTTATAACCCGATTTTAGGGCTATAAAATAAGCCCTTACTTATATAATTTAGGGCTGTTTTGGCGAAGTTATATGGGGTGCTTATTTTTAGTTGGATTAGCCAGCACAGAGCCTCAATTCAAGTTTTACAGCCACCCCCTATAGCCCCACCAATACAGCTCTATATTTAATAAATAAAGGACTATTTTATAACCCTAGAATAGAGCTATAAAATAGGCCTCTATTTATAAAATATAAAGCTATATTGGTAGGGCTATAGGGGGTACACTGCTGTTATAGAAATATCAAAAAAATCGCCAAACCGCAGCAGTATATTACCCTATATAATTCCACCAATATTAGTCCAATTTATATATATAGAGTCCCATTTTATAGCTCTATTCTAGGGCTATAAAATCGGCCTCTATTTATTAAATATAGAGCTGTATTGGTAGGGCCATAGGGGGTGGCTGTAAAACTTTAATTGAGGCTCTGACTAATCCGACCCCTCCATTCCTAGAAATAAGCATCCCCTATAACTTCACCAAAACAGCTCTAAATTATATAAATAAGGGCTTATTTTATAGCCCTAGAATAGAGCTATAAAATTGACCTCTATTTATAAAATATAGAGCCATATTGGTAGGACTATAAGGGGGTGTATTGTTTTGATGGAGGGGGCGATGCGCGTCGTGCGGCTTGGCGATTTTTACCGATCTTTTGCAAGCGACAGTACATGTAGCCGAAGCGCCAAATCCTACTCCACGCCATGGTGGCATATGACGGACTGTATAAGAGTAGATCAAAGGGAAGATCCATTCTAAACCTCTACGACTCTGGACCAGAAATGGCTCGTTTTTACCAACTGACTAGCACCGTACAGCGGATAGATTGTGCCGAAGATCTGGATTGTTGGTTGCAAATGGGTGAATTGTGGTCGTGATTTATGGAGAATGCCGATATCAAGGCTCGAGTTGCTATCGGTATAGCCTCCTTGGGGTACAACACATTATAAACCGCCTGAAGTCATACTTGGGAGCCGAGAAACATTATGGACGCAGAACTTTATGCAGTTTATAGGGCCATATAACACCTAAAGCAATAAAGACTAGAAGAGAAACAAGTTTATATCTTTATAGATATCCAAGCGGCTATTAAAAGATTACAACTTAATTCTCTTATAGGAGGGCAAGAACTAGTCTTTAAAATTATGCAAAGCTGCTCCTATCTAGCTAGTAAGAGTATCTCTATTAACTTCTACTAGGTTCCTAGCTAACTAGAAATTTATAGAAATAAAATAGCAGATAAGATAGTAAAGAAAGGCCTTTCTAAAAGAAAAATATAATCTTTTTATACCTCTTTAGCCCACATAGGGAGACTAGCAAGAGAAAAGATACTAAAATAGTGGAAAAATAATTAGTAACAGAACAAAAGTAAAAGAAAACACTATACTAGGATCTATAAAGGAAACTACTCCTTTTCTCTTAAAGCCCCCAAGGATAAATATCCTAAAAGGCTATAATTAGCGTTATTTTAACTTAAATTAGAAAAAGGCTTCTTTAAATCCTTTTCTAAAACAATAGGAAAGGATAAAGGAGGCAAATGCTTTAGAGACTATAGCGTAATACAAACTCCTAAGCACCTACTACTAGAATGCAGACTATATTGGGAAAATAAAAGAGAAATGCAAAGATAGCTAGGCTCTTCTCTCTCCTTAAAAAAGCTTTTTTATCTAAAAAAAGGAAGAAAGGCGCACTTTCTCTTCCTAAGTAGGATAGAAATAGCTACTAAAAGGTGGCTAATAGCAGCAGGATCTCTAGAAGGAGGTAACTCCTACTAGACTCCTAGTAGACAGATAATAAAAAGTAAAAGGACAGAAATAAAACCGTATAAGGGACAGGGATAGGCGTTAGGATTTCTTTTTTTTTTACCGTTTTTCTAATATTTTCTACTACCTAATAGTTGTTAGCAACCTAGTATTTTATTAGGAAGCAGTAAACTCCTAAATTAGAGGTTTATAAACTACTAGGACATAGCTACTAGTATATATTAAGCTGCTTAGAAAGGATTTATATATATAAAACTATAGCGCTATAGCCCAGAGGCTGCATACGCAGTATTTTACGCAGTATAATATAATAGATATAAAATAAAATAAAAAAAAGCTAAGGAGTAATGGGGTAAAGGAGAAGTAGAGAAGGAAGAAAAGGAAAAAGATAAGGAAGAGGAGGAATAAAAAGGTAAAAGGGTAAATAAGATACTAAAATAGTTGCTATAGTATTAAGTACTGGATATTTAAACTTAGAGAGGTTATATAATAAAGCGGGTATAATAGTTATAAAACTTTTAAAAAAAAATTAAACTTAACAGCTATATAAAATTAATTAAGCTATTGTATTTATATATCTATATTGCGGACGTATAGAGTACCTTAAGTAGTTATTGTTTAAGTAGGCCGTATAGAGGCTCCCCATACAGAGCTTCGTGTAGAGCTTCGTTAGAGCTTTATACAGAGCTTTATGCAAAGCCTCCATGGCAATTTAATTAACGTATTGCCCGTTTAGTGGCGCTTTCTACTAAATATTGTGGAGGCGTATAGAGTAGATATACTCATCGATTATAGGGCTGCTTTTGCAGATCAATTTAATAGTATTTTTAAGATAATAGCTATTATAGGACTATATAGCTCGGGCAGTGTTGCTAAAAACTCCTTTGGCGCCCGCTAAGGCACTAAACCCTTAACTAGTCTTAAAATCTAACTCCGACACAACTTCTTTTTACCTTAGCGAGCTTAGACGTGATTTTTTTTTTGCTAGTGTTGGAATAACCTACGCCGTCTTCCGAATTGCAAAATTACGTCTATCCGCCTTATGGACTATAGTCCTACGTAGCTTAACGGAACGTATACCTAAGATTAAGCCTTACCTATTTCCTTATATAACTGAATTACTATAATCATGCCTATAGAATCCGAAATTATTAAGATATGCGTGCAAGATGCACTTTGTAAGTTATTACGCATGGGGGTACCTAATATTTAATTAGTAGCCCGCTTATATAACGCGCTATTTAAACGTGTCTATAACCGCGTTAACGGCCTTAAGAGTAAGATATAGAGGCCTGGCAGTAATAAGATGCTTAATTAATACTAGGAGGCTATACTCCTATTATATGTTAATTAAATAGACAGCCTTAAAGTTGGCGCGCTATTCTACTAAGTCTATAATTGCGCATAGCGTATCCTTAAGCTCTATGTGCTTAACGGCACTAAACTACCTAATCTTAAACGTAACTAAACTAAGAGATTTCTTAAATAAAACCTAATAGTATATAAGGTTAAGCAGAAGCCTATAAAGATTAATTAAGCTACTATAAACAATCCTACTGTAATATAGAAATGGTATACTTTATATAGAAATATAAAGGAGTAATAGGGTAATCTACTATATAATAAATATAACTTTAACGAGTCTAGATTTTATATTAGAATTAGCGGCAGCTAGTAGATAATTACGCGTGTATTAGATACTAAGAGGATATACTTAGCCAGTAAGATAAATCGCGATTTCGCATTAGTATTAGAGGCTATATTTAGTAATAGAGTTATACTTACTCTAGTAGTTATTATTAAGGGCTAATAAATTATGCATTAATACCTTAATAATATAAGTATACCTAGTAACTATATGCTAGGCGCTTAAACTAAAGGCTATTTAAATAACGACATCGCGTTTAATTAGATTTAGCACTTTAATATGCAAAGCGCTGCTTAATAAATAGGTGCGCATTATCTGCTATTACTAAATAGCCATAGTTTACACCTTATAAAGGAATTTATAGAATATTATAAAGAGAAGAATATCTATTTATTAGCTACCTCGCCCTATATAAGCTACTTTTTATAACCGCTTAATGTTATTCTCTTCTAGCCGTTTAAGCACTACTATAGATAGACTGTTAAGATGGCTATACAAATAGGCTGCATAAACTTTAATGCTATTAAATTCCTCTACGCTCTGCATTAAATTTATATAACTATATTTAAATCCTTATCTATTCTATTAGGATAGGTAAAGGCTAGCCTTATTCTATATAATTCTAAGGTTATATTAACCAGACTACGATATTAAATAGCTATAGTGCGTCTATCTACGCTACTACCTATAATACTATAACTACCATATTGCGTAGCTTATAGATAACAATAAACCGGGTTTATAGCTTTATTATTAAGTAGCCTAATAGGGTAAACAATCCTTAATTAATGCTTTATAAGAGCGCTGAAAAGAATACTATACTTCCCTTATTAGCAGAGAAGGACCTATATGGGGCGTTAAAGGACTAACTAACAGGTTGTTTAAAAGGGAGGCTTAATATCTGCAGTAGATAGATGGCTTAAAGAATTATAACGAGTTTCAAAGGAAGTAGAGAAGGTAGGTAGGCGGCTATATATACAGTAAAGAAGTAGGTAAAAAAGGACGCTATATAACGTGTAAAGGCCTTAAACTCGTAATATTTGGCAAGACTATAGCTAGGCTATTGCTTAAGGTGCTCCACTAAGGATTTCTGTATACATGTAGCCTATATAGAATTCTAAGGCATTAAAATTATATAGTAAGGCTCGTGTTCTGTTAAGCTGTGTAGGACTATAAGCGTAAGCGAATAATCCGCGAGGCGGATAAGGCACTTTAGCGAGTTTTGTTAAAAGCATAAGTAAAAATCTTAGTTTTAGCGATTTTATAAAGGGATTTCTACTATAACGTAATAAAATAAAGTCTTTAAAAGTTTATAGATATATCTTAGGGGGTCACTTTATATACTAATAGCTTTAGAATTATATTATCCTCTCCTAAATCTAAGATTAATTTTATTAATGTTAAAATTCCCGTTGTTAAAGGCGTAAGCATTTTTATATACCCTTATACATAAGCCTATATAAGAAATAAAAAGCTAAAATATCTTATTATCTATAGAGCTAGATCTCTTAAGTAATTTAATATAATTTTTGGCTTAAAATACGTTATAGGGAGATTACTTAATTTTGTTAGGATTTATAAGCTTTTCTTATAAAAAAAGCATATACTTCTATACAAATCTTGCTAAAGTTTCTTAGACTAAGAAATCGATCAAATATCTAAAGGAGATTAGCGCGCTAGCGTAATTAATTTCCTTGTCTGAGCTTCTAAAGTAAAACTTCTTTTTCTTTCTCTTCCTCTTCGTCCTATTCCTTATCTTCTTTATTATATAAGTCTATAAGCTTTTTATCCTTTCTTAAACTAAATAGAAAGGCTTAAATAATAAGATTAATAACGTACCTATATAATTACAGCACCTGTTATACTAACTGCGTGTTTACGCGTTTGGTACACCAGGTACGCGTTTACGCGTTTAGTGCACTAACCACTTGCTTACGCGTCTGGTGCACTTATAAAGCACTAACTAATTAGGGGGGGGAGGTGCATTAGTATATAGACCACGTAGTCTGCTTTATAGAATTGACAGTTACTATTATCTAAAAGAGTATATGATATTACACGTATTTCGTGCCCCTGGATCTGACTTAATTATACCATTAAATTAGTATAAATACTAATCAGTGAGCGCGCACAGATTAGTAATTACTTGATATCTTTCCCCAAGTAATACTCGACAGCAACTACCCGTTTAGACTCCTAGTACGACCTACTAAAAGGTTAGAAGTCGGGGATTACAGACTATTACTAACTCTGTATACTTATTTAAGTCTTAGTACGGTTTACTAGAAGTTTATAAACGCGAATATAGACCTTTATAGAACCTTCTATTCTCCCGCAAACTACTACGGACCTACTAATTACCTTTACGGACCGTTATAAGACCTTACGGAAACCCCCTACCCTCCTATAAACCGTTACGGACCTATTAAACGCCTTTACGGACTACTACAAGACCTTTTCCACCCGCTACGTACTATACTATATAGTACGGCAGACATAAGTAAGCAGATTAATAAAGGTTAAGAGAAATGGAGCTAAGGAGTTAACCTTACGTCTATAACCGACGTTAATAACTATATTAAATACAAAATCCTTAAATATAGATATTTTAAGCTTATAAATAACGACCTATAGGAGTAATATAAGGAAGACTTTGCGGACTTTACGGAAGCTATTTTTAAGGCTTACAACCCTACTACTATCTGTAACCTATAAACCCTTTTATGTTACTAAGGCGTATGGGTTAAAAGGGATAAACGAGTTACTATTGCACGGTCTCTATACGATATACTATATAAGGAGGACTAAATAGAATGGACTAAAGAGTAGATCTTAGATTATATTAAAACCAGCAACCTTTTTGCCTCCTTTAAACTTAATAGAATCTCTAGCCTTATAGCTGACCTATTTAACCAAATTTGTTCCACAAACCTAAATAGTATTAGAATTAATCTTACTGGCTAAAGTATACCTAATACTTAAGTTATGGACTATAATATTACCGTAACCTAAATTACGGACTGTAATACCCTTATAAACCAAAATATGGACTAAAACCCTCCTATTACTTAAGTTATAAATCTATAAATTACCTAAGTAAAGACTTATAGTAAGGAGCTAGCTAACCTGGCTAAGCTCTACACCGATAAATCTAAGTATAGCGGTAAAAATAACAACTTTAACTTTAAACTGACTATCTTTACGGACCTCTGTTAGAAGGCTGATATTCCTAAATAGGAATTTAGCTAAGCCTACTCTATTATACTATACGGCCTAGCACTTAACTACTACTACACTAACCTTAAGAGTAACCCCCTTGGTGTTTCCTTTAATAAGCTATACAAAGCTACCTATAACTACTTTAAAGGACCGGAATATAAGCGTGATATCCTTACTTAATGGAATGCGACTAAGCTACGGACCGTAATTAATAAGAATACTAAAAAATCGACCATAGAGTGCCTGCAAATTCTCATTAAAGACCTCCGGCACCTATAGTACGGCCTTAACTATTATGGACGCTTTAAGTACTATGTTATAACTACTTAAAGAGGAGTCGGAAGAAGCTAGTTAGTTAATTTAGGCACGGTTTAAAATGGAGCCGGTAGAACTATATAATGAGGAATAGTAACTAAGGTTATATAATATGCTACGTATTAAACAAGAGGAACGAGAGGAACTTATATACCTTACGTATAAGACGTATATTACGTATAAGAAGGATTTTTTAGGAGTACGGTTGTGTATTTAAAGGACCACAGTCCCTACCTAGATAGTTCCTTCCTTATAGTAATTCTCAGAATATAATTAGAGTTAATTTATTAGGCAACCACTCTACTAATTATTATTATATTGTTAACTTTAACTTACTTTACCTATATACCTAGCCTAATAACGAACCTATTATAGTTCCTACTACAAGGTTCTATTATATAATTACTACCTAGTTACGGTTATAAGTGCAGAAAGTTAAATAATATGCTACTAAAAGCAGCCACTATAACGCTATTAACGGCGGCAACTACTTTAAGGTTAGGAGGAGACATTAGCATAGCGGACACTAACTTTTAACAACCTATAACAGTCGGACAATTATAAGAGGTAATTAACTAGTTAACAATAAATAATGCGGCGCTAAAAAAAAGGGTTAATGGGATAGGAGCAGTAAGGGTTAAGCTACTATTAATTAAAAGATTCTTAGAAGAGAGGTTAAAGCTTAAAGGATTCCTTATATAAATGTACTTTAAGGTTATATAAGAAGGGGCAAAGCTACTAACACCTATAGATTAAATAGCCTATATAGGACTATTCCTATTAAAAAGAGTACTTAAGTAGTTTAAGCCTTACCTTATAGAAATATAGGCAAATAGAATAATAACCACTAATTAAGAGGTGCGATTTATGTTCTTAAGCTAGGAAGGGTTTATAGAGCAACTTATATAAATATTTAGAGACCTAGAGGTAGTAACTACGGCGGAAAAAAAACTCTAAAATATTATGTAATAAACCTTAGCGATTAAGTATATAATATAGTTCTAGATATTAGCGATATAAGTAAAGTAAAATAATAAGGCGCTTATGGCATAGTATAAGTAAGGACTTAAGGCTAAAGTCTGGGATATAATTATCCTAATAGAAGATATAGATACCCTAAGGGATTTAATAGATTAAGTAATTAAGATTAATAATTGGATTTACTAAAGGGAATAGACTAAGAGAGGTTAGGATAGAGTTTTATAGTTATATAAGGCGTAGAGTATATATTAACTAAAGCTAAGTTAGAAACTATAGTATAGCGTAGAGCTAATAGACCTAAGTAGTACTAAAGAAGCCTATAAGAGATAGAGTAAGAAACTATAAAAACCTAGAGGTTAAGGATCTAGTAATTATAGGACTAAGAAGTAGAGGCTAAACTAGGGATTTTACTAGTAGAAGATATTTAGGCGGACTCTATAATAAAGTTAATAGTTTAAAGACGGAGCTTATATAAATTGTGGAAAATAGGGTTATTTTATAAGGGATTATAAAGATAGTTAGAGTTACTATATAATAAAGGGAATAAGACTAATAGTAGAAGATATATATGTATAGAGGGATAATAGTATACTATAAGGAACAAAAGAGTGTTTAATTAGAAGTTTTGCGTTTTATTATAATAACGCATACTAAATTTATAAAGACGCTAAGTATAGCATAAGCTATTAGCTATAGGAGCTAAAATCTATAGTATATAGAGGAACTAATAAACTAGTTTATAGATTAGATATTAAGGACAATAAGTTTAATATAGGCGAAATATTTAGTAATAATAAGGTAATAAGAGCGGCTTATTAGAAGCATATAGACCTTAAAGATATTATAAAAGAGGTAAAGGATAATTCCACTACAGAATAGGGAATATTAGTAGGGATTAAGACCCCGCTAAATATAATATCTATCGCTTCGTAAAATATAAGAAAAGTAAAACAGTAAACTACTTTAGCACTTAATAAAGGCAAGAAGCCAAAGGCTTAAGATTCTTAAGATAAGATAAGGCAGACCTAAGGACCTATAACGGACAGAAACTAATAGAGTATAGCAGTAGCTTAGTTTAAAGATGTATAAATAAGCTTAGGATAGAGTTTCCTACAGGCATAAGACTCTTAAGACAAGATAAGTGAGATTTAAGACTTTTAAGATAAAATAAGAATACTAAGTAAGCCTAGTTGGACTAAGGCTAGAGTAAGGCTTAAGTTAGAAGCAAGCTTAGGATTAAGAATTCTATAGAATTAAGACTTTAAGACATAAATAAGGACTATTAATAAGATTAGAGAATCTACGGTATAAATAGTAACTAAATTAGGAGACAGATATATAGACCTAGAGGACTTACTAGGGGAATATAGTGTTCGGCCTAAAGATCGAAAAGTTAATACCAAGATTAAGAAGTAAAAAAACTTTAAGGATCTACTTATAAGACGCAAAAAGAAAGAAACTATAAAAGAATTTAGAGTAAGAATTACCGTATAGTAAGAACAGAAACTAGATAAGAGATCTAGTATATTAGGACGTACTAAGAACAGAGCACCTATACGAAAATTTACTAATAGGCCTAGGGTAGGTATACTAAGAGCTAAGTAGCTTACCGAACTAGAAAATAAAGAGGATTTAGGGATTCTAACTAGGTTTAAAGAACAATATATAAAAGGCTATTACAATATAGTAATAAGAAGATACTTCCTTACGGACAAGCTATATATACTCTAGCAGCTATACTAAAAGTGGTATAGGCAAAGGCATAATAATAAATGGGAAGATTTCTATATATAGTTAGACAAAAAAGTTATCTAAGACCACCTAATTATAGAAAAGGCGATAAGTTATATTAAGGGAGCCTTAATTATAATATTAAGGGATCTAGAGGAACGTTTAGAGGACTAAAGAAGTAAAAGATATATCTTAGTACCTGCGAATAAAGTTATAACGTTTAAATTAACATAATAAAGGTTTAAACTTAAGGATAAAGACAAGCTAAGAGTTAACTTAAAACACTAAGCATATTATATATTAGCGTGGATTATATATATAGATAATATATATAATATACACAAAGCACCTAAAGATAAGTATTAAAAATATTCTATAAGAATATATTAGATAACTAAGGAATAAAAATACCGGAACGCTAAGTATATATATAACTAGTATTTAGTGGAAGTTTAGAAGTTAGGAGACTTAATACTTTAGCTAAAAAGATTTCTTATAAAAGAATGCCTAGACGGATAATAGTAGTAGGAATGCCTAGAAAATACGTATCTATAGTATATTAAAGATAAAAAGCGAACTAAGTATTAGCTAAAGTTAGACTAAGTATAAACAAAATTAAGCAGCTAATAGTTAGGAAAAGTAGAGGTCTATAGAACTAGAGGGAGCTAGTAATAAAGCCTTAGACCCTTAAAGGAATTTAAAAATAATACCTAAATTTACAAGTTAAATAGCAAGATTAGCAGTTTAAAGCATTAATAGATAGTAAAGCAATAAAAAACCATATCTTATTAGTAGTGGTTAAAAGAATAGGATTACTATATAGGAAAAAAGAATGTTTTTACCTATTAGTAATAATTTTAAGAGATCCAATAGCCTATAAAGGAGGCATTATTAATCTTAAAATAGGACCTATTTAGTTAACCATTAAAGGAAGATAGATTAAGATGTCTTTTAATATATTACTATTAAAAAATAATAAAGCAGTACTAGGAATATCTTAGTTATAGGAATATAATCTAAAGATTAATTGGGTTATAGGTTAGGTTATTATTAAAGATACTTAACGCCGTAAAATGCGATAATAAGCTAAG
>Ga0307515_10017435_pt1 | contig 13076 bp, 4 predicted proteins | sample 17_EM_MG_FD_194513 | JGI IMG/M metagenome (GOLD analysis project Ga0307515, IMG submission 194513) | Populus trichocarpa ectomycorrhiza microbial communities from riparian zone in the Pacific Northwest, United States - 17_EM | ecosystem: Host-associated > Plants > Roots > Unclassified | place...
TTCATCAACTATGAAAATCAAAGGTGAGGTTATTAAGAAAGAAAACTTGTAGTTTCTATCTTCACTATTAACTATATTTTATAATTGTTTATCTATATATAAAGATAGTTTTTGTAGTTATTTGAAGTTATTATATCATTTATTTATATTTGGTACAATTAGTTAGATTATGAATTAACAAAAAAAATAAGAATAATAGTTGGGTCATCATGTATTAATGAAATCTCTTAGAACTAAAATTTATAGAAACTTGATAATATAAAAATATTTTTTAGTAAACATGTTTTCTGTAACTCTTCTCATTTATAAAAATCAAAATAATCTAAATTTTCAAAACATTTCTATAAATTAAAATATCCCAAATTTTTAGTTTAATACTAGACCGTGTACACGCATTATGTTATGAATAAGATTCCAAATTAATTTCTAACTCTAGAGAACAAAGTGCCGACATTAAGAATGTGTTTTTTCATATTATAATTTTTTTTTAAAATTGAACAACAAAAAGATGATGTTTACACCTAATAAAACGATCTGAAAAGCATATGAACTAATAAATAAAATAAAGTGTTGTTAATACTAATTAAAGACTAAGTAGGAAGTGATTTTCCTTGTAAAAAAATATATAAATGCACATACAAATATTTTACTTCAATTGTCCTTTTTAATTTATAGATTTTCTTTTATTTATCCTGGTTGTTTATTAAAATTTCTACTTACAATTTTTTTTTATATAAATATATCATGCAAATATAGAAACAAATTAAAATATTACTTATAACTTAAAAAGAAAGTTAAATGAAAAAAAAGTTAAAAGATGAGAGAGAGGGTATTAATTAAAATTTATATTTTTAAAAAACTAATGAGGATTTAAGGGGGAAACAAGTAGGCATTGGTGGGCATGTCAAGTCAAGTCCATTCACCTAGTAAAAAAAAAAAAAAAACTTAGGCGCGTTTAGTTTAGTTTTTTTTATTAGACTACAAATCTTCGACTTGATAAACAATATATCATTATTGGAGGCATTTTCTAGTCATCAAAGATCATGGTTTGAGTACTTGGACAAAAAAAAATTCATTCTCAACTTTTTTTTTTTAACCTAAAAACAAGTTGAAAACATGATAGGAACCTTAATAAAGTTATTTTTAATCTTAAAACATTATATAATAAGTTCCAAAATCCAAAATCTAATCAGATCAAAATAAAATTTATAGTTTTTGATCTACTTTTTCCTACATATTTAAAAAATAAAACTACCTTCGTCAAATTCTCTCTTTAAGATGAACTTATTTACACCAAGTTCAGTTTTTTTTCATATAACCTAAATATAGTCGACCAAACTTTTTTTTCTCCTCACCCTTTTCCTTCACTCTTTTTCCCCTCTTAACAATTAGAAACAAAAACATGAAAAAAATAAAGTTTTAGTCTAAAATGTTAAAACCTTAAACAACAAGAACCAAATATATATAATTTAAAATTCGAAAGAACAAATTGAAGTTTTTCATGTGTTTTTTGAAAAATAGCTATTTTGGTTAATTTTAATCCTTTTTTATTTTAAAAAAATTCATTTAGCAATAACATAATTCAATTTCATCAAATCATGCTTCAATTTAATATCATCATATTTTATGACACATCAATATGCTAGACCATGTAAACTGAAGCACATAAAACCATGTCAACATAACTTGGAAAGACAACATTGAAAAGAAACAAAGTTCAATGACTAAAGTGTAAAAATTCATGGACCTAGAAGGATGAAAAAAACTATTTTTTTTTTATTGATTTTGGTCCTTATTTTTTTAATTTTTTATTTGACAATAACCTTAAATTCAATTTCACCAAATCAAGCTTCAATTTAATGTTAGAATATTTTATGAACATTGAATATGCCATAACATGTAAATATAAACAAATCCCAACATATAAAACTATATCGACAAAATTTGGAATGAAAAAATTGAAAAGAAACAAAGTTAAATGACTAAGTGAATAAAAATCAAGGACCTAAGAAGGAAAAGGTAACTATAAACAATGATGTGAATAGTAAAATATAAGAGGATGAACATGAGGTGAATGTACGGAAAAAAAATTCAAATTAACAAATGAATTGAAAATAAAAAATAAAAATCAAGAAAATGAGGAACTTTGTTTTTTTAAAAAATCAAGATTATGAATTTAAAGATGAAATTGAAAATAAATTAAAATTTAATAAAAATACTAAAATTCAAAATTCAAAATTCAAAATCAAAACATTGAGGGTCACACTTTAAATATATATAAAAAATATTGAACTGAAGGGGGAAATCTAAAAAAAATCAAATTCATAAAAGAATCCAAAACAAAAAAAAAAGAAATAAAACCAATTTCCAACGAACTTAATGATGATGAATGAAATTTTAAAAAATAATTCAAAATAACTGAAGCAAAAACTGGTTCAACCTTTAGAATTTGTGATGCAAGTCATGGGATCGAATCGCAACATAAAAGGCAAACCAGAAAAAATAACAATGAAAAATTCTAAACCAACTAAAATAATTAAGGATAAACTTGAAAAAAAACAAATTAAAAAAAAATAATTTAAAAAATATAGATTTGTAAAGAAAGAGAACCAAATTTGACAAAAAAAATTAAAAATAAAACCAAATCATAAGGAATGAAATTGAAAAACAATTTCAATTAAGAAAAGATTAAGAACAATTAAAAATAACAATTAAAAAAATGAGCTCAATATTTGATATAAAAATAAAATGTCAATAGATGAAATCCAAAGACAAATTAATTCAATAAAGGATTCAAGAGAAAAAACATCACAATTAAAAGAATGAGAACCAAATCTAATATAAAAACAAAGTATCAAGGGATAAAAATAAAAAAACAAATTAACTTAATAAATTATTAAAGATCAAATACATTGTAATCAAAAGAATGAGGAACTAACCCTTAGGGGTAGCTCAACTGGTCAGACATTGGGTTTGCTCCCTAATGGTCACGAGTTCAAGTCCCTTCAAGGCCCGTGAGATTAGTCGAGGTGCGCGCAATTGGCTCAGACATCCATGTTAATAATAAAAAAAAAATGAGGAACTAATTTAACTTAAAAAACAAATAACTAGACTTTTTTTTTTTTTTTTTTTGCAATGGCCAACATTGTTTTCTAGGAGGAGAGTGGGAAAAGAGGGGGAAAATGAAAAAACTCCTTGCTAGAGCACTTCCGCGTGCCGTCGAAAAACACGCATGTCACCACCGTGACAGGGTGGTGAGACACATCGAATGCCGTCCCAAAAGGTGGCATTCAGTGTTGTGTAGGTGTCGCACGCCCTATCCAAAGATGAAAAGTTTTAATTTTTAATATTAATTTATGTATTAAAATACCAAATCAACCCTAACCACATATAAGAATTATATATATAAAAAAAAACATAGTAAAAAACCTAAAATGACATTGTATCTATTAAAGACATATGAAAATGATTTTTTTTTTTAACAATAAATTTAAAAGTGTTTGATGAGATCAACCAATTAGAATTACAATAGCTTGGTCAGTGTTTCAAGACAGTAAGACATGTATTTTTTATTTTAAAAATATAAAAATTCATTTTAAAATTGTTAAAGAAGCATAGATATTTCTCCGCGTTTCTATCTCTTTTACATCTATCTTGGAAGAATAACCAATTACATCTATCTCAAAACTTATATGGTCCTCTCTCTCTCTCTCTCTCTCTCTCTCTCTCTCTCTCTCTCTCTCTCTCTCTCTCTCTCTTTTTTAAACTTGACGTTCCTATATATTTTATATACTATAAGATATATATAACAAATGCACCTTTATAAAATTTTAGTCATGGGCATAAATTCTATAATTTTTTTTCAATCCGAAACTTCAGCCAATATTTAAGAAAACTTGAATTCTCTAGTTGGATACGATGATAGCTATAAGATCATTCGACGAGGCGACTTAATTAACAGGCAAGGCGGTCCAACGAAACAAAAAAAACATAGAAAACCTAAAGAAACCATCAATAAAACTTGAATAAAATACATATAGAGTAAAAAAAAAACCTTGTCTATCGAAGGCTATGTAACCCTCTTGTTTCCCTCCAAACTTTCAGAAATCCTTACTGCTACAATGAAGTCCCTATATCCTTAACGCAAGCCCTACTTATATACTAGCACTGCGGCGGTGATAGCTAAGGCAGAGGCTGTTTCCTTCCCCTGCAAGAATTCTCTCCCCTAGAGGTTCTCGGATTTTATCAAAGTTGTTTTCCTTTTTAACTTTTTACTTCCTATTCAATATCTATCTTTAATTGGAAAGTGTTTATAAAATAGAAGCGAAGCAGCCTCAAATTATTTCTTGAATCATGAATTAACACCTTTATTATTTAGCTAGGGTCCTGTTTTCTTGAAAAATAAATAAATAAATAAAAATTATGGCCCTCTTGGGAATTTATATGAGAAGATTTGCTTATTATATATATGGCGGACGCATGGTTGGCTACAAGTTAGGGTCCTGTTTTCTAACCTTTTTATTAGAAATGAGCTGTAGTACCAAGAATAACAGCTCTAGCCCAATACTTCAAAAAAAATAAAAAAAATAGATATTCAGGTTATTTTATACACACTTTAATTAATTTCACATATCTTAAAGTTAATAATTATATAAGTCACAGGGCTTTGAGATTTATATACCTTAAATCACTTAAATTATATACCTTAAAATTAGTTATAGCCCGATATTTGAGATTGACTGTGCTAGACTACTGGTACTCTTTTTAGGCTTTCGCGCCACCCATGGGTCAGGTCTTCTAATGGTCGTTCGAGTTAATAGCAGTAACAAATGGGTGGGTTTTTTTAGGGAAGCAATAATAATAATAATAATAATCTATGATTAGAAACTTAAATTTTTTTATTATATATATATATATTATTTTAGAAGTATAAAATTTCATTTTGAAATTATATTAGAGTGATTTTACTTTTTTGTTTCTTGTGTCATTTCTAATCTAGAATATTAATCAAATACAATCCTAGTTTTTTTTTTTTAAAAAAAGACACTCTCTATATTAGTACATTAGCACATTCGAAGAAATGAAATTATTTTGAATGTAAATCTCAAAATTAATGGTCTCTTACAAATAATAATAAAAAAAAACAATTTCTAATTACTTTTAGAAAAAACAAGTTCTATAATTTTTGCCTCATGATTTCAAGACTTGACAAATCATTCGTGCATTATTCAAAGACTTGTGTTGCACTGTGCTGTGTAGAAGTAAAAGGATAGTGAAAGAAAAACGGTATCATACCTTATCGGGACTCGACCCTAACATGTCTACAATACCTTTCAAATATCTATCTCCAGACTTGCGGTGAAACATCATTCAATTTATTATCAGAAATTCAAGTAGTTATCAGTTAATAAAAGCAACTTTCTAATATTAAGCATTTATTCCAATTTTTTTTAGACACGAAGGCATCAATATTGACTACACTCGTTAACAATCCAAGGATCATAAATAATAACGAATATTTGAGCTATAATCAATATCATAAGAACACTTTTGGTGTAGTGCCCTTCTACTTACTATAAAGGAAGATTGCGACACCTCGTCTAATTACAGAATAATACATGGTATTTAGCAAGCTATTCAGATTATGTATTATTTTCTTTTATTTCTCAAGAATTGAAGCTCATACCGGGATTGATTTAATGTAATTTCAAGTTAGAAATTTGATTTGGCAGCATATAACAGCATATAATTTTGATGTAGTGCCCTTCTATCTCATGATACACGTGGAAGGTTTATCCAGGTGGTCTAAGTTTTGTTTTTCTAATGTTGTTTTTTTCATTTATTTTGAATTTATCCTTCAAAATTCAATTTTTTTTGCAATTAATTTTTTTTTTCTATTTTACCTTATATTGGCTTATCATGTCATTTGGTTCTACTTGCGGGTTCGACAACCATACTTGGCTCTTCCATAAATCTGCAATTAGTAAGTTGAACTCTATAATCCCTGTAATCTATCTCAAAAAAATCCCTATAATCTCTCTAAAAAAAATCCTCTATTGACGACTCACGCCAACAACCTGCACTTAAGAACAAATGAATCACTGTTTACATGTTCTTAAATTCATATATTAACCTCATAGAAACTTTTCAATTTTTAAATAAGTATCTGAACTAGTCTAAGAAGCTGAATTGGTCATCATAAGTACATGATGATGTGATAGCTCTTCCACAAATCTGCAATTAGTAAGTTGAACTCCCGGTAATTACGTTTCAAAGGCTTACTAAGGGATGAGAGTCCACCCAACAGCTTGAACAATTTAAAGCAAAGGTAAATTACAAATACAATTAAACACAATCACTAATTAACAGCCATCAATGCAATTTTTTCAACACATGCATGCTTAATGAAGCCCAATAGTAATGTTGTCAGTAGGAACTTATTTAAGTTAATTCACTTAAATAATTATGGATACAATATAACAAAAGCTAGTATTCTTGTTCCATGCTTAAACTGATCTCATTATTTGATGGTGGTTGACCAGTCCCTTGACCATCTGTTTGTGCTGGCAAACTTCTTGGAAGTGAATCAATTCCTTGCTGTGGAGCTGATACAGTTAAAGAAGATCTCAGATGCTCAAGCTCTTGATTTTTATGCTCAAGCACGCGCTTAAGCACTCGCTCTTCACGCTTAAGCACTCGCTCTTCACGCTTAAGCTCTTGTTTTCTATGCTCAAGATCTCGCTCTGTATCTGCCACACGCTCAAGATCTTGCTTTGTATCTGCCACAATCTTTTCAAGTTCTTTCAACCTCTTCAAAATAGCAATATTGTTAACTCGACATTAGTAATTAACAAATAATTGATTAATCTATGCAAATTATTTTTATTTAAAAATAGAAATTAGGAGTCTCATGAATTTCAATTTAATTTCTCGTGTCAATAAATATAGAGGAGGTAATTTGACTAATTTCCAGATACTAATTGATTAAAACTTGCTATCAAATTAAGTACAATCTTGCTTTGTTCGAAATACGCAAATTAAGTGCAACCTTGATTAAGGGGTGTTTGTGAGTGTTATAATAATTGTTTTTTAAAATATTTTTTGTTTGGAAATATATTAAAATAATATATATTTTTTATTTTTTAAATATTTTTTTTGACATCAACATATTAAAATGATCTAGAAATACAAAAAGAATTTAATTTAAAATAAAATAAAGTAAAATAAAATTCAATTTTTTAAAAAAATATTTTTAAATCTAAAAAATAAACAAGGTTTAAATAAAAGAATGGGTGGTGTAAAAACTTGTGCAACACTGGATAAAGAAAATGTACGTAAGGTATATCTGAAAAAAAAAACAACAAAACGTGAATATCAAAAACAGCTTATAATATTAAGATTATTAGTTAGACAGACTATGAAAGATCTTGGACATTGAATTTAGCGGAAGAGAAAGAGTGGCAAAGTGCAAAGCATGGAAAATTAACAAGTCTTAAATTTGTCTTTTCCTTTGAAAAAAAAAAGAAGAGAAAACCTCGTACGATAATATTAAAAAAAATACTAAAAAGACACAAGTGATTTATTGTGCTTCTGGACACATTGTTTTTACTCTTTTATATTTATTAAAAAAATATTATGTTTGCAATTAGAGGTACGTACAATTATCTTTACCAAAAGATATTATAAAATTTATTATAGATAAAATGGTCCAGACATGTTTTTTTTTGATACAGTGTCATAATTGATTTGCCCTTGAAAACCAGAAAAATAAAGCTTTGGGCAAGGGGCTCTTTAATCTTTTGCAAAAACAAAACCAAGGTTTTAAAGTATTGAGATGAAAGTGGAACATACCTCCTCGGGACTCGACCCTGACATGATTGTAGTATCTTCCAAATATTCTTCTTGCTCTTCCTCCTTGTGATATTAATTGAATTTATTATCAGATATTCAAGTAGTCATCAGTTAATAATAACAAATATCTAATATTAATCATTTATTCCAAATTTTTCTTAGACGCAAAGGCATCAATATTGACTAGACTCATTGACAATCCAAGGATCATAAATGATAATGAATATGAGGTATAATTAATATCATAAGAACACTTTGGTACAGTGCCCATCTACTTACTATTAAGAAAGATTGTGATTTCTCGTCTAATTAATTACAGAATAACATGTAGTATTTAGCAAGCTATTGAGATGATATATTATTTTCTTTTATTTCTCAAGAATTGAAGCTGATACAAGAATTGATTTGATATAATTTAAAGTTAGAAATTTGATTTGACAGCATATAACAAGTAGAGTTTTGCTGGAAACGTAGAGTAATTACTGTACAACGATGTTTAGCTCTACTTACATTAAATGTATATCAAAGTGAAATGCATCTTTTATTTCGCTATAGTGTAATAACTAATTTGGTTTTTAAAACAAGAACAATTAGGCTTCGGGCAAAGGGTTTTTTTGTCTTTTGCAAAAACAAAAATAAAAACAATGTGTTTACATTCATATCCTGGAGAAGAAAAAAAATAGCTTGGGCTCTTGGCTTCTCAGTCTTTTCTATTTTTTAAAACAGCAAAATTACTATATAATCCTTTTACTCCGAAAAGATCGAGACAGCTAGGAAAAGTGTTTTTGTACTTTTTATGTAATTTTGTTGTGATTCTCGAGTGGTGTTAGAGATATTTGGGTATTTTAACGGGTATAAATTATTATTTAAATTTGAAGGTGGCTGGCAAGTGCTTCATTTATGTCAGCAGGTGGGCATTATTCGTGCTCTTTAGGTGGTGTGTGCGGCGCCTAAATTGCATCGAACGCTGTCTTTTAGGAAAGTGTTTGATGCGTCTCACCACCCCATCACAGCGATGAGGTGCATGTTCGCAGTAGTGACATGGAGGAGAGCTGGCCTCGAGTTTTTCCCTCCCTTTCTCTCTCCTCCCTTTCTTTCTAGAAAATCACGTTAGTCATTGTAAAAAAAAAAAAAAGTATGGTTATTTGTTTGTTAAGTTAAATTAGGTTATTATTCTTTTAATTTCAATGTATTTAATCTTGAATTATTTATTGAGTTAATTTATTTATTTTAATTTCATCTCTTGACACAAAATAATCTGAACATGTTTCTTTTGCTATAATGTAATAACTGATTTGTCCTTAAAAGCAAGAAAAATTAGGCTTCCAGCAAGGGTCTCTATTGACTTTCGCAAAAACAAAAATGGTGTTTACATTCGTATCCTTGGAGGAGGAAAAAAATAGCATGGGTAGAGGGGTTTCTTAGTCTTTTCCATTTTTTAAACATCAAAATTACCTTATAATCCTTTGACTCTGAAAAAATTAAGACTGTATAGCTCATGATCAATCTTTAAAATCTAATAATAGCCCGGTCCACAGTAAAATACGGGCCATCTACCTCGTTTTTTATTTGAGAAATTCATTTTATCAAGTATAAAAAATCAACAAGGTTGGAGACGATAATTGTACCGACTTCTAAAAGTTCTACCTTCCATTATTTGAAAGGAGATATCTATGGGTGTACTTTTGTTTAATTTTCATGGTAGGTAATACAATCAAACGATTTGGATATGAAGATAGGTAGGGTATATGAACTATATATTGCATCTCCATTTTTTAATTTACATGTATATTTAATTGTTATATATATCATTTAAGATTAATTTTGTGAGATAAGTGCATGTAGAGTATTTTGATTTTTTTTATGGACAATAAACTTTCTTTAATGGAAATGTACCATGCAAAGAATCTTATCCAATAAAGATAAGTATGGAAAACTGAAAATTAGCTTTGATGGATGTTAATGCAATTATAGAATTAATTTAGAAGCAATCCTGAAGGGGAGAGTTTAAACCTTCATTGCCATCCCCAAGCACGGTGCCTTTAATGGTGATTTATCAGTCACATAACTTGGCTTAAAATGAATATATTGAATAACATATATGATATACAAAAATATTATTTGGTAAGTTTTATTCTTGTATTTATAGATTAATTAATGTTCTGCTTATACTCCTATAATTTAAACTTTTTCAATATTATCCCTCTAGTTTTTAAAATTACCAATGTTACCCTAATTGTTAAAAAGCTTACTGTTTAAAATTGGTTTTTGAATTTTTCTTTTTTGGGAATGTTTTTATGACATATAATAACATATATGGGAATATGTGAGAGGAAGTAAAATAGAAATGTAAGGAAAATTGAAAGTTTTGATAGTTATTTAAAAAAAGAAAAAAATGGAAACTATTTAAAAAAACTATAGGGTAAATTAAAAGGTTTTAAAGTATTGAGATGGAAGTGAAACATACCTCATCGGCACTCGACCCTGACATGTTTTTGTCTTTAATACCTTCCAAATATTTTTCTCTAGCCTGTTCATATTCATGTCGCTCCTCCTTGTTTTTGTTGAAGATAGCAGTGAAACATCATTCAATAATTTATTGTAAGAATTAGTCATCAGTTAATAAAAGCAAAAATATAAAATTAATCATTTATTTCAAATTTTTCTTAGACACAAAGGGATCAATATTGACCAGACTCATTGACAATTCGAGGATCATAAATGATAATAAATATTTGAGGTATAATTAATATCATAAGAACACTTTGGTGCAGTACCCTTCTACTTACTATAAAAAAAGATTGTGATTCCTTGTCTAATTATAGAATAACACGTGGTATTTAACAAGTTATTGAGATGATGTATTATTTTCTTTTATTTTTTAAGGATTGATTTAATGTAATTTAAAGTTAGAAATTTGATTTGGCAACATATAACAAGTAGAGTGTTGCCGGAAACATAGAATTAGTATAACCTCTTATTAACCATCATCCAACCGTTTTAAATTAAATGACATCCAATTAAAACCACTTTATTAATAAAATGAAGAAAACGAAATGAAAACATTCAAATGGAAATAATCTGATTTGTTATTTTATTCTGGCGCCTAAAAAAATGTTACCGGAAACATATAATTACTGCTAGTTATGAATTTCCAAAATAATAAATTAAACAAATTAACATATATAAATGGAAATAATCTGATTTGTTATTTTATTCTGGCACCTAAACAAATGTTGCCGGAAACATATAATTACTATTACTTATGAATTTCCAAAATAATGAAATAAACAAACATATATAAATTGAAATAATCTGATTTGTTATTTTATTCTGACGCCTAAAAAAATGCAGTATCTATCTACGTACTTGAGAAGGATTTTTGGTATACTAACCTCTGTCAATTCATCAAAATAGTCATCTGATTCATTATATTCGTACTGTTCGGTCAAGCCAAGATGTAGCATGAGAAGGGAGACATGAGTGAGTAACTCTCCACCTCTTCTCAGTTGATGAGTATGTTCTTTCCATGGACAATGAGCTGCTGCATATGCTACCATTTCTATCCAAACTTCCCTTATCATCCACCATCGATTCTCGGGTTCCAATGAAAGCAATTGATTGGCGAGCACAGCCACACCACGTAACACTGACTTTTCTGTTTTCCATTCAGTTTGAAACAATCTATCATCATAACCACGTGATTTACTGTTGCGCAATTCTCGCAAGGTACGTTGATATCCCTCATCATCAGGACCACCATCTTTTAGACCCCACAAGTCTCGCAAGGTACATTGATATCCCTGTCGCGAATATTTTAGAAGCAGCAAGTCTCGCAAGGTTTCTTGATATTCCTCATCATCACCGAATCCTTTAGAGAGCATATTTGGTCTTATCACCAAAAGATACATCATGTATTCAGATAGGCATCTGCTTGTTCCATATTCTAAGGAGACATTCCTTCCGTCTTTATTATCATCACGATAACAAACCTCTGTTGCGAGATGCCAGACAAGAATGCTCCGACTGAATTCTACTTCAGTCGTGCACCACTTGTACTCCCGTAACAGTCCCTCTCTTTCTAGCACACCATCTCCCCTCTGACGAATTACTTTACTTCTGAGATTCTTATCAAAGACATTCAAATCTTCCTTAATCTTCTCAGCTTTCTTTCGAAGATGTCCGAAAATAAGATCTTGTAGTTCACCATTCAAATCTTTCCGAGTCACATGCATCTGCCTCATCATTTCATCGATTCCCAGCAATCCCAAACATCTATGTGGCTTGCTTTCAAAGGAAGAGCTTATCAGGTTATACTGTGATATGGATCTCGACCACCTCTCGCTTCTAGGTAACTTCCTTAGCTGAGAATAAATTGCACTAGTCAGGGCGTTCCCTCCTTTATAAATCAACCAAATCATTGTCCAGTCAGACAAAACAAGGCATAAAAAAGCATAAAACTCGAGAAAAACAGCGGCCGCAAACAATAAATACGTAATTGCAATGTCGGTCGTTAAGTAGTCATGCTTGTCAATCTTGACCTGGAAGGTAATAAACGCAGTAACAGAGAGCAGAGAGCTGATAAAGCGAAGAATGATTCCGCCACGGGAGTAAATCAGAGGCGCTTTAGTATAAAGCATATCATATACCAATCCAAGTTCAGCCTCTACCACCTTGAAGGCACCGTCTGCTTTATTCTTGGAAATCAGCTCCCGGCTTCTTATTAGTTCAGGAATGCCAGGGACAAGATCCTGCATCATGAACTTGGATATATAAGAAAAAACATTAGCTTGAAGAAGATAATCTCGTTGTTGGTCTTGTGGAGGAGTTCTCACAAGATAATAAGAACCCCCAAAATCTGAGAGAGAAGAGTTTTTCAAACTCTTGGAGCATGAAGACCAGAGCACCCAAGTCCTTTCTGCATACTTTGCAATGCCAACAACGAACATTGGGATCGCTATGAATGTGAGGATACCGCTACCCCAGGACCTTGAGAAGACATAAAAAGCCACTATGACTTGGACTACAAGACCAAGTAAATGCCTTAACCACAACTCGTTATCTTCAATCGAGTATGCAGTGATTGTGTCTGGGCCACCAAGGTGCAGGAGTAGAAAAGGTGCCCAAAATGCCTGGATGGAATTGTTTGCTTTCTCTGAACTGTCACCTGATGAATCTCCTTGGCTCCTGGCTAGAGTACCCAGTGCAACAGTTGCCATCATGTC
>Ga0307515_10017437_pt1 | contig 13075 bp, 6 predicted proteins | sample 17_EM_MG_FD_194513 | JGI IMG/M metagenome (GOLD analysis project Ga0307515, IMG submission 194513) | Populus trichocarpa ectomycorrhiza microbial communities from riparian zone in the Pacific Northwest, United States - 17_EM | ecosystem: Host-associated > Plants > Roots > Unclassified | place...
GTAGGAAGGGAATTGAAAAAAAATAACAAAGTAGAATTTCCAACCGTAAAACAATTTAAAACCCAAATAATGTGGATCAAATATGATATAAAAACAAAATGAAAGAAAATAATTAAGGGCTAAATTGGAAAACAAAATAAATTAAAAAAGGATAAAAAAGTATTAAAAGAATGATGATCAAAATTAGATTAAAAAAACTAAATGAAATAAAATGTTGAGGGATAAAAATATATATAAATCAAGAAAATGATAAGAAAATAGCAATCAAAAGAATAAGAATCAAAATTAGATTAAAAAATAAATACAATAAAATGGTAAGGGATGAGATTGAAAAAAATGATAATCAAGAAAAGTATAAATACAAAAAAAAAAAGCAATCAAAAGTAGAAGGACCAAGCTAGATACAAAAATCAAATGAAATAAAATGTCCAAAGATAAAATTAATAAAAAAAGCTAAGCTTCAAAAAGTATAAAAAACAAAATAAATAGTAATAAAAAATAAAGGTTAAAATTGATAAAACTACAAATCAGATGACATAATTGTTTTTCGAAATGATTGACGCTAATTTCAAGAGCATGAGAAAGAAAAGAGAGAGGAAAGAAAAAAAACTCAAATGCAGCCTAACCGAATCTCCGTTGTGATCATATGTCACACTACTGGAAAGAGGATGATTCACCACTTTTTATGCCGTCATGAATGGAGAATTTTTGTAATTGTAAGGCCCCACACATACTGCCCAAAAGATACAGGGTTGTCACACGCTGACGCATGCATTGCACGCATCAACAATTATTTTAATAATATTGAATTATTTAAAATGAGCAACCACCCCTAACTAAATAAAAAAATAACAAAAAATATAGAATAAAACAATTAAAATATCCTTGAAACCTCTTTTATTTTTTTGAATTTCAAAAGTAATTATGTCATTTAACCTTTTTAAAAAATAAAAAAGATGAAGAAACCCTTATGTGCACATTCACTTTTTTGTTTTCTAAGGATATGTTGTGACTTTATTTTGAAATTTTTCTTGGAAAGATAAAAGAGCTCCTAACCATAAGCTTAACATTTTGTTTTTGTTTTTAAGAATAAAATAATTATTTTACTATGATAAAAAAATGTATCTTGACCTGTTTGGCCCAAATTAATTTTTCTATAATTAATGAAACTACTGGAAAAAATGATTTCACTCCTAATTGTAAGTTTCCTCAAAAAAACAATTTGTCAAGAGTAAAAGCATTTTACAGTGAAATGTTACATTATTTTAGAACAGCTTTTAGTGTCTTTTTGTAATCATTAAATATAGGACGACACCTCTTGTCACTACTGTCCAAAAATTAAAGGTTTCTCAACGAAACTTCTGATGTGTAAAGAGAAATTGGCAGGCTCCTTCATCACCAAGGTACAATGTCATGTGTGAGACAGCGTGAGAGAGGGGGAGAGAGAGAGAGAGAGAGAGAGAGAGAGAGCAAATGCATCCATAATAAAAATTTTAGTTGGGGTAATTATTTTTTTGGTTTGGTTTTTTTTTTAAAAATAATTAAATTAAATTTATTTTTTAAAAAAACTGAAACCACTTCAAACCGACCAGTTTTGGTTCTGTTTTTTAGGACAAAAACAGGTTCAAACCGGTTTGGCTCGGTTTTTTTATTTTGGCTCGGTTTTTTCCGGTTTGGCTTGGTTTTTTTTCTGGTTTGGGTTCGGTTCGGTTTTTTTGGTTTCAGGCTTATAAAACTGAAACAAACCGAACCGGTCAGTTTTTTCAAAATTTTAATTGGTTTAATCAGTTTTTTTCACGGTTCGGTTTTTTTGGTTTTTTTTCTGGTTTTCTCGGTTTAATCAGTTTTTTGATTTTTTTGCTCACAACTAAATTTTAGTAATCATCAACACGGATATTTTCCCCCAATTCTAGACCATGTTATTTAAGTGATTATAAAGGTAGGTTTTTTAATTTGCAATTTCCGTGTTTTTAAAAATTTTTGAATTTTTTAACTGAAAATTAATTATTTTTTATATTTTTAGATTATTTTGATTTGTTTTGATGTGCTCATGTCAAAATGAGTTTTAGAAAATGAAAAAATATTATTTTAATATATTTATAAGTAAAAAGTACTTTGAAAAACAACCCCTACTATAATCTCAAATACGCTCAAAACCTAGTTTAGTCCAATGTGCTGACCTAGAAAATTTGAAACCTAAAACTTGACCTGGTTTTAGTTGGTAGTTGATTTAACCAAGAACTTGACTTGGCGAAACTAGTTTGATTCGATCGAGTTTTTAATAATTAGGATGATATAGCCAAATAAGATTGGATATCTTTTTTCTAAAGAATGAAACTAGATATGCTAAGATGGTTTTTGATATAAAGATTGGTCATTAATTGATTTCAATTAAGAATGGTGTGTGCACTACTAGAAAATTAGAAACTACACATGGTAACACTAAAAGATTTTTTCTGTTAGTATATTACGGTGACATTTACTAAGCAAATTTTGAAATATGTCATCAGTATATGCCGAGAGAATCGCGATCAAAATAGAATAAAAAAAAGTAAACTGTGCAATGATGTGTAAGTTTTTACATATGTAATTACTGATGGAATGAAATTGTCGGTACAATTCATCCATGAACACACTAACAAAAATATTCCATCAATATATAGCAATGACATTGCGGACGGTAATACAATGAGATTCAAAACAACAAATCTTACAGTGACATGGAATTGAGACCGATAAAATTACCGACAGAATTACTATTAGAATAATTTCATTGGTCAATCCGTCAGTAATATTTAAAATATGACCTAGTGCTCGACCCTCTTTCCCCCCTCTCATTTCTACTTCTTCCTTGTAAAATTTTTCTTTGCAACAAGATAGTCACCCCCCTAATCTCAACACAACTTAACCTCCCACGCCTTTTCTAGCCACTACAATATTTGGTTTGTCAGCATCTGTGTTCTGATTTAAATTTTATTGAGGGTTCTCCACCTTAAATAAGCAAATCTATCTTTTTTTCTAATTTGAACATAATTTTAAAATTTTATTTTTTTTGTATATTTTTGTAGTATATATATTTTGTTTGGGTGTTTACTTGTTTTGTAGTTTTTTTCTCAAACAAACTTGTTATATGGATTTATGTTTTGTACATGTTATGGTTTGTTTTGGATTTTATAAAATTATATATTTTTTTTATAAATTATTGAAATTTATATTAAATTACAGTGTGATGAAATTAATAATTACTTATTTAAAGGGATGATAACTCAAATTCTTTTTGAAGTCAATTATCGAATTGTATTTGACAATTAATTATAGTTGATTGTGTGATAGGACTGTAAACAACAAGAATTAATATTTTAGCTAGGCATGGGATGTTTTTAATTCTATTCAGTACTTGATGCATGCAGGGTATTTATTATAATCGGAGCAACATAATTATTCTGATTTTATAAAAAGTAAATCCATTAGATTAAGCTAGAGATCAGTCCTAAACTATATATTAATTAAGATAGGCGATATATCTACCTTTTTAACAAGTAGTAGTCAATGGCCATTAATTTCTTAATTACACCTGCTAATTTTGTACAAGCAGCTGCTCCAGCAATATAGATGTTCGAATTTGAGAAACATATATCACGTTGAAGGTTCTACACATAGCAACGTACGTTATGTGGGTCATTAGCGAAACCTACAAGTCATGTTAATTGATTACGGAAAAACTGGTATTTTTTTGCTAAGACCAAAATCAAGTAAAGGTTCATAGTACTTCCATTCAAATTTGCTACTCGGTGAATTCGACTAATTAAGTAACAATCTAAACCTCGTCCCCCTCTCTCCTATTCCTTCTGTTTTTTTTTTTTTTTTAAATAATTTCATTTCTAGTTGTTAGATCTAATGTTTTTAATAGTCCGAGTAATTATATGGATATAGATATTTTACGATCTTAAATTTTATGTTTTTTTTTTTGTGTGGATTGCATCTAGTATATGAGATTATCTGTTTTTGGTTTGTCTAGTGATCGGATTGGAGAACAAATTTACAGTTTTAAGTGGATTTTAGGTTGTAAAGTTGTCATATTAGTCACTTGTTAAATCCTTGTTTCTTCCGTTAATTGAATCTAATGATGCGACCCATTTTTTCATAAACAAAAAATTTAAAAAATATAGACAGAATATTTTATTGACATATAAAAAAGATTTTATTAGCATTAAAAAAACAGAATATAACAACGATGAAATGTCATCATCAAAAAATATTTTGTTGGTTTTCTATTATGTCAATAGTTTTAAATACCAATAAAATTATTGATGAAATATTCATGTCTCAAACTCCACTTTTACCTCTCATTTTTTGTCGGAGATTCCATCGCCATTTAATTTCTAACAGAACTTTTTGTTGACTAATTCTGTAGGTAAGTTGCTATATATATATTCTGTAAGTTTTACCAAAAGTTTTAGAATGGATGTGAAATTTTTGTGTGGAAATCTTGACGAAACTGCTTTTTCATTAGAGATTTTATTTGTTATGATCTTCGAACCAATAATTTCTTACTCACAATAAACCCTTAACCATAATAAAAAAAACATCTTCAAAAATTGACTTAGACAAATTTCATGATGAATAATGCTAAATGAATTATGTAGACTTGAGAGTTTTCACCGTTGAAAGATTTAAGTAGCAAATTTATATAAATAATACACAACAATGAGATAGACATAATTACATACACAAACATTAAAAAAAAATAGAAATGTAATAAGAGATATAGTAAGAAACCATTAAAGTTCAAATTAAATAAATGTAATAAGAGATATAGAGAGGAGATTGTTGTTATTGAATCACATGAAAAAAAAAAAAAACTATGATTATTGACAATTCTAAATGAAATGAAAAAGTTTGGACAATTGATTTAGAAGCATGCTAGATACAGAGAATGAAATGCTACCCATACAATCTATGATTACTATTACAGTTATTGGATTTACATAATGAAACTACGAAGCTCTTCTCATAGAAAGAGTTTTGCTAGCACTGGAGCTAAGCCCCATTAGCTTGAGAAAATTTAATTTTGAATCTATATTTCTGTTACAAAGAAGTCAGGTCATGGATCTTCCCTCATATCGGAGTAGAATTCTTGGTAATACTTTATCAAGCAGTGCAAATACAACTTACCTTTGAAAGGTGTTTATCATAAACAGAAACAATGGTACCTAAAACGTCAGAAAACATCTCATTCAAAATCATATTACACTAGATGTGACAAGATTCAATGAAACGAGAACATAATTTTTACCAAGTGTGGGGATCATAATCTTTGAAATAACTTCACGTGATAATGGTGGCAAACAGTGGAAACTACAGTACATGACCAAACACAATGCTTCAGGAAGTCTTTTTATAAGCGGAAATCTCTTGTACATGACCTCCCATTCTCTTTCATTTACAATTACGTTTTTGGCTTTTATACAATCTCCCCCACTCTCCCACTCTATCAAACACAGTGACGTTGAGCTGAAAACCTAGAAAAAAAAGAACAAAAAAGAAAACAAAATTAATCAATGGAAGAGATACTGTCCTCCTCTTCTTCATCTTCACTCATGTCATTTGCCCAAGAAACCTCTTCAACACTTCAACAACGCCTCCAATTCTTCCTTCATAGCCGGCCAGAATGGTGGGTTTACTCCATCTTCTGGCAGGCATCAAAAGACGCCAGCGGCCGCCTTGTTTTATCATTGGGCGATGGCCATTTCCGTGGGAATAAAAAGTATGCAAGCAAGGAAAGCAACAAGCAAAACCATTCCAAATTCGGCTTCAATCTTGAAAGAAAGTCTCTTTTCAATGAGGATATGGACATGGACAGATTGGTTGAAGGTGATGTTGCTGAATGGTACTACACAGTATCGGTAACACGAGCATTTGCCGTTGGAGATGGAATTCTTGGCAGGGCATTTAGCTCTGGCGCTTTCATTTGGTTGACAGGTGATCACGAACTGCAAATTTATGACTGCGAGAGAGTCAAAGAAGCTCGGATGCATGGAATTCAGACTTTCGTCTGTGTTTCAACTCCATCCGGGGTTCTTGAATTGGGTTCCCCGGATTTGATCAGTGAAGATTGGGGCCTAGTGCAATTAGCCAAATCAATTTTTGGTGCAGACATCAATGCAGGTTCAGTTCCAAAGCAGGCCAACCAGGAATCTCAACCTCAAATTCCAAACCGCACTGTTTCTAATTTCCTTGATTTTGGAATGTTTTCAAGTCCTCAAAAGGAGAGAACAACTTCTCTAGAGAATCAAAAAGAAAGCGACACACGGAAAGAACCCTCAGGCCAAGGCCGATCGTCTTCGGACTCAGGGCGTTCTGATTCAGATGCTGGATTCACAGAGAATAATATCGGGTTCAAGAAGAGAGGAAGAAAGCCAAGTGGAAAAGAATTGCCTCTAAACCATGTGGAAGCAGAAAGGCAGCGAAGAGAGAGGCTAAATCATCGATTCTATGCACTTCGATCCGTGGTCCCGAATGTGTCAAAGATGGACAAAGCATCTTTGCTCGCAGATGCAGCTACTTACATTAAAGAGCTCAAGAGCAAAGTTAATGAATTGGAAGGCAAGCTGCGAGCAGTATCCAAGAAATCAAAAATCTCTGGTAATGCGAACATTTATGACAACCAAAGCACCAGCACCAGCACCATGACGAATCACATAAGGCCCACTCCAAATTATATGTCCAATAATGCAATGGAAGTGGATGTGAAGATTTTGGGATCGGAAGCTCTGATCCGTGTACAATCCCCGGATGTTAATTATCCAGCTGCAAGATTGATGGATGCACTTAGAGAGCTGGAGTTTTCAGTCCATCACGCGAGCGTGTCCAAGGTCAAGGAGCTGGTGCTTCAAGATGTTGTGATTATAATTCCTGATGGATTGGTAACTGAAGAAGTTATGAGGGCTGCTATTTTTCAAAGAATGCAGAACTAAGTCAACTAAACAATAATAAGCTGGTGCATTAGAAGTAAGAAATGCGAATTAATTTCATCGTTGAGACAAGCAAACTCCAAGGTGAAGTTCCCGTCATAAGCAACATAAAATGATATTAGCATATGCACTTGAATTATGTGGCTCGTTTTTCATTATCCCACTTGTATAATAAGTTAATGTTCTGCTGTGAGTTTATTGAAAAGCAAGCACTTGAAATTGCTTGCTTGCTCAACTCTTCTAGCCCTTGTTAATTTTCTCTCTTGTTATGCTTTGAAATTAAGTAAGTACTGGTCTTATGAATGTTATGTATCTGCAATTCTTCAGTCTTGATATTCAGTGCATGGATACTGAATTAAGTTTTGTTCATGTGCTTTGTATTTTTCTCTCAGTTTCAAATTAAGGTCTGTAAGAAACTAGAGCTATCAGAGTATATGTGGTGATTAAATGTTTCAGAGTGATGATCATGCGTTTTTTATATTGTTTAACTTGAAATTAAGGACTAGGTCAGTTAACATGATGAGTTCTTCTCTTTACGGATGTTGATTAATGTTTTGATTCATCATAGGTGACCGCTAATCTAGAAATCACCCTATATTATTTCTTTCCTAATTTCTTTGTACATGAATATTCTTCTCTCGAGCTTTTTCAAGCAAAAATGTTTGGAAGGAAATTAAGTTTTATTTTTCACCTAATTAACATATCAAAAGCGGCAATCAAATATTTTTTTCTCACCTAAATCCCTTGTCTCTTAGTCTCAAAAAAGAAAAAGAAAATCCCAACAAGCCGCAACAAGAAAGAAGAAAAATTGCCCTCTGAAGAGGAATAAAAAGGAGGAATAGGAAGTTCTAATTGAATAACTTAGATGAAAAGAAAATGGGGATAACTTAATCTGTATCACTAAATTAAGGACTGCACATTACTTCGGTTGAAACTCATTACAAAATTAATAATATATGATTCTTGGTTAATTCGATTTGGTTATTTTGAATTTATTGTGCTTTTCTTTCCCAAATAAAATCTCAATTCATGCATTTGGACCAAATTAATAAAACTTATATTTTCATCATTTTGGACCAAACAAGAGAGGAAAAACAGATGAAATTATATCCGTACTTTCAATTAAATATGAATACATTAACAGTACGGTCATTTAGAATTTCGATTTCGTCAATGTTCAACTTTGAGCAAATGCTAATTTTTCAAACATGTATTCCGAAAGGAGGAAAAAAACTCGGAAATGGAATCTTCAATGCTCAAAAACAAAAATGGAGTTGAAAAGCAAATGCGAGAGAATTGAAAAAAATAGAAATGCAAATGCAACAAGTGATGCAAGTTCAAGCTAGTTTGGGGACGCAGCTAGTTGCAGGATAAAAGTTTTGATTTTTAAAAATTTTCAATTATTTTTATATATCGATATAAAAACTAAATTTAAAAAAATTATTTAAATATATTTTCAAATAAAAAAATACTTTAAAAAATATTCATTATTACAATGTTAAACAAGTTGTTTATCTTATATCTTATGGATGTATACTTTCATGATACATTTAAGAAAAATCCATACAAGCTAGTATAAGGAAATTTTTATTTTTCATTTCACAAGAAATTTATAGCATTCACAGAAGACAATAGAATAAGGATGACAAAAGAACTTCACCATAAAAAAAAGGTGATAGAATATATATATATTGCAGTACAAATTAACAATTGTTTCACTCTTGAGGTATTAATTTGTACGAGGGAGTTATATATTATAATATTTCTGCTAATCTATTTGCGTAATGATCACTTGCACACTCTAAACAGCAACGAGCATTTGAATTTGGACAAGGGAAAACCTTACACAATTATGCATGCACCCAAATTAATTTGTAATAAAACTTAAGTCATAAGCCAAACTTTTATTTGTCCTCTTGAAAACTACAGATATTAATTTCAAGTGTCAACTTAATTACCGTACCAGTTTCTTAGTTCTAATTTGATTTTCTTGAAAGTAGTACTGAAGAGTGATCGATCATGTGGGAAATGGCATTCCACCAGAATTTTGAACTTAATATTTCGTGCCAAAACTCTTCTTATATTTTCGACGGCTTGGCATTTGGAGAAAGCAGAAGTTAGGGTGGAAAGTTGTGGAAAATGAGCTTTCTTCTTTAGTAGAGACGATCTGCAACGGTACTAATTCTCAAGAAATCAAAATAGAAAATATCTATCCCAAGGTTGTCACTCTATTTCAATAAGTGTTTAATTTTTTTAATTGAAATGAAATATTTTAATTTCAAAGTGTTTTAGCGTATAATTTCAAGGTTATACTATTCATATATATTCAATCAACATAATTTAAATTCAAGATAAATTAATTATAAATTATGCAATATAAATACAATGCCATATAAATATAATTTCAAAATTTAAAATATTTTTAAATAGTCAAGATTAAATAGATCTTTAATTTAAAGTAATTCAACTTAAACAAAATATTAAAATATTATGAAAGTAAAATGTTTTAACACAAATATTTTAAATATGAAGTTAGGTTAATGTTATTAAGGCTAATAGGGTCTAAAACATCCTTTGTTTTGCTCAAATTTTTATATAGTATAAACATGAAAAAAAAACAACATGAATATAAACTATATATATTAGTGATAAATCTAATTTTAAAAAATTAATATCATTGTTAATGAAAATAGTAATAATAATTTTCAATATCATTATTAATATCATTGTTATTGAAAATAATAATGAAAAAAAGCTTTTTATACTTGGGTGATTTAATTAATTAAATTGAATTAGGTTCAATTTGATTCAATAACTTTTCAAGACCGGAACGAAACATGTGGAATGAAACCGGAACATTCCGGCTAAAATTTAACCAAAAAATCCGGAACAGACTAAGATTTAAAATGAGATGAAAATTGTTCCGTTTTGTTTTATATTTTTAATGGATATGAAATGTTTCAATCATTCCAGGTAAAACAGAATGAAAGTGACAATCTTGATCTATACATGAAAAATATAGAGAAAAACAACCTTCTTTCTTAATTGGTTTTCGTCCATTTATTTTACAATGTCTTAATTGATTCGTTTCACACATGGAAAACAAGCGGTAAGATGGTCAAGAAGGTATATAGCTGTTTTCACATGAAATAATATTCCGCCGTCTCTTTGCTTCTATAGCTAGCTCGCCTTATAATTTGTCCCTTGGACGGTGCACATACCAAGGATGGAACACTATATCGGTTTTGGGCACAAACATTTTCCCCTAAGAGCCAAGCTCTTGTGGGAATCGAAAAGGCACTGGTTAAAGAGTAATCGATCCATTTAAAGAGTTCGTTTTACGTTTTTATTTCGGGACGTGCCAGAATTAGGGTACATTATCAAGAGAATCATGTTATTAATTATTTGATTTTTCTACTGTACTTCCAATTATAATTTAATTATTTTAATTTCTTTAAATCCAAACTCCAAAAGTAACTTGAATTAATTACATTAATTTATGACAATTTCATGTGGGTAATTGATGGGTTTTTTGTTTTGTTTTTTACTTTGGTGTTGGCTACATATATCAAAAAACATTAAACATGCATCCAAATAAAAGAACTGCATGCGCTCAAAATTCATTCGAAGCCATATATAAAAAACCTTAATCATGAATCCATATCGTGTACAACCAACTTACCATTAGACTGTCAGTGAAAATTTCAAACTAGGTTGCGTTTTTAATGACTGCATCTTGGACTCGGAGAGCAATTGGTCTTGACCACTAGTTAATGGATTGACACAGTGACTTCTATACTCACCTGCAAAAAGCACTCTCTATCAGAATATGGACCCTCACATGTTTAAGATAATAAATGTAGGAGAGAGAAGTATGCCGGGTAGGAGAATGATGTGAGGAGTGGGATAAAATGTATACAGAGGGGAGCGAGAGGAGGATGACAGCAATGTGGCTTTGGGGCATTGTGTAGATTCCTCCGTTGCTCAATGGAGTTCTATGCCCTGTGTTGTTAAAGGGTGTTTTACACTTGGTGATTTGAGATATTTATAAATTTTAATTATATAAGTTTATCTCGAGAAGAATAGAGAATAATTACTTTTCATGGCATGTATTTTGGATGTTGTGCTTTGCTATGTCATTGATAAAAAAAAAAGCTAATACTTGCAGGTGATTGGTAAGAGAGATAGATGTCTTTTAAGAAGATACACTGACGGGAAATAGTCATTGATTAAGAAATATTAGGCACAATATTGATAATTTAGGCATGAGTTACGGAGAGTGTATCATTGTATTGCCTTTCAAAAAACTCATCACTTTGCGTTGTGATGCATGCTAGCAGCTTGAAATCCTAAAGATTTGCACGGGAGGATTCAACTCAAGGTGATTGGGATGAGGTCGAGGTTCAGGGGTCCTGCGTGAGTTGGTGGAAACCTGTTAGGTCTGGCCTAAATGGATTGGATTTAGGCCTGAACGGTTCTCTTTTTTCTTTTCTTTTTTGTTGGTAATCGTCATCTAGTAGTAATCTATTTTTTTCTTCTTTTTATCTTGTGACATGCATGCTTGCTGTACTGTAGAACTAACTAATTTGACAAAGAGAGATGGAAGGAATGAGATTAGAAATTTTACATTCCAAGAACCTTGCTGGGAAGTTAAAACACATGATCAGTACCAAGACATATCGAGATGATCACGTCAGTCTACGTGGTTAAACATCAGCGTTGAAAATGTTTAGCATTGACAAGATTCATTGAAACCTTGTGCACCTAGTTTGCAAGCTTCACAAATCATATCGGTCCCAAGGGGGTGGTAGGATGGCCAGGTGAGGTCCTTTTCCATTTTTAAAATCAAGAAAAGTTGACAGTTCATCACGTGATTATGGTGTCAAATAGCAGCATCTGAAGATTGTGCGACCTGAAAGGGATTCTTGCATATCAATTTATACTTACTTAATTGTTATTTTCAAGAAAAGAAGAAGAAGAAGAAGAAAAGGCTGCCCGATATAAATAGCCTAGCGAGGTCCCTTCGTTCAAAGATACTTTTCGGGGCCCATACTGTTCTCAAAAACTAATTAATTAATTAAGCAAAAGTACCAGATACAATGTTAGGGATTTGATCATGGACGATTTTTGATCAAATCCAGCACTTATTATAATTATGTCCCATTGTCAAAGGTTGATTCTCCACTTTAGCAGAGCGTTCGACCAATGCCATTTAACTGAATTAAAAATTGAGGTTTTTGTGGACATTTTTTCATCCAATTTAGGAAAGCAGATTGCTAACACAATGGGGAAGGAAGGGGAAGTTTTCAGTTCGAGGAAGTCATCTTTGTTTTTTTATGAGAAGAATGAAGGGATTTGTACTTAGTTCAATACACTTCTCAATTGAAACGACATCTATGAATCTAGTTAATAATTCATCAAAAGAAATTATAATGTTTTAAAAGTGTAGAGGGAAGGGCTTGAACTCTATTGAGCAACATGGTTCTTAATCGGCCCTTTCTGCTACCAGGCCACCATCTTTATAGAGAGAGGTGGGTACCCTCTTCTTTTTTCTTATTATTACATTTTGGTAGTTTTGTTTGACCACAAGGGGAGATCAATGAGCATTTCATTGGCCATGGAAGGGATTTTTTTCAATAAAGGTAAACGAGTAAAATCATCCTGATTGCGGTTTTTTCGGAGGTATTTAAGAGTATAGTAGCGATTATTTTTCAAAGTGTTTTTTGGTCGGAAATGTATCAAAATAATATTTTTTTATTTTTTAAAAATTATTTTTGACATCAACACATTAAAATAATATAAAAACACCAAAAACAACTATTAATTTGAAGGAAAGAAAAAAAATTTAAAATTTTAATTTTTTTTTCTAAAAAACTTTTGAAATGTAAATACAAATACACCCTTAATGTACACTAATGTGATTCGAGTCACAATTTCAATAATTGTGAGCTTTGATTTTTCAGCAGAGAATTTGTTCATTCGTGGATATTTATAAGAAGGGGTACAAGCTACTACTACATTTATTCTGTCTCTTAAGAAGGTATCTGGGTCCAGGCCCGATCACTTCCATATTAAGTAAGGCTTTCACAGAGGATATGAGT
>Ga0307515_10017438_pt1 | contig 13075 bp, 3 predicted proteins | sample 17_EM_MG_FD_194513 | JGI IMG/M metagenome (GOLD analysis project Ga0307515, IMG submission 194513) | Populus trichocarpa ectomycorrhiza microbial communities from riparian zone in the Pacific Northwest, United States - 17_EM | ecosystem: Host-associated > Plants > Roots > Unclassified | place...
TACCTAAAAATATTTAGAGCCTTTATATAGACTTTATAAATATATACTAAAGATATACAGCCTAAAATTAGTTATTTTTATTATAAGGCCCTTTTTAGGTCTTATAGTAATACTTAGTAAAATAGTACTTCTTAATTAGAGCTATATTACTAAGATATATATACTTTATAATTTACTTAAAATATTTTAACTTAATAGAGGAGATTTAAAATAGATTTAAGGGTTATTATATTAAATAAAGTAGCAAAAAGAATCTATATATTGTATATTTTATATTATATTGAAAACTTAAGTATATAATAGCTTATATAGCTATTAAAGAAATATAACCAAGTTTTATTACAAAAAAAATTGGTTTTAAGTATAATTTTTTTTAATAAATTGCCTAAATATAATACAATTAGCCATTTAACTATTCTTTTGGGCTATGTATATTTAATAAAATACTTTACCTTAGTATACTTATATTAATTAAGGGTATTTTCCTTTAAAATAAATTATTTAGCGAAGGGTAAATATTGTCTTTATAATAAATACCTATTTATAATTATTAAACAACTTTATAGAAAACTTTTTTTAAAAAATATATCTTATTATAATTAAATTTATATATACGCTTAATATAACTCTAAATTTATCTGTATTTTAGGTCTTCTTTACCTATATATTAACCTTTTTTACACCCTTTTATAAAGGCTATAAAACTTTTAAATTTACTTTAATTATACCCTATTAATTTATATACCTTCTATTAATTAGGTATATATAATTTTTATATAAAGATTTTATTTAGAGTAGCTAATTACCTATATTTTATTAAGGGGGTTAGTATTACTACCTTAACCAGAGACTTAAGCTATTATTTTTTCATAATTACGTATATAATAAGGAAAATTTTTTAAATCCTATTTAAGCACCTAATTGGCAAGGAAGGCCTACTATATAGGAGTTAATTGCTATTTGCATTGGTGTACAAATTGCCCCAATAGTCCGCCATTTAATTATCGCATAAAATTGCCAAAGGGACACTATATACAAGCACTGCTTTTCGTATAGACTTATAAACATTAGATTTAGAATCTGTAATACTTATTTATAAGTTCTACTTATTTAGGTCTATATTGATTAATTCGTTGTAGAGAAAATAGGTTAACAAGTTGGTAGTTTAATTTTAGTTGGGTGGCCGAGTTTAGGGGCTAACCGAGTTCTAGGGGTCCGAGCTTAATTAATTAACTATTTTCTATAGTTGACCTACCGTAACTAGCTACAAATCCGTATCCCTTATACTAGTATCCCCACTTATTCCTAAAGTGGTTACTGCTATTAATAGCGTCGTAACTAGTGCTTTTAGTAGTATATTGTTTAACTTTATTAATACCATAACTAGGTAGTAAATGTATAACGAAGCCTTATAGCAGGAACTACGGTAAACTCGCTAATAGGCTAGGTATATAGGTAAACAAGAAGTTAACAATATAATAATAACTAGTAAAGTAGTTGCTTAATAGATTAACTCTAATTATATTCTAAGATTTACTATAAAGAAGAGAACTATCTAGGTAGGGACTATAGTCCTTTAAATATATAATACTGCGCCTAAGAAATACTAAGTACGTTAGTACGTTAAATAATCTAAATATATAATGTTCAGATAGATCTTACAGATCCTATATTCTAAACTCGTAACGTAACTAACCACGTAACTCGGTTACCCCTTATCCTATAGATTAACTAGTTCTAGCACCTCCGATGCTTCCGCCGCTAGTCCGTTTATATCTCTCCTTAGTAGTACTACTACTGCCGATATAAGGTCCGTAACACTATTGCTTAGTCCTAATATTAATTTTATTAAAGTTGAAAAACGTAATATTAAAAGCGTAAGCACGAATTATATCTTATTAAATAGTCTACTAATATAAACAAAACTATACTGATATATGGATATCTACTACTTAAAGCTATTGCAACACCTAGTAGGTGCTATAGTTAGGTCCTTCCTTAAAAATACCCTCCCTTGGCCTAGAGTATCTCTATTACTACTAGGGGACAGAGCCTTGTATAGAGCCTTAGTAGATCTTTATATAGAGTTTTATGCAGAGCTTTATATAGAGCTTAATATAGAGCTAAGTATAGAGCTTAGTATAGAGCTTAATATAGGGCTTAATGCAGAGCTACGTATAGAGCTTTATGTAAAGCTTTATACAGAGCTATATATAGGCGTATAGATGTATAGATATGCAGATATATAAATATATAGATGTATAGACGTATAGGTATATAGATGTGTAGATATATAGACATGCAGACGTTTATACGGGTGATTAATTACAGAGACGTTTGTAGAGATAATTATATAGGCAATTAATAGATTAATTATATAGGCGTTTATACGGGCGTTTATATACGTAATTATAGAACCTTTTTAGTATATTAGTGCTAATAGGGCTTTAAGCAGTGCTTTAAGCGGAGATTTATGCGGAGCTTTATATAAAGCTTTTATAGAGCTTTTATAAAGCTTTTATAGAGCTTTTATAGAGCTTTTATAGAGCTTTTATAAAGCTTTATGCGGAGCTTTATATAAAGCTTTAGTAGAGCTCCATGCAGAGCTCTGTATAGGTCTCCCTCTAAGCTTTATTCTATAGAGCTCTTATAAAGCTTTATAGCTCTACGCAAATATAGAGCTTATAACTCTATTAAGGCCTATACTATTGTAGTGGTGTGATTTAGCCCCCGGATTTAACATCTAGATTGGGCATAGCTTCGGGAGAGCCTAGGCCTTCTATAAGTTATATAGGTCGGTCTAGAGCCCTCAGAGTCTTTAACAACTTAGGCGACACCAACAGATACACAATTTTCCTTAAATACACTCTTTTTTCCCTCTTCTTACTGCTTAATTCTAACCGATAGTGACTAACCGACAGACTAACCGACCGACTAATAGACAGCACTAAGACTTTCCTATCTTAGAGAGGTCGTACCCTCCCACATATTTTATGGCATTCCACGTAGGGACGACGGCAAGCTCTTTAGATTAGAAGTCTAGTGCTCTATACACAGAAGACGCATAGGAACGATCTGGAACTATAATAGAACGACTAAGATAAAGAAGCACGGGCATATTAGCGACCTATACGCAGCCACCGCCATAAAGAATAAACCGATGACACTTGCCGAGCTCTCCATGCGGGAATAGTGGTCGGCAAGCAGCGACGAGAAGGCGAGTACGTAGCATAGTAAGACGAAGGATAAAAGGAAGGACTATAGTACACCAAAAATAGCAGAGAAAAGTCTTTTACATTTCGTTTACTATATTTGCAATAGTTTATACTATTATTCTCGTATTTATCGGAGCTACCTTTAAATTTATAACAATGGCGACAGTACCAGCAAAGGGATTATTAGGAATGTTAGGCCTATTCTATAATAACGGTAAGGGTGCTAAAAAGAGAGAGGAAAGTAAGCAGCCTATTAAACCGCGAAGCTCTCCTAAACCAGGGCATGCAATACCAACCCCGACTCCTATAACGTTAGGGACTAATAACCCTTAACAGATAGAGGATAAGGGTTATAAGGTCCACCTACCTATCCCTAAAGAAACTATAGGTCCGCTACCTCCTACTAGACTACTAATAGAACGAGATAAGGTGTATATTATGGCCCAGCCTATGCTAGCTCCGGGAACCCCTAGAACCCCTTACTTTACAGAACAAAACGTGTTGCAATTTATTGAACAGTATAAGCGGCTATATATCTAGCACTATGTTATGGATAACGAGAAGTATTAAGGACTTCCGGAGTATTACGACTATTAGATAGGGATATAGATCCAAAGTCTACCTAAGTTTACTATTAGTAACTAGATAGAACTTATAGGAAAGCTTAGGATAGACTACCAAGGAAGTAACTACTTTTAACAAGTCGAAACGGTAGAATTCTTAGAAGCTTATATACTGTAGTACAAAAACAATCCACCTAGTAGTATACGCGAATACTATAAGCAGTTTATGTTAATCTCCTAGAAGGTTACTAAGGCTGGCAATTTAGAAAACCGTAAACAAGGGTACTGGTTCGTAAGAGGACTCCCATTTAAATACTAAAGATATATAATAACTAAAACGGGAGCCGACCCCGATAGGTAAGAGTCTTTTAACTTTCACCTGCTAAGGAGAGCTGTAGAAGACAGGCTTAATTCGTATAAAGGCGCCAATTAGTTATTAATAATAAATCCTAAGGAATAAGGCCTTCGTCAGCTAGTTAGACAATTCTATAATTAGTAACCAGCTATAACAAACCAAAGAGATGCTGCCCTTTAACCACCTATAGTCTCTTAGATAAGCGAGTTGGCAAATACCTGTTAAACAACTTAGGAAACAGACCCTAAACTAAAGAAACTTACTAATTAACTCCGGAAGCTTAATCTTAGGACGGTTAAATTAGTAGGCGTTATATCTTTAATACCGTTCCTAAATAGGATTCGCTAAGATCTAATACGGTATACACAGCTCCTAAATAGGGCGTTAAGGCGTTAAGAACAAATAGACCCGTAACTAGCACTAGGTATTAATAGACCGCAGCCGCCCTATAAGGGAGCGCTATAAAAACAATATAAGCTGGGCCTAGGAAGGTATAGAGGGCCAGGGAACTTTGGCGCATACTAGACACAAAATTAGACGTATTATAGATGCGGGGGTGCCTACTATTTTATTAATTAGTGTCCAGAGCTCTAAGAGTTAGTTTATTATAGTTTCCTATATATAAACGAAAACAACTAAATATGCGCTAGAATATGTAAGCGCCTAGGAAATACAATTCTATATTTGCTGAGCAATAATCAAATCTAGTTCCTTAAAGACTAGCTAAGGCAAAATGCGAATATTAATCCTAATACGCTAGCGATAGGTATTTAACTAAAGGCAGCTTCCGTAGAGCTTATAGAGGGTAATAACGCTAAAAGTAAGGAGGAACTTAGTAAGTCCTAGGAAGATATATACTAAGTAGAGTTAATATATATTAATTTAGTAGGGGCCGTAACCTAGTTACAGCCTACGCTATAGGTATATAATTTTAGGAGACCGTAAGGGGAAGTAAGGGTAACGAAACAGCCTCTAAAACCATCTAGTCCGCGACCGGCAATGGTTTAAAATGTACAACCAGGAGGACATATCTAAATTACACCACGGCCCCAGCAGCAGGCTCCCCTACTACCGTTAAGCAGTAATAGGGGTAATAAAATAAATTATACTGAATAGCTAAGACAGACGGAGTAAATAGCGGATGTAATAACAATAGTTAAAATATTATAACTAAAGCCAGTTAGAATAATGGACATACTAAAAGGAAACGTCCTAAGCCCAACCGTAATAGCGGACAAGATCTTGTTAAAAACTATTAAAGTTACTATTAGTGACTGCCTTATATACATACCAGAAGTCGTAAGGCTATTCTTTAAGCCTCTTTTACTACCCCTTACGGAGCCTTACTAATAGAAGTAGGAGGACGTTAAGGCATCCGTGTCGTTAGCACACCTAACGTTCTATACTAATTAAGCCGGCTTAACAACTGCTGAAGTAAACCAGATTGAATAAGAAGTAGGGTTTATCCGGTTTTAAAGGTAGTGCCTAAAGGTAAAAGCGCAGATAGGAGACGGAAGGGCTAAATACTTAATTAACTCTGGAGCTAAGCTTAACCTTATTAAGGAAAGCGTAGCCCTATAATACGGCCTGCTAATATTAAGTCTGCCTTTACAGTTATAAGGCGCATGTTTAACGTCTACAAATAGAACTTAGTCTAAGTTTATTGGGCTAGTATATGCGGTCCCTATAGTAATAGGTAACGTCTTAATATCTACAACGTTTATTACTATAGGGGAAATGTTATATAAGGTAATACTTAGTAAGCTATAGTTAGTAAGGGCTAGACTGGCAATAAAATAAACCGCAATAGGTTAGGTATCTTATATTATTTAATTAAAAGATAGTAGAGTTAAAATAAGGTTCTTAACATCCTATAAGGATACGATGTTCTTTAAACTAGATAAAGGTATTGGTATAGAAAACAGTTTAGGAAACGTATAGCTAGTATAACCGCTAGAATTATATCCGGGATTACTTATAACCCGGCGCATTAGGATAAGAAGGGTATTAAGAATAAAGAAAAGGGAAATAAGGTGCGGCTCTAATACGGACGTATACTATTTTGGATATCTGCTAGACAGAGCTATTGGTAGAGAGAAGAGCATAATATTAGATAGAGAGAGCTCGATAGTAAAACGTTAAAGGAAGTTATAAAGAAACACTTAAGGAAGAATCGGAAGCTAGTATTTAAAGTAAAAGCTAAGTCCCTTATATATTAAATGTTAAAGATAACGGATCTATTTATAATACAAATAGAAAGCTACCAAAGTAAGGCCTAACTAAACGCCATAAACGTAGTAACTGCGTATAAATGGAAGGCAGATAAAGTCCACCTAATTAATTTATCGGCACCAGATGAAACAGTTATAGGAGGCATAGTAGAATAGCGAGAGGTGGCCTTACGTTAACAGAAGGCGTCTATTTAAGGATTGCCTCTTAGACCGTATAATTATTTTCTTAAGCTATAATATACTAAGCTGGCCCACGGTGTATAACTAAAGCCAGAATAATTGGAGCGTATAATTATAGGAGACATTTAGCTAAGAGAACGAGAGATCCTTAAGGCTATACTGTTTAACTAAGAAGAGGCTCTCGCATGGAAGTTCTCTAAGATAGGTCGCGTCAGTAAAGACGTAACTCTACTACTAGAGATTAAAACCGTGCTATATAAAGTATAGCAAGTACCAAACTTTTTAGTACCTAGGGCCCTACAAGGAGAAGTAATAAATATGCTATAAGAACGACTAGCTTAAGGGACTTTAGAATATTACAAAAGCCTATATAGGAATCTATGGTTTCTTATAAGCAAGAAGGAACGCTATAAGTACCAACTAATTAACGCGGCGATAAATATTAACTAAGTAACTATTAGGGACGTAAATCTGCTACTATATGCTAATGAATTTTCCGAGGAGTTTGCGGGGTATAAGATTATATCTCTAGTAAACTTCTTCTCTAGCTATAACTAATTGGAGCTAAATATAGAAAGCCAAAACTTAATAGCTTTTATAACACCTTTGGGACTTCTGCAATAAACGACGGTACCTATAAGAGGCACAAATTCCGTAGCCTAGTTTGTACGGACAATTACTAAGATCTTAGAACGATATATCCTATACCATACCCTGCTATTTCTAGATAACATTATAGTAAAAGGCCCATAGACAGTGTATAATAGGGAGAAGAGCCTTCTAGGTATGCGTAGATACATTCTAGAATATATTATATGGCTAGACGGAGTGCTTGTAGATTTGGAACAAGCTAGGTATATAATCTTAGGCGCAAAGTCTCATTTCTATAAAAACAATTATAGTAGTTGGCTACCGCTATAATAGAAAAGGATAATATCCAAAAGAGTTAAAGGTCGTGAAGATTATTTACTAAAAAGACTACGAAGACGTTATGTCGGCCTAAGCGTTCTTAGGAGTTGTCGTATATTACTAAATATGGGTAAAAGACTTCGCAATTAAGGTAAAGCTAATCTTTTAACTACTACGAGTAAACGTTCCGTTCGTATAGGGTATAGAGTAAATGGCCGCTATAAAGACTCTAAAGTATATAGTTACTACTACACCTGTATTAGTTTAGCTAGATTATAGTAAAGGGGCTAGGCTAATTATTCTCGCCGTTAACGGATATAAGAATAGATAAGGGTGCGGCCTTATACAACTAGACGTGCAAGATTATCGTTACCTATATTAATATAAAAGCGGCATCTAGTCTTAGGCGGAGCAGAAATATAACTTAGGAAAGCTTAAATATTGGGCATTATTATATGCATTAAAGAAGTATCGAGTATACCTATACGGCGTTCGCTTTACAGTAGAGACGGATATAAACACCCTAGTTATATAACTAAATTATACCGCTACTAATTTACCCAGAGCCTTAATAACAAGATGGCTAGCATGGATCCAGCTATAGGACTTTAATATTAGACATATACTAGGGAAGAAAAATAGCCTAGCTAATAGACTTTCGTAACAACTACCTAATGGTAAACAACCTAATAAGCCGACTGAGGATATTAAAAAGTTTATTAACTATAAACTAAGTGCCTTAGAATATATAGCTGCCCCTCTTAAAATAGAAGCGGGTCTGCCATTAGAAGACTTATATTTAGAGAAATCTTAGAAGATTACAAAGTAGCTAGTAACCTTATAATATCCAAAAGAGATAAATACTAAGGAGTTTAAGAAGTTTAAATAATATACGCTAAAGTTCCTAGTGCGTAATTAATAGCTCTTCCGCTAATAGTTAAAAAATATACTAATGCGAAGGGTAGTTAATAATAAGGACGCTTAGCAGGAGATTATTAAAAGCCTTTATAATTAAAGCGGACATTATAGATAAAGGGGAACGTATTAAAGGGTTTTAAATTAATATTAGTGGCTAGGGCTATAGGATTAGATATTATAGCATATTAAGTCGTATTTATAATGCTAGGAGCGATAGCTAGGATAGAAAGAAGAAGTAATGCACCCTATATAGGAGTCTACCTTATGGTAATAAGTAGTAGTGGATATTATATTTATGCCTTCTAGCTGTCTTGGATTTCGGTACCTAGCTATTACTTAAGAGTATATATCTAGATGGGTAGAAGCTCGCGCCCTTTAAAATAAGGATATAAAAAGCATAGTAAAGTTCCTCTATAAGGATGTTATCTGCCAATAGGGAGCATTTAGACAACTCTCTATAGATAGTAGAGGAGAGAATGCTAACATTACTACTACGCTCGCAGAGCTCTACAATATTAAGAGGGTTATAGCTTCCGCTTACCACGCTTAGGCGCAAGGCTTTATAGAGCGAGGCCATAAACCTATAATAGACGCTTTGGCGAAGATAGATGGCTTATAGCTAGACAATCTTTATACCATTTTATAGGCAAATAGGATAACTATTAAGCAGCCTACAGGAATAACACTAGCAAGAGTTATATGCGGATATAAGCATATCCTTCCTATTAAACTCTATATACCTACTTAGCAGACACTACCTTAGCAAACAGTCTGGACCACTATAGAGCTACTAGCACTTTATATAAAGTAGTTTAACTAAAGAGGCGCAGATATAAAAGAGGCTATTACGCGTATAAAATGACTAAGGGTAGCAAATAAGGAGTACTTTAATAATACCTACTACATTCACCAGGACGGATTTAAGGTTAGAGATATAATTATGCTTTATAACACGCAGCTTAAGCAAGACTATTTTAGTAGTTATAAGTTAGATCTAAAATAGCTAGGCCCGTTCCGCGTATATAAGAGTTACTCTTATAAAGGATAGTACTTAATTAAGGATCTTAACGGTACGCCGTTCCATAATTAAACTCCAGGGAATAGATTAAAGAAGTTCTATTAATAATAGATATCTAAGGTCCACTAGGAGGACTAGCTTAACTAGTTAGGCAGAACTATACTATAAGAAATAACGGCAGAGCTAGAACCTAAGGAGGATATTATATAAAATCCACCAGTATCGCAACACCGTGTAGTTTAAGAAGTACGCGTTTTAAAAAGATTGTTTAATAGAACTAAGTACGAAATATTTAACTAGGGGATAGTTAAGTTCTAAGGTAGGGGAAGGGATATAGATAACAGCCATATAATCCGTCCGTTTATTTACCGTATTTCCTAAAGCTCTTTTTATTACGCTTTTTTATTTACTTTTTTAGTTATAGGAATCTAATACGTAGTAGCAGTAAGGTAAGGATAGAAGAATATTTACGTATAACTATCTAGTATTATTCACTGCAAAGATGTCAGTTCCGCTTACCGCCTTTAACAAGCCAATAGCGATTTTCCATCCTAGGGACGGAAAATCATAATTAGTTTATTTAACGATTAGAGCCAGTAGAACTCTACACCACCACCTAGATTTAGTAAACCATTTAGATTAGGAAACCCTATTTAGAACTTTACCTTTTCGCCCTTAATAAACCTTAAACATAGTTGCAATTAGTTAAAGTTACAAATTAAACAGAATTAACAATAGTATATTTATTATATCTTTATCTAGTAGACCTCTAGTACTATATAAAGGAGCTAAGTAATAGATTAGTGACGTCCTTATAGAAGTCAGAGGCTTTACAGTTAATCGGCATTAGGTAGTACTCCTCTAAATCTATAACAAGATTCTGCTCTCTTAAGAAAACTACGCAGATGCTGCTAGTGTAGTAGTTAATTTTGTTAACTAGGATAACAGGCTGCAAGTATCTCTAGGAAGGAACGCATTCTTATTAATCTTTAAGGACATCTCTAACGTTAGTAAACTAGCAAAAGATTAAAGAAATTAGTGCAATAAAGCTAGAGAAACTATCCAAAAGTCCTAGGGACAAGGTGTTCTTAACGGTCTACTTAAACACGCGGTCTCCTACTACTTTCTTTCTACCGCCCAAAAGCTCACCGTCCACCTACTTTATAAAGTAACAGCATAAGTTAATAAGGCCCTAATTAATAGGCTTAAACGTCTAGAATATAGCATTAAGAATACTACTTAACTATAGCTAACTAATTTTACGCTCGCGCCGAAGATGCCAGAAAGGGCAGTATTAGACTAGGTAGTAAATAAGTATGGCTTAGGAAGACACTTAACTAGCTTCCTTATTCCAAATAAGGACCTACCGCCAAGAAGTAGGAGACTAACTACTGTGGGATTAGAGGTCACTAATGTCGGAATTAGATAAGTAGGAGAGAGCTTAGCTCTTATACTATAAATATATTCATAATATACTTCTAACGTAATAAATCCCTTAGCCTTTTAGCCATTAACACCTATTTAAGGAGAAGGCGTTGGTATTATGCTAAGTCCGTCCTAATAAGGATTACCTATATTAGTTAACTTACCTTTATTATCTATAAACGAGAGCATTCTTGCAGCTAGAATACCTACTAGCTCGCCCTTACGGCTACCAGTATCTTTATTAAAAAGGAATCCAAGAAAAGGGCTAATAATTACTTACCTAAAAGTAGGAGGGCTAGAAGTAGAATCAATATTTAATAAGAACGTTATTAAGCTAGGAGATAATAAGGAGTATATTAAGGAGGCCGCAGATACTATAGCAATACTCCGCGTAAAACAAGGGTGTAACTATAAGGATAATATGCCCGCTTATCTTAAGGCGTCCCTAAACTAAACTACTAAAATTAAACTAACTAAGGTTATAAAGCTCTTGCGCAGTTAGTATAGGGCAGCTGGTTTTAATCTAGAAATATATAAGGTCTACTAGATATATATATAAGCTATAGGAGGACGTACAGGTTTAGCAATAAAGGGTCTAAACTATGCCGCACTGTGTTACAGACTCCGTTTAATATATTACGCTTATAACCACCTCAGCACTATAAAGACCAATCCCACTACGTACTTTTAGTTTAGAAAGGCTTATAAACCTCTAGTTCCGTCTAATTCCTTAGAACCATATAAGTTTATTTATAACTTAGCGCCAAGGTTTTCATATAATAGAAAGGCTTTGCTTAATCGGATAATATTACCAAAAGACTAAAAAGTGTGGCAGCGAGAAGGATCTGTAATTTCAAACGTATTTAGATGGTGGTGGGATTCTAGTATCTTAGCGATAATTAATAAGGAAATGCGTATATACCGCCACCATCAGCGTCTAATTAATAGGCGGCTAAATTATAGCTAGTTAAGAATAATAGTCTATAGTCTTTGCCAACAGCTAATAAGATAAGACCCTTAGTATTATTATCTCTATTACGCTCTTAGACCTAACAGCTAGTGGCAACTTATTTCCTACCCTTATTATACAAAATTCGTGGTTAAAGGAGACTCTACAGCTTTCCGCTATATTAATGTTAATATTCCCTCGCTCCTTAAAAGTGGACGTAGTGCCAATATAATCTAAGGGAGCATTTCTCTAGATAATAAAACTAAGGACAACTATATAATTATTCTACCTAGCATACATTACTACCTAGAATTATAGTAGGAAGATCTTAAGGCGTAAGGATTAACTAAGGGCGACAAATTCGTTTATAAGATCTCTAACCAAAACTAGACCACTAAAGACGTAGAAAAGTATGCGACCAACTAGGTAGCTTAGCTATATAAGAAAGGAGATATGCGTATAACCATGCCTTACCTTCCTTATAGAGTAAAAGGACCTTTAACTAAAACCTAGCAAACAATACTACTATAGTTCGTTAGTATTTAGGACGATTATAATAACCTTAAGGTCATTAAAGGAGGTACTTAGGCAGAGTTAGCAGATGCGCACTAAGACTTAAGAGCGCCGCCCCGTACGCCATCTGGACATACCAATCTCTACAGCGCGATTCCATATTGCTTCCCTGTAGCAGTTAAGCTTATAGCTACCAGCGCTCTATCTAACGCCCTTCTTAGTAAACAACAATGGGATTCTCTAGTAGTAATTTAAGATTGTAATTTTCTTCTCAATAGCAACGGGAACGAAGTTAGGAAATAGATACATTCCTACCGTCTTAGGGCCGTTAAGAATTACAAAGATACGTTTAAGCTAATGCGTACGACTAAGATGGAACGCTTTAATAGCCGCTCTTACTTCTACTGCATTAATAATAGAATTGATCCTTTAGCTATTACGGTAGATCTAAGTAGAGTGCCCCCGGTTATTATAGAAGGATAAAGTTATATAGAGTTACCTAAAGAATTATAGGACAGAACTAAGCAAATAAAAGGGCGCGAAAGAGCCATGTTATCTAAAAGCCGCCAGTCTAAAGTCTCTCTTACTACTTAGCTAAGTAGCTAAGAACGGTCTTATTTAACCAGAACGGAGTCTCCTTATTTACCATCTCGGGTTTATAGTAAGGGCAAGGAACGCATACGATTACCTACCGCGCCTTTATTTTAAAGATAAGGAGTTTTAGAGTTTTAGAAGTCGTTAGAGGACAACGACTTAGGTAGGGGAGGTATATGGTAGTGTAATTTAGCCCCTAGATTTA
>Ga0307515_10017440_pt1 | contig 13075 bp, 11 predicted proteins | sample 17_EM_MG_FD_194513 | JGI IMG/M metagenome (GOLD analysis project Ga0307515, IMG submission 194513) | Populus trichocarpa ectomycorrhiza microbial communities from riparian zone in the Pacific Northwest, United States - 17_EM | ecosystem: Host-associated > Plants > Roots > Unclassified | place...
GTCGCATAACTATCCCAACCCGGGGATCCCGTGGGCCGTGCCACCCGGCGTCAAGAGCGACGACCGCGGCGATCACTCCAAAGGTGTGCACGGGCCACAGATGGACCTGATCTTCCGGCCGCCGCCCAAGAAGACCGCCGACGACAACCGACCGCCGGTCTGATCAGCCGTCGGTCCCTCATCGACCTTGACCTTCCGGTCACGTCGCGGAAATGCTCGTCGTCATCATGGATTCGCCGGAGCGTGAGCTCCGCTCGAGGTCGACGATGGGCTCCACGACCACGGACACGTCGACCTCAACGCAACGACTGCCGTCAAGGTCGAGGCTCAGAGGGCTCCCGAACTCTTTGTTCGACACCTCTGACCCGGCGAAGCCGGGCGATTCCTCCCGCCGCGCGGCGCGGCGCACGACCATCGCCGATGCCTCCCGCTCGGCTACTCGAGATGGCTGACCACACCGCTGGTGATCAGCGAGCGGCCCGCGCGGCGCTGCTCGATCTCGGTGAGCCCGCCGCACAGCGCGCGGCGGCTGGCCTCGAACGGGCGGCCGCGATCGACGATCACGATCGCGCCGCCGCTCCTGATCACGCGCGACCACGCGCGCAGCGTGTCCTCCCAACCGGCCGCGACGGCGAGCTCGGTCCCGACCACGGCGGCGAGCGACGCCGGCTCGACCGCGGCGAGATCCGGCACCGCGCCGCGCAGCTTGCGCGCGGCCCGCGCCGACATCCCGACCGGGATCACCTCGCGCGAGGCGCCCAGCGCGGCGGCGAGCTTGGCGTTGCCGACCACGGCGATCGGGCCGTCGGCCCGCGCCGACGCGAGCGCCTCGGTGATCGCGATCACCGAGGGGGTGACGAACAGGCCGTCGAGCACGCGCCACGCTACTGCCGCGCTAGCGATCGCGCAAGTAGTCGCAGCGCGGCGCCTCGACGTGCGGCGTGATCCAGGTGACGCCGAGCAGCTCGTCGAGCAGGCCCCGGAAGTTGCCGTAGGTGACCACGAAGAAATCGAGCTTCTTGCCCTTGATCCCGCCGCCGGTATCGTCTGCGCGGACGCAGCCATCGTGGATCGAGCCGTCGGGCAGGGCCAGGCCGTCGAACTCGGGGATGTAGAGCGGCTCGCCGAGCCGGACCACGCGCGGATCGACCGCGACCGACTTGAACGGGACCAGCGGGCGCAGCCCGGCGCCGCGACCGAACGGGAAGTCGGTGACGTCGAGCTGCTCGAAACAGGTGCCGTAGCCGAACTTGCACGGCCCGGTGTAGTTGACGACGCGATCGTCGCGCAGCAGGCCCGAGCCCTCGAGCTTGAGCGAGCACGCGTAGCGCTCGCGGACCCGGCCGAAGAACAGGCCGTCGGTGGTGTAGAGCTCGACCCAGCGGTTGGCCGGCACCCTGCACGCCCCGCCGCGCGGCGTGTTCGCCGACACCACCTCGTCGTAGTCGGCCTCGAGCGACAGCCAGTAGAACCGCAGCGCCCACTGCTGGTCGTCGACCAGCGGATAGCCGCAGCACAGCTTGTTCTTGCCCCGCATCACCGCCCGGGGCTGGATCGCCACGTCCTCCTTGCCGAGCTTGCTGGTGTCGGCGGCGGCCAGCGCCGCGAGCCCGCCGAGCACGGCCAGCGCCGCGACGGCGCGATGGAGCGAGGACGCGATCAACTCCCACCAGCTTATCAAGCCCGCGCCGGGCGCGGTACAACGCCGGCATGGCGATCCGCGCGCTCGACGACGCCGACGCCTCGTGCGGCGCGAAGGCCCACGGCCTGGCGCGGCTGATCGCCGCCGGCCTGCCGGTCCCCGCCGGCTTCGTGCTCGAGGTCCAGGCATTTCGCGACGTCACCGGGCTCGGCGAGGTCGAGCCCGACGCGATCGGCCACGCGCTCGCCGAGGCAGCGCAGCGCATCGCCAGCGCCGAGCTCCCGGCCGCGATCGAGCGCGAGGTCGCCGCCCGCGCCGCGGCGCTCGGCCGGTTGGCGGTGCGGTCGTCGGCGTCGATCGAGGACGGCGCGCTGGGCTCGGCGGCCGGCGTGTTCGCGTCGCTGACCGACGTCGCGCCCGGCGACGTGTGGCTCGCGATCCGCGCGGTGTGGACCAGCGCGCTGACCCCGCTGGCGATCACCTACGCCCGCCGCCGCGCCGCCGCGATCGCGATCGCGGTGATCGTGCAGCGCTTCGTGCCCGGCGCGCGCAGGACGGTGTACACCCGGTCACCCGGCGCGCCGCTCGGCGACGAGCTGTGGCTGGCGACCGGCGATCAGGCCGGCGATCAGATCGAGCGCGTCGCGCGATCCGCGGCCGACGCTCACCCCGAGGCGGCGCTGGCGCTCGCCGCCGAGGCTGCGATCGCCGCCTCGCACGGCGCCGATGTCGAGCTCGTACTCGAGCCCGCGGCGCACGGCGTCCGGCCGTGGATCGTGCAGGCCCGGCCGATCGTCCATCCGGTGCGCCGCGCCCGGTCCGCGCCGCCGCCGATCGTCCTCGCCGCGCTGGTCCGCGACGGCCGCCGGTGGACATGGGACATCGCGCACAACCCCGATCCGCTGTCGCCGGCGCAGGCCGGCCTCGTCGAGCGGATCGATCGCACCGCGTGGTCGCCGTACGCGCTGCGCGTGTGCGGCGGCTACCTGTACACCGCGCCGCGCGCGCCGATCGCGCTGCCGGCGCCACCGGCCGATCGCGCCGAGCTCGCGGCGCGGATCGCGGCGATCGAGCCGCGCCTCGCGCGCCTGGTGCACGGTGACGCCGCGAGCGACGACGCCACCGACGCCACCGACGCCACCGACGCCACGACCGACGTGAGCGACGCGGTCGAGCGCTACGTCGCGTTCCTGCAGATCTGGACCTGCGAGCTCTCGCCGCTGGTGGCGGCGGCCCGCCGCAAGCTGCTCGATCACCTCGCCGCGACCGGGCATCCGCCGGAGCGGATCCCGGCCCTCGCCGCAACGCTGATCGGTCCGCGCCGCGCGCCGCGCGATCCGGTGATGTCGCCGGCGTGGGACGTCGCCGTACCGACGTTCGCCGAGCGATCTGTGCCCGCGTCCGCGCCCGCGCCCGCCACAGCCGCGCGTGAGGTCGAACCGCCGCCGACGCCGGCCGGACTCACCGCTGACATTGCGGTGGCGCGCGCCGCCGCAGAGGCAGCCGAGCACGACGATGTCTGGTTCGCGCGCGCGCAATGGCTGGTGCGCTGCGCCCTGCTGGCACGGTCGCGCGAGCTCGCGTTGCGCGACGACGACATCTTCTGGATCCCGCTCGACGATGCGATAACCCTGCGAACCCTCGATCCCGACGACGCGCATCGCCGCGCGTCCGCGGCGCGAGCGGCGCACGCGCGTGCCACCGAATGGGATATGCCGCTCACGGTTCACGGCGAAGCGTGCGCCGAGTCACCTCGCGAGCTTCACGAACCAAGCGAACCAAGCGAAGTTCGTGAGCTCACGCTTCGCGGAGTTGGCATCGGAGCTCGCACGATCGGCCGCGTCGTACGCTTCGCGTCGCTCGCAACTGCGCGTCCGGTCGGACGCGGCGATGTGGTGGTGACTCGCGCGGTCACACCTGCGCTCGCGATGATCGTGGATGGCTGCGCGGCACTCGTCAGCGAAACCGGAGGGTTACTCGATCACGCGGCAGCGCTTGCGCGCGAGCTCGGCATCACCTGCGTGGTTGGCTGTACCGGTGCATGGACGCAGCTCGGCGACGACATGCTGGTCTCCGTCGACGGCGACGCGGGACTGGTCCGCGTGCTGTGAGCGCCGAGCCCGAGGGTGGCCGAGGTGGATCGGCCCGATCAACGCGAACAACGACAACGACTTAACAGCCGCCGGCGCGTCACGCGCTCATTCCTCTTCCTCTTCGTACTCCGGCTCGTTGGGATCGGTGTCGTCGGCCTCGTCGGGTCGATCCGCTGGAAGCGGCGTCCCGAGGCCGGCGTTCACTCGCTCCCGCAAGTCTTTCCCGACCTTGAAGAACGGCAGCCGCTTCTCGGCGACGTGCACGGTCTCGCCGGTTCGCGGGTTGCGACCTTCATAGGCCTTGTACTTGCGAACGGTGAAGCTGCCGAAGCCGCGGATCTCGATGCCCTCTCCACGCTCCAGTGCCTTCACCATCGAGTCGAAGATCGTGTTGACGATTGCCTCGGCCTTGCCGGCTGGCAGCTTCAACGTTTCAGAGATTTTCTCGATGAGCTCGGACTTGGTCACCCGTAACTCCGCGTAACTAGGACTAGCTAAACAGTCCTGTGAACCAATAGCAAGCTTAACCACGCGGAATCAGTCACATGCCTGCGGAAACGGCTGGCACGCTTCGTTCGCCGTCCGTTTTAAATGCCCTATATTTCAAAGGAAATCGGTAGGTCTGGCAGCGGTGCCGGGCATAGAAGTCGACGAGATCTCTCCACCCGATTTCTCCACGTTCGAGCCCACTTCGCACCGACTGAGGCAGCGCGAACGCACATCGGCCGCCGCTCTGGCCGCCGGTTTCGGGTTCCTGATGACCGCGCGCGATGCGCGGCTCGATGCCCACCATCGAAGGTGGTAGGTGGTCGAGGTACCACGCGGACAGCGGTGACACCTCGAGCGTCTCGACCCGCGTGACCGCGAGCGCGATGCCATCGCGCCAGCCGCACTCGACCCGGATCTCGCTGGCATTCGCGCGGATCGTCATCGCGTTGAACGTGCGCACCGGCGCGGCGCCGCACCCGCCCGCCGGGATCGGCAGCGACGCGACGGCGTACGCGATGGCCGATGCGGTCGCGTTCGCGATCTCGAGCGCGAGCCCGTCGGCGATCCGGATCGCGCGAAGCCGTACGCCGGCGAGTTCGATCGCCGGCTGGCCGACCTCGAGCACGTGGCGCGCTTCATCGACTCGATACGGCAGCTTGCGCGATAGCTCCTCGAGCGTGGGCGCACGCACACCTGCCGCCGCGGCATCGCGCGTGACGAAGTCCTGGTACATCACCGGCGACGCCGACGATCGGGTCAACAGCTCGCTCGACGTGCCGCTCAGCGTCGCCGGGGGCGGCGGCTTGGGTGGCAATGACACGCTCCCGCAAAACCTGACCGCCGCGATCCCTGCGACGAGCGCGACGCCGGCGACACCCACGCCGATGCGGAACTGCGCGTCCGTGATCGACACTGACTTCACCATACACGCCGCGTTGTCGCCTCGCCATGCACAAACCATGCAGCGGAGATTCCGTTGACTCGCTCGATGGGTTCGGCGCTAATCGATCCACAGCATGGATACGGCGCACCGACACCGCCGAGCAGCGCTCGAACTGGTGTGGGTCGTAGTCGCCGCGCTGGCGATGGTCGCGCGGTCCGCGCCGGCGCACGCCGAGGATCGCGTCGTCGCGCTCAGCCGGATGCTCGGCAGCTCGAGCGACAAGACCCGGCTCGCCGCGGTGCTCGCGCTCGCCAAGCTCGGCGAGCCGCGGGTCGACAAGCCGCTGATCCGCGCGCTGCGCGATCCGAGCCCGCGGGTCCGCGGCGTGGCCGCCTCCGCGCTCGGCCGGCTCGAGTGCAGCGCCGCGCTGCCCGCGCTGCGCCTGCTCGCGCACGACGATCCGGACCCCGATGTCCGCAACGCGGCGAGCGCCGCGGCGATGAAGCTCTCGGCGAGCCATCCCGGAGGTCAGGCCGCGCGATCGGATGGCGACGTCGAGGCGCGGCGCCAGCCGCCGGGCGGCGAGCGAGCCCCCCATGCGGCGTACACGACCGAGCCCCACGCCGAGCTCTTCGTGCTGATCAACTCATCGACCGACGACTCGCCGGGGGCGGCAGATCCGGCCGCGCGCCGGGTCCACGGCGATCTGATCCGGCGCGCGCTGCTCGATCGGCTCAGATCCGAGACATCGATCACGGCGGTCGCCAGCGACGCGCGGCGCTGGTCGCTCGACGCGCGCCACCTCGATCTGTCCGTGACCCGGCTCGCGGCGACCCGGAGCGGCGACGTGATCGAGGTCGACGCCCAGCTCCGCATCGCGATCTCCGACGACAACGGCAAGATGCTGTCGTTCGTGTCCGGCGGCGCGAAGGTCCAGGTCCCGGCCGCCAGGTTCGACGCGAGGTACCTCCCGAACCTGCGCAAGGAAGCGCTCGACAACGCGATGCGCGGCCTGGTCGACAAGCTGATCGCGCAGCTGCTCGGCCCCAGCTGAGCTGTCCCAGCGGACCTCGCAGCGGACGTGATCGATCGCGCTTGGACCCCGCGCACCGCCGCGCGGTTGTCTCGCGCGCGGCACCCGGCGACCGCAACTTCAATCACGCCGCTTGACCCTGGACCCGCGGGCGCGAGCCGATAGAATTTCGGCATGCGTCGGTCGTTGCTCGCGATCATGGCGATCGCGATGTGGTGCGCGCCGGCGCGGGCCGACGACGTGCGCCCGCCGGCGCCGCCGCCGCCGCCAAAGCGCACCGGCGTGGTGACCCGGCCGCCGAAGCTCGTGCAGGCCCAGGCGCCGGAGTATCCGCCCGCCGCGCTCGCGGCCGGCAAGGAGGCCAAGGTCGCCGTCCGGCTCCACATCGACGCGGCCGGCACGGTGAGCTCGGTCGACGTGATCGCGCCGGTCGGCGACGGGTTCGACGAGGCCGCGGTCGCGGCCGCGATGCAGTACGTGTTCGACCCGGCCGAGATCGACGGCGCGCCGGCCGCGATCGCGGTCGAGACCACGATCAACTTCGTGATCGAGCACCGCGAGGAGCCCGAACCGCCGCCGGCCCCGCCCCCGACGATCCACACCGGGCCGCCGAACCACGCCGGCGCGATCGACGCCCCGGTGACCCTGCAGGGCACCGCGGTCGAGCGCGGCACGCGGCGCGCGCTGGCCGGCGTGATCGTGTCGATCGCCGAGCTCTCGCTCGACGCGGTGACCGGCGACGACGGCACGTTCTACTTCCACGGCGTGCCGCCCGGCAGCTACAAGGTGCTCGCGATCGATCCGCACTTCGACCGGCTCGAGCGCCCGATCACCCTCGCGAAGCGCGAGGCGGTCGAGGTCCGGCTATGGATGCGGCCCAAGGGCGGCAACCCGTACGAGACCGTGGTCGAGGGCTCGCGCGAGGTCCTCGAGGTCACGCGGCGCACGCTGCAGCGCCAGCAGCTGTCCTCGGTGCCCGGCACGTTCGGCGATCCGATCCGCGTGATCCAGACCCTGCCGGGGCTGCAGCGCGCGCCGTTCGGCCTCGGCCTGCTCCTGGTCCGCGGGTCCAACCCCGACGACACCGGGATCTACGTCGACGGCCACGAGGTGCCATCGCTGTTCCACTTCCTGGGCGGGCCGTCGATCTTCAACGCCGAGATGCTCGACTCGCTCGATCTGTACCCCGGCGGGTTCCCGGCGCGGTTCGGCCGCCACCACGGTGGCGCGGTCGCGCTCGAGCTCCGGCCGTCGCAGTCCGACGGGATCCACGGCTCGGCCAAGGTCGACTTCATCGACTCGGGCGGCTACCTGCGCGCGCCGATCACCAAGGACCTGTCGTTCTCGGTCGCCGGCCGGCGGTCGTACATCGACCTGTTCCTCGGCTTCGTCCTGCCCCAGCCGGCCAAGGGCGGCCAGCGCATCGTGACCCCGGTCTACTACGATTACTCCGGGCGGCTCGACTACAACCTGCACGAGGACGGGCGGCTCAGCGTGTTCGCGATCGGGTCGTCGGACACCCTGCACGTGCTCAACAAGGACCCCGACGCGGAGTTGTCGACCGACCTCGACACCGCGATCAAGTTCTTCCGGGTGATCGGCACCTACGAGCGGATGATCGCGGGCGACCTGAAGCTCACGCTGTCGCCGGCGTGGGGCCGCGACACGGTGACGTTCACCGGCGCGCAGGCCGAGGCCGCGGGGCCGTTCAGCAGCATCGGCGTGGTCAACGACAACCTGTCGTATCGCATGCGGGTCCACGGCCGGCTGTCCGACCGGCTCGCGCTCGACTCCGGGATCGACATGCTGTCGCGGGTGACCCGGTTCGAGGCGCTGCTGCCGATCGACGACACGCTGATCAACCCGCAGGGCGTCGATATCCCGCCGACCCAGCTGTTCCGCGGATCGCAGCTGGTCGGCCTGGGCGGCCACGTCGACCTCGGGATCGACGTCACGGCGAAGCTCAAGCTGGTGCCGAGCCTGCGGATCGACGGCTACCTGCTCGACGGCGTGGCCCGCAACTCGGTCGACCCGCGACTGGTCGCGCGCTACCAGCTGTCGCCCGAGCTGACGCTCAAGGCCTACCTGGGCTACTTCAGCCAGCCGCCGCAGCCCGAGGGCCTCGATCGGCGGTTCGGCAACCCCGATCTCGGCGTCGAGCACGCGGTCCACACCGGCGTGGGCTACGAGTGGAAGCCCGACCGGCTGTGGTCGATCGACAGCGAGATCTACTACGTCGGCCGCCACGACCTCGCGGTGTTCACCAGCGCGGTGGCCGAGAACCCCGACGGCACGTTCCGCAACGTCAACTTCCTCAGCGAGGGCGTGCGCGACTCCTACGGCCTCGAGCTCCTGGTCAAGCGCGAGATCAGCGAGCACGCCTACGGCTGGCTGTCGTACACCTATAGCCGCGCCCACCAGCGCAGCCACCCCGGCGACGACTTCGTGCTGACCGCGTTCGATCAGCCGCACGTGCTCAACGCGGTGGCGAGCTGGAAGCCCGGCAACGGCTGGGAGTTCGGCGCCCGGTTCCAGCTCGCGAGCGGCCGGCCCGACACGCCGGTGATCGGCGCGACCTACGACGCCGACGCCGGCCGCTACATCGCGATCCGCGGCCCGGCGCGCTCGATCCGCACGCCGACGTTCGCCCAGCTCGACGTCCGCGCCGAGCACGACTGGCTGTTCGAGCGCTGGAGCCTGGGCGTCTACCTCGACATCATCAATGTGACCAACCGGGAGAACACCGAGGCCGTGCAGTACGACTACCGCTTCCGGCAATCGTCGCCGGTCACGAGCTTCCCGATCCTGCCAACGCTGGGAGTCAAAGGCACGTGGTGACCCGCGCCGCGACCGCCGCCGCCTGCGCCGCCGGCGTCACCATCCTGGGGGCCGCCGCGTGCGGCTCGTTCCAGGATCCCAACGTCGTGGTCGACCTGCGCGTGCTCGCGATGCGGGCCGACCCGGCCGATCAGGTGGTCGACGTCGATCTGACCAGGACGGTGGTCCCGTCGGAGCTGCTCGCGCAGCTGGTGCCGACCCAGGTCTGCGCGTTGATCGCCGATCCGGCGCTGGATCGCCGGCTGGCGTGGTCGGCGACGATGTGCCCGCTGACCCTCGACGACCGCTGCGACAGCGATCGGCCGCAGATCCCGCTCGGCGCCGGCCTGGTCGACGATCCCGACACCACGGTCCCCGAGCCCAGCCTGTGCGTCACCGTGATGCCCGACGCGAGCCTCCTGACCGTGCTGATCGACGTCGTGCAGGACGACACGCTGCGCGGCCTGGGCGGGGTCGACTACGCGGTCGAGCTGCGGGTCGGCGGCGAGCTCGCGGATCGCGAGCTCGATCAGTACGCGACCAAGACGCTGCGGGTCTCGCCGCGGATCCCGACGAGCCGCGCCGAGAACCACAACCCGCGGATCGATCACCTCGACGCCAGGCTGGGCGACGCCGCGCCGGTGCCCCTGCCGCTGGGCCGCTGCCGCGAGAACCCCGCGCCCTACGAGCTCGCCCCCGACACCAAGCTGCGGATCACGCCGGTCGAGCCCGACGGCGTCCGCGAGGTCTACGTCGTGCCGACGCTCGACGGCCGGTCCGCGAGCTTCACCGAGAGCCTGACCTACCAGTGGATCGCCGGCGCCGGCGGCTACTCGAAGGGCGCGACCGGCGGGCCGCACGACATCTCGGGCAACCCGGCGCCGCTGTTCAGCGACTACAAGTCACCGGCCGCGAGCGATCTCGACGGGCCGACCGACGTGTCGCTGTGGATCATCCAGCGCGACGAGCGACTCGGCCTGACCTGGTACGAGTCGTGTATCCGCGTCGCGCCGTGACTCACGCCTCGCTCGGCTCGGGCGGCTCGCCGAGGGCGGCGGCGACCCGCGCGATCAGCGCGCGCGCGTCGCGCGCCTTGACGTCGGCCGCGGGGTCGGCGAGCAGGCCGGCCAGGTCGACCCCGTCGAGCCACGCGGCCGCGAGCCCGGCCAGCACCGGCAGCGTCCGCTGCTCGAAGCTGAGCTCGGCGACGCGATCGAGGAAGCCGCGGATCGCGGCCTGCGACACCAGGCCGCGCTCGAGCGCGAGCGCGGCGGCGCCGCGGACGTGGACCAGCGGGTACGCGATCACCTGGTAGCTATCGGCCGCGAACGTGCCCGCGACCTCGTCCTCGCCGACCAGCACACCGTCGCGAAACGCCTCGTACACCGCGCCGACGCCGGTCATCGCGTCCGGGCAGTCGCACGCGCGCAGCGCGCCCATGCTCGCCGCGCCGAACAGCCGCGCGCCCGCGCCGGCCGCGTCGCGGACCTCGCGCGGCGTCACCGCCAGGTCCTGATGAAACACGCCGTCGACCAGGCCGATCACCGACGCGCCGCCCCGCGCAGCCGCGATCAGATCGCCGCGCCGCGCCGGCGGGGCGTAGCCGAGGCCGGGGCGCTCGGGGCGAGGCCCGGGCAGGCTCGGCCCGACGAAGATCACGGCGCGAGCCATCGCCTGCACCGCGCGCCGATCCGGTCCGGATCGTGGGCCCAGACCTCGAGCCCGGGCGCCACGACGCGGACCACGCGCAGCGGCGCGCCGTCGCGCGACAGCTCGACCAGCGCGGGCTCGGGCAGCCCGAGCTCGATCACCGCCCGGACCAGGGACGCCAGCGACGACGGCCCGGCCGGCTCGCGATGCGGCGAGACCGCGCGCTCATCGCCGGCGTCGATGAACCAGGGGTGGGCGCGCTCGCGCTCGGCCGGCAGGTCCTCGCGCGCGCCCTGGATGTCGACGAGCCGGCTCTGCAACGCCTCGCCGATCGCGCGCTCGATCGCGTCGGGCAGCGCGAACGCGGCCGCGCAGCCGCCGTGCCACCACGGCTCGCCGCGCGCGTCGGGCAGCTCGATCGTGCACAGCGCGACCGCCGCGCCGGTGTCGCTGGGCAGCCGGCGCACCAGCACCCGGCCGCGGTCGGCGAGCCCGGCGAGCCAGCGCGACGCCGGCGCGGACAGCTCGCGCAGATCGATCGGCGGCGCGTCCGGCACCCGGCCGACCGAGATCCGCGCGACCGCGTGCGCGTACGCGTCGCGCTCGACGCACTCGAGCAGGCCGCGCGTCGCCGCGTCGTCCCGGCTGGTCCCGGCGGCGAGGCCGTGGGTCGCGGGCCGCAGCGGTGCGTCCGGCGCGAGCCACGGGTACCACACCGCCGCGGCCGGTAGCCACACCGGCGCGCGCGACACCACGCGCTCGCCGCGGCACCACGCCGTGCGCCGGCCGTCTGCGTCGGGGACACCGAGCGCGGCAAGCTCGATCACCTCGATCACCTCGCCGTCCACCTCGCCGCCGAGCTCGCCGGCCGCGGCCTCGATCACCGGCGCGCCGTCCCCGGGCTCGGCGCACGTGCGCTCGAGGGCCTCGGCCAGCGCGGCGAACCGCGCCTCGGGCAGCGACGCGCCGCGCCCCGAGGCCACGCTGATCGACGCGCGATACCGCGGGGTCCGGGTCGCGGTGACGACGTGGATGCCGAGATCGTCGAGCCGCGAGACGTCGGCGATCCGGGTCACCCCGCAGCGCGGGGCATAGGCCTCAAGCGCCGCCAGGCTTGACGTGAGCTGCATCGACCGGCGGTCCGAGCGCCGCTTGGTCCAGCCGCTCACAGGGCATCTGGACTTCTGCCGCCGCGAATCGAGGTTGTCCGACGGGACGAACCGAACAGGGAGCCGGGAAGAGAGCCGTCCTGGAGGTCATGCAGCCTGCCTTTCTGCTACGCGGAGACAGCTTACTCCAGGACCCTCGCGCTGCGTGCTCATTTGCACGAGCAGCGCCTCCTTCGACAGCGGCTCCGGCCGCCACGTGGGCTGTGCGAATAGCTCGTCGGGCGCCACCGGCTCCGGGCCGCCCGCGCAGCGCACCACGGAGCAAGCGTGGAACACGTACTCCTGCAGGATCTGGTCGTTCGCGGCGGTCGACAGCCGCTTGGGAGGATGCGCCTTCATCCAGCCCAGGAACGCCGCGGCGGCGGACACCACCCCGCGATCCGCGGCGACGATCTGCTCGATCGTGGGCGGATCCGCCGTCGCGCGAGCGACCAGGTCGCTCGCCTCGGCGCCGCCGTAGATCCGCCGCGCGGCCGCGTCGAGCCGGTCCTCGAACGGCGCCCACACCAGGTTGACGCTCCACGTGTAGCAGGTGTGCTCCTTGGTCAGCGCGAGGTTGCGCTCGAGCTCGTCGGGCAGCCCCGAGGCGAGGCTGGGCCGCGCGTCCCGGCAGTTCTGCAGGAACCGGCCGTTCGCGCCGTGCGCGACCTCGCTGCGCCAGAACCACGCGACCGGCAGGTCGAAGCCGCTGAGCACGCCGTCGGCGTACGCCGCGAGCTCGCCGCGCAGCGACGGCGTCCGCAGCTTCGCCGCCGCGACCGCCCACAACAGGCGCAGCATCGAGCCGCCCGGGAGCTCGGCGAGCAGCGCGCGGAACGCGTCCTCGAACTGCGCGTCGCGGTGGGCGAGCGCCTCGCCGCCGACGATGCGCAGCGCGCTGTCGACCAAGGTCCACACGACGTGGCGCTCGGCGCGGGCCCGCGCCCGCAGCGCGTCCGGCTGCCAGGCCAGCAGCGCGGCCATCGCGTCGGCGGTGACGCGGTCATCGGCCGTCCACGACCGGGTCAGCAGATCGGCCACGAGGTGGAGCGCGACGCTGTACAGCGTGCGGTGCCCGGCGCTCGGGAACTGGACCTGTTCGATCGGGCGCGAGATCAGCGCACGCAGCTCCGCCGTCCGGCGGGTATCGACCTGCGAGACCAGACCCGTGCGGTCGGCGAGGGTGCGGCCCTGCAAGCTCAGGCGATGCGGGCGGACACGGCGGTTGAGCAGATCGCGCGTCGAGTCGACGAGGTCGAGCTTGCGCAGCCGGCCGAGCGCCCGCGAGATCTCCGGATCCGACTTGCCGAGCGCCCGGGC
>Ga0307515_10017441_pt1 | contig 13075 bp, 12 predicted proteins | sample 17_EM_MG_FD_194513 | JGI IMG/M metagenome (GOLD analysis project Ga0307515, IMG submission 194513) | Populus trichocarpa ectomycorrhiza microbial communities from riparian zone in the Pacific Northwest, United States - 17_EM | ecosystem: Host-associated > Plants > Roots > Unclassified | place...
ACTACGCGACGTAGTCACCGCGGGACCGAGCAGTGCTGTTGTAGGAAATCCAAGTACTGTCGTGGCCGAAGCAAATCCAGGTGTGAGTAAATATCCCGCGACGTCACAGCCGTCATCTTATCTAACATTCTCATAGCTCCAATGGTCCAGCTTTGATCCATCAATTCTGCACGGCTATCGATACGACTATCGATTGAATACACCTGCGGCCTTCAATAAGTCGTACAATCAGCTTGTGCTTTCTCGCTCACCGATTGGGAAAATGTCTCCAACGATGGCTAGGCGGAAGGAAGAACGACGGCAGAGCAAGGACCAACTTGCGAACTCTGTGCGGAAACACTTCAACAGTATGGGGATAATTGAGAGCGAGGTCGTGGTTGACTTTCTGTACAAGGTACGGTGGCAGGGTGAGTAATCCCATCATAGAGTGTGTGGCCAGGACATTCGAGCACTGACTGTCCACCAGATAAGAATTTCCGAATGCGATTTGCTCCTCAACGACCTCGATGACGGACTTGTGACGGAGTTTGCATAAATTGAGGCGTTTTGGGGGCCGCACTGGCGTGGCTGATACCCGGGTTCATTGTGATAAGCGGTCTCTGGCTGCTCTTGAAAAGCACTTTGGAAGTGCCTTCCTCCATTTGTGAATACCTCCTCATCATTGCGTCTTGTACGCTGTACTCAGCAGTCGTTTGGAGCTTTACCGTTATAAAGGAAAGGTGTGGAGGTTTCAATGGGAGGCTTTCAACTTTGGAACAGTTCCAATTTTGGGACTGTAAGCAGAAAGAAAAGAAGAATTATTCAAGCCATTACGGGATAGAATTCAAATAATCATAGACATTCACAAGTGAGAAAGGCCCGTGTCCTGGTCTTTTATTCATTTTACACTCCATTCACTCATTCAAGACGCATTTAGCTGCCCCACAGACACATAGAAAGGATACTTGGGAGGGTTTTACCCGAGGTCCCGGGCAGGCTGCTTTTAGGTGAGAAAAGTCCGAAAACCCACCATAACCAACATACGAACTTGCAATGGCCTAACTAGTAATAAGGATAAGAAAGAGTGTTTCGGAAATCAACTGAAAGTTTGTTAAAGCTCTTACTTCGTATCGTTATTTATAATAAATAAATTACCTTCTAGAATTGTCCTGATTTTGGTGAGGCATTGCTGTTTTGAGCGAGGCTGCCTGTAAAACCCGCCCAAGCAAGGAGATTTTTGACAAAATATCAAACTTCGGCACGTCGAGCCTCAGTTCCCAATTTGTAAGAAACTCGCCCAAACAGTGAGATGTCAAAAGGTCAGGAATTCCAGCTGTAATAATCGGATGGAATTTGTTTCAGCTTTGGGAATAATTCAATGTATCAATGATATCAATGATGTTGTTTCGAAAGTTCCAGTAGCTGCCCGAACAGAATCGAATAATTCGGCCAATCAGCATCGAGCTGACTATCCCTGGAAAATTTTGTGAAGCTTCAACATATTGACATCTGATCTTGAAATTTACAGCTTTATGCATTTCTTCCACGACAATTGTTGCGCCATCTCATTCCAGCATCATTGCTGCCGCAACTAAGCCCGAAGGTTGACGCAAATGTTTACCAGTACCACACGATGAAATCTGGGACAACAAACCTTCTCACCAAGGCCGCTACAACGAGGTGGATAATATGTCCTGCCCAGGCCTCACGACATCAGCACTTCAGATATGAAATCTCCAAGAAGCAGCAGACACGAGAAATATGTTCCTCGACGACAAGCATACCGCGGCGACTCACGTTTATAGCATCCGTTCCGAGGTCTGCAGGGGCGACACAAAGAAGAGTGTGTACATCTAATCTCAAGTGATGAGCAGTTTGCTGATGTTTTCTTCGGATAGCCATTTCACGCAACCTCGAATCTTCAAGTCACGAAGAATCCATACGATGTCCTCGGCGTTGGTAAAGGAGCTTCCGCCGCTGAGATCAAGAAAGCATACTATGGCTTGGCAAAAAAGTTTCATCCGGATACAAACAAAGACCCAACAGCGAAGGACAAATTTGCAGAAGCACAATCTTCATATGAGCTGTTAACAGATCCGCAAAAGAAGGCGGCATGGGATCAATTCGGCGCAGCGGCCTTTGACCAAGGCGGCGGAGCTGGCCCAAGTCCTGGTGGTGACCCCTTTGCTGGAGGCAATCCTTTTGCTGGCGCCGGAGGCGCTGGGGGCTTTCCAGGTGGCTTTGGAGGAGGTTTTGGGGCCGACTTTAATTTTGAGGATTTGTTCAGGGGTTTTACTGGGGGAGGGCGACGAGCTCGTGGTGGGGGTCGAAGTCCTTTCCAACAGGAAGAGATTCTGGTTGGGGATAGTATCGAGGTTCAAACAACGGTTTCGTTTATGGAGGCTGCCAAAGGAACGAGCAAAACGATAACGATAACGCCTCTGACTACCTGTAAGACATGTTCTGGGAATGGATTGAAGTCAGGAGTCAAGCGCTCAGAATGCAAATCATGTGGGGGAACTGGGACACGGGTCCACTTTATGTCGGGAGGATTTCAGATGGCATCTTCTTGCGGCGCTTGCGGTGGCCATGGGGTGACAATTCCCAAGGGAGGAGAATGCCGGACTTGCTCAGGCAATGGAGTTGTGAGGGAGAGAAAAAATATTAAGGTGGATATACCCGGAGGGATAGAAGATGGCATGCGTCTACAGCTAGATCGTGAGGGTGATGCTCCTGCAACTGGCACGGCTGCAAATCCGGACGCTAGATCTCAACGGGGGGATCTTTACGTTCTGGTGAGAGTTGCTACGGATCCCAAGTTCAGCCGTTCTGGATCCGACATATTATATACCGCCACAATACCCCTGACAACTGCTCTGCTTGGTGGAGAGGTCAAAATACCTACTTTGGATGGCGAAGTTAACGTCAAGATTGCTACAGGCACTGGGACAGGAGACAAGATCACTCTTGGTGGTAAGGGCATGAAGAAGTTACAAAGAAGAAGAGGCGAATCCGGAGATCTTAAGGTTGAATTCAAGGTTTCCATGCCGAAGTATCTCAGCGCCAACCAACGCACGATTATCGAAATGCTTGCAGACGAGTTCGACGATAAAACCGCTAAAAGGATCATGAACGTGGGAAAAGCCAGGTAAGTTTGAACATATCAGAGACTCGGTTTCTTCTTCTAACAAGCTTAGCTCTTCAAGTACTAAGTCCTCATCCGAATCTTCTAAGGACGAAGGATTCTTAGGGTCTGTTTGGCACAAGCTAACGGGCCACCCGAAAGATGGAACTAGCGGGAACGATACTTCCTCAGCAGATACTTCCGCAAAAGACTCAAAGAAGGATGGAAAATCTAAAGACGACAATGAAGCCAAGAAGGATCCGGGGACAGGGTCTTAATTTCGATGTATACTACGTTTATTGTCTTTTTGTTGAACATTGTATTGCATCAGCGAGGCTAGAAGACTGTGGGAGGTCAGGTGCATGGGCGTCTGTATTTTGGAGAGGATTAGGTCTGCTCCCGGGCACATACCCACCATGTACATTTAGAAAGACTCATATGTAATGATTCTCTGCTCAGGAACCTTGTCAGAAGAATCAAGCTTTTTTTTCACCGGCCGGGTAGAGCACAAGATCGAGCGGGACCCTGTTTGTGGATGAACTCAGGGCTGAGACAAAATGAGACCGTTCAACCGACGCAAGCCACAATCACAAGCCCACCCAGTTAGTACTTCTTAGCAGCACTCGTCGGAGGCCGTCCTTCTTGCTACCTAAAGAAGCAGAAAGGAAGATGTTGATGAAGATTCTCTTGGGTGCATGTTGCATCAACATATCCGTCTGACTGGCCCTAGGATGAAGGAGGCCTGGAAAACGGCCCATGCTGCGCATGAGCTGATCTGCGGGCATCTTGACGGGCCGCTCAAAGCCCCCTGCTGTTGAACCGGCACATGAACGCTTGTCCAATAGAATGATCTCGAGACAATTTGATGATGTGACTGGCTCATGCTTCCATGTTCAACGCAGTCACCAGCGCAGGCTTTTCCGGACTGGATAGAACCAGTGTGCCATCTGGGGACAGTACAGATATTCACACGCAGGTGCCCAAATCTCAGAGAGATCTTCGGGCTGGTCAACAGCGCCTTTCTGGGTTGAAAGCACAATAACAGGCCGGCGGCTAAAAATGCCCTCAATTTCTTTCACAAAAACCCAAAGCAGAAGTGATCTTGGCACATCCCGAGTGATCAAGCGCTTATCCTTTTTACTATCTAAGCCCACAGTCAAGCCCAGGCCTTTTAAGGGGCCAAAATAATCGCTGCAGGTCGCCGCAAGGCAGAGCTACCAAATCATTGGTGGTAAGCCGCGACAAGATCTCGAGAACACGACATACATCCGCCGTCACCACTTGACACGCATCTTTTTCCCCTTCGCAAACCGTCCCTTTTGGTACCTCGACGATCATGAATCGCATGCATGAAAGAGGTTTTATGGTAATCGCTACAACAAGCTAAGGTCAAAGTTGTAGCACAGGCACCCCTCCTCCGCATTTCGCAAAGCCCAAAGCCTCTCGGGCACCCCACCTCCTACCGCAACACGTCTGCGAACACCTCACACCGACCGCCTTGCGCCTACGGCTATACTCTCTCTCTCTCTCTGGACGGTAGATCTCTATCAAGCAGAGCTCCGGCTCGAGGCAGGCCATGATGCAGGCGCCCATGATATCAGTGCCTCTCAAGGCTACAAACGAGATCGACTGGATCCAGCCGCTGAAGCAGTATATCAGGCAGACCTATGGGGATGATCCGGAGCGCTATGCAGAAGAGTGCGCGACCCTCAACCGTTTGCGGCAAGATATGAGAGGCGCGGGGAAGGATAGTGCTGCTGGACGAGATCTGCTCTACCGATACTACGGGCAGCTTGAGTTGCTGGATCTTAGATTTCCCGTTGACGAAAACCATATTAAGATCTCTTTTACCTGGTAAGAATCATCTCTCTCTTACACGTATATGACAAGCTAACAAAGCTGCTCCAAGGTTCGACGCATTTACACATAAGCCGACCTCTCAGTACTCGTTAGCTTACGAGAAGGCTTCGATTATCTTCAATATATCTGCTGTTCTATCATGCCACGCCGCGCATCAAACTCGTTCCGAGGATTCGGGCCTCAAGACGGCGTATCACTCTTTCCAAGCATCCGCGGGCATGTTCACATACATCAACGAAAACTTTCTCCACGCTCCATCTACTGATCTCAGCCGAGATACTGTCAAGACGCTCATACAAGTTATGCTCGCTCAAGGGCAGGAGGTGTTCTTGGAAAAGCAAATCGCAGACGGGAAGAAAGTTGGCCTCCTTGCAAAGCTTGCTAGTCAGGCTGCTTACCTCTACTCTGGAGCAATTGAAGGCACGCAAGAGAATGTGAACAAAGCTATCTTTGAGAAAGTCTGGCTTCTAGTTGTCCAGGTACGTTCATACGTGGTGATACAAACATTGTCTTCCAAATTTTTCTCCCTGTTTTGAGCGGTTACTGCTACTGGCTCTCTCCATCCTCCATGTTGATCGGGAATATCCCTGTGGAGCAGTACACTGACTTCTAAACCAGGTCAAATCCAATTATATGGCATCATTAGCGCAGTACTATCAAGCTCTCGCCGACGATGATGCAAATTCTCATGGAATAGCAATCTCACGTTTGCAAGTTGCAGAAACCGCCGTCAAGGAAGCTAACAAGGTCGCCAGCAGCTTCCCTGGAAATGCACCTGCAAGCTCGAACCTAACCGCAGAATCTGGAGCAAGTCTGGTTGAGATTACCAAACGACACCTAACGAATGTACAAGAAAAGCTAGTTGAGCTCGTCAAGGACAATGATTACATTTACCACCAAACTGTGCCACCAGAGGCTGGACTTGCGGTAATACCAAAACTCCCTGCGGCCAAGGCAATACCTGTCAGTGAACTATATGCTGGACAAGATATACAACGTATCACTGGCCCGGACATCTTCCAGAAAATCGTTCCGATGTCCGTCACAGAATCGGCAAGCTTGTATGACGAGGAGAAGGCTAAATTAGTACGAGCAGAAACAGAGCGAGTGGAGACTGCCAACAGCGAGATGGCTGCGAGTTTGGATTACTTGAGGCTACCCGGTGCTTTACAAGTTCTCAAAGGTGGCTTTGACCAAGAACTAACTGCAGATGACGAGTTCCGGACTTGGTGCGATGATGTGGCGAATAACGAGAGTCCTTTATCTACTTTTGAGATGTTGAAGTCGAGCAAAGAGGGTATTGTGGCGACACTAGACAGGAGCAGTAAGCAACTAGATATGGAGGAGAGTGTTTGTGAGAAGATGCGGTCAAAATACGAAGCAGACTGGACCCAGCAACCCAGTTCCAGATTGACTTCGACTCTTCGAAGCGACGTTCGGAATTACCGGGATGCTCTCGACGAGGCTGCACGGAGTGATAATCAGTTATACCAAAAAATGCGGCAACATGAGGTCGATTTCGATGAGATGCGGTCAGCTGGCGAGACTGGCGAGGCGGATATTCTTTTCCAGAAAGCTCTGATACAAGTTGGTGGGAAATCAAGGAATAACGTCGGAAGCCCGATTGGTGGTGAGGGCAATCTGCTTGATGACGACTTCCAGGACAGCGGTCCCAGCGTCATGGACCAAGTTGCCAAGGTAGAAGAGATTCTCAAGAAACTCAACCTGATCAAACGGGAGCGAGGCCAGGTGCTAAAGGACTTGAAGGAGAAGGTATTAGTGTACCCAATATTGTTAACCGATTCATCTGCTTATAAGGATACAGGTTCACAACGACGACATCTCGCAAGTCCTCATCCTCAACAAGAAGTCCATCTCCAATTATGAAACCCAGCTTTTCCAAGCAGAGCTTGAAAAGTTTCGGCAGCACCAGAACAGGCTTCTTTCAGCAAATCATAAGCAGTCATCACTTATGAAAGAGCTCACAGTAACCTTCAATGCTCTGTTACAAGATAAGAGAGTCAGAGCAGAGCAGAGCAAGTACGAAATCATTACCCGGCAACGTTCCTCGGTGATGTCGAAATACAAGCGAATATACCAGGAATTTGTAGACCTCGTGGCCGGCCTTCAAAGCGCAAAACAATGGTATAGTGAGATGAAAGACACCGTCGACAGCTTGGACAAGAATGTTGAGACCTTTGTGAACAATCGGCGATCTGAAGGAGCCCAGCTTCTTAGCCAAATCGAGCAAGACAGAGCAGCCAGCGCCAGTGGACAGGCTGACCGAGAACGGGAGCGCCTTCGAGGCCTCATGGAGAGAATGTCCATGGATCCATCTACGTCCCCATCATCGCCATCGGCTAAACAACCACGGGCACAATCTGCTGCTTACACTGCCTCATACCCAACGACCAACTTTGCTGGCCAGTATCAGGTACCGACTTCGCCTCAACAACATCCCCAATCTGCGCACTCTGCTTATGCGTCAAACGGTGCATTCTTCCCAACGCAGCAACAACAGCAGCAGCAACAACAGCAGCAGCAGCAGCAGCAGCAAAATCGACCAGAACCATTTTCAAGTCATAAACCAGCGCCATTAGCTCCAACGCAAAGTTACAATCCCGGCACATATCCACCCGTCTCTCCTCCTCCAACCCAGACGTCATTCTCGCAGAGCCAAATTGGTTATAGCCGGCCAATGCAACACACACCGATCAACCAGCAATTCGTACCTCATGGTTATGTGCCTCCACCACCCCCTCCTGGACCACCGCCTCTTGGCCCTCAACAGACATTCCCGCAATCTGGTGCCCCGGCAGTTGGTCATGGTGAATACGGATATGGAAATCCGGCTGCACAGCAAAGGGGTGGTCCGCAGCAAAATTCGGGTGACCCTTGGGCTGGGCTTAATGCATGGAAATGATGATTTTACAATCGGAGCAAAGGCTTGTTTTGAGGCCGATTTAGAAAGTGCAGTTTCAGTAATGGAATGATAAACAATTCCCTTGGAAGTTACCTGTGACGTTTGCAACTTAAATCCTGACTTCGGCTGTTTGGGAAACGGAACGAGTACGGTCAACACGTTCGGTGAAGGTTCTCAATTCTCTGGGATATAAAAGGCGACCGCTCCCGAATTTTCTAGAATACACAGACCATATCCCGAAATGTCCGACTCTGAAAAAGAACAATCAATGACCTTTGCGAACACCGCAAAGCTTTTCCACGTGATAATAAGGAAAGGGGCTTTTTTGGCCCCATAAACAAGGAATCAATGTCGGCGATAAGAAAATCCGCCCCGGATTTGAAAGCATCATGATCACCAAATAAATGAGAGTGCGCAAACGTTGGTGCCTTTTCTTCTTGCCGACCCCGAATTGAATTTCTAGTACATCATAGCTCTCCTTTCATTTTGGGCGTCGGATTGAATTCGGCATACATCCGAGGACTCTTGCTAAAGAAGTGTATTCTATTTCAAAGGACTTCACTCCTCGGTCCTCGTTCTTCGAAGATGTTATACGGTCAGAATCTACGAATTGCGCTCCGAAACACATCCCGAAGTTCTCTTAGACAAACCTCGAATACCACCAGCAGACTCTATAGTACTTCGAGACGATTTCAGCTTTCTGCGAGCACGTCACCATGTTTGCGACCCTATCTTCCTGCGCACGCGATACCCGGTAGCTCGAAGTTTTCCACATCCCCTGCCCGCCGGAAAGAAGCCATAAAGAGTCCGAAAGATACAGCAGAGGGAAAAACGGAGGAAAATGCAAAGGACGAAGCTGAGAACGTTAAGGAAAAGAGTGAAGAGGCCGTGGTAGAGAGCAAGAGCAAAAGCCCCGAGTCATCGCCCGCGGGTGGCAATGCTTCATCTGGAAAGCCCGTCGATGGTCGAGGTAGCAGTGCATCCTCGGGAGGTGCAGGTGATTCTGGCAGCGGCGATGGAGGGAAGAAGGGACGCAAGCCGTCTATTGAAAAAGCTTTGCAGAAGGCTACCGTTCCGGACGTTTACCCTCAGGTCATGGCAATCCCAATTACCAAACGACCTCTTTTCCCTGGGTTTTATAAAGCAGTTACGGTTCGGGATCACAATGTTGTTGCTGCCATACAAGAGATGATCAAGAGGGGCCAACCGTATATCGGAGCTTTTCTGTTCAAAGACGAGAATGCGGATGGAGATATAATCGAGAACATGGACGATGTTCATGATGTTGGTGTTTTTGCTCAGATTACCAGCGCATTTCCTGTTCACGGCGACGAAAACGCCCTCACAGCTGTTTTATATCCTCACCGGCGGATAAAAATGTCTTCTCTCATCAGTCCTGCCAGTGCCGATGACAAGAAGCCAGATACTCCTGCTGATCCCGCAGTAGTGCCCGATGTGATTCCACCGAAGCCAGAAGAAAAGAAGGGCGATGTGGTTGCCAGTTTTGAGGAGGGTGCGGTTCAGCAAAAGTCAACAGAAACAACACCGCCATGGGAGCCAACAGCGTTCTTGCGGAATTCTCCCGTCAGTCTCGTCAAGGTGGAGAACCTTGTCGAAGAACCTCATGATCCCAAAAGCCCCATTATCCGAGCAGTCACCAACGAGATTGTCAACGTCTTCAAGGAAGTTGCAAGCCTCAACAGCTTGTTCCGAGACCAGATCTCGACCTTCTCGATGAGCCAGTCTGCTGGCAACGTCATGCAAGAGCCAGCAAAACTTGCAGATTTTGCTGCAGCGGTCTCTGCTGGAGAGGTCCCTGAGCTTCAAGACATCCTAGAGACATTGAATGTTGAAGAGAGATTACAGAAAGCCTTGGTCGTCCTAAAGAAAGAGCTTATGAATGCTCAGCTACAATCGAAAATCTCCAAGGATGTCGAGAGATCCATCCAAAAACGTCAACGAGAATACTTCTTGATGGAACAAATGAAAGGAATCCGCAGAGAGCTTGGTATTGAATCTGACGGCAAAGATAAGCTGGTTGAAAAGTTCAGAGAAAAGGGCTTTAAACTGGCCATGCCAGAGGCAGTTAAGAAAGTTTTCGATGATGAACTTAACAAGCTGGCGCATCTAGAACCTGCCGCCTCGGAGTTCAATGTGACGAGAAATTATCTGGATTGGTTAACGCAAATCCCATGGGGCCAAAGAAGCGCAGAGAATTTCGGAATCAATAACGCCATGACTGTTTTGGAGGAAGATCACTACGGTCTAAAGGATGTCAAAGATCGTATACTCGAATTCATCGCGGTGGGAAAGCTGCGAGGGACGGTCGAGGGCAAAATATTATGTTTTGTTGGCCCACCTGGTGTCGGCAAAACGAGTATTGGAAAGAGTATTGCCAGGGCTCTCAACAGGCAGTACTACAGATTCAGTGTTGGAGGTCTCACAGATGTTGCCGAGATCAAGGGCCACCGAAGAACATACGTCGGGGCCTTGCCTGGTCGAATCATTCAAGCGTTGAAGAAGTGCCAGACTGAGAATCCATTGATATTGATTGATGAGATCGATAAAATTGGTAGAGGACATCAAGGAGATCCAGCATCGGCACTGTTGGAGCTGCTTGATCCCGAGCAGAACAACTCGTTCTTGGACCATTATCTCGACGTGCCCGTCGATCTCTCCAAGGTCCTCTTCGTCTGTACCGCAAATATGACTGATACAATCCCTCGACCACTCCTCGATCGAATGGAGATGATCGAGCTCTCCGGTTATGTCGCTGATGAGAAGATGGCGATTGCCGAAAGGTATCTTGGACCTGCTGCGAAAGAATTGGCAGGTCTGAAGGACGTCGATGTCAATCTTACTAAGGAAGCTATTAAGGAGCTGATCAAGTCCTATTGTCGAGAATCTGGAGTTCGAAATTTGAAGAAGCAGATTGAAAAGGTGTATCGCAAGTCGGCACTGAAAATTGTGCAAGACCTTGGCGAATCTGTTCTCCCTGAAGAAGAGGCTTTGACCGAAGAAGGCAAAGCGGCAATGGAGGAATCGAAGAAAGATGAGACCGATGTTAAGGAGACGCCAGAGAACATCGAGAAGGAAACTACGGAAACACCGAGAGTCAGCCTTCACGTCCCAGATACGGTCCATGTTACCATCGGTAAGGATAACTTGAAGGATTATGTCGGTCCTCCAGTATTTACGTCAGATCGCCTATATGATATAACGCCGCCAGGAGTAGCAATGGGTCTTGCTTGGACGCAGATGGGCGGAGCTGCTCTCTATGTCGAGTCTATTTTGGAAAGCGCTTTGACTTCTGACTCCCGTGCTGGTTTAACAACGACGGGGAATTTGAAATCGGTTATGAAGGAGTCGACAAGTATTGCCTATTCATTCGCGAAGTCGGTGATGGCCAAACAGTTCCCCGAGAACCATTTCTTCGATAAAGCTAAATTGCATCTTCACTGCCCCGAAGGAGCAGTCCAGAAAGACGGACCATCCGCCGGCATTACAATGGCGACCTCTTTGCTCTCGCTGGCTTTGGAGAAGTCACTAGATCCAACCATTGCAATGACTGGTGAGTTGACGGTTACTGGTAAGGTGTTGAGAATTGGGGGTCTTCGTGAAAAGACTGTTGCCGCTCGACGTGCGGGATCAAAGATGATCATCTTCCCAGACGACAACATGTCAGACTGGCTCGAGCTGCCAGACGTATGTAGATCTCTGCCCCTCAAGTTTTGGATGATATGAGACTAACCTGTCACAAGAACATAAAAGAGGGCATCGAAGGACATCCAGTAAAATGGTTTTCTGATGTGTTCGATTTGGTGTTTCCAAATCTGGACAAGGACGTAGCCAACAACCTATGGAAGAAACAACTCACGAAACCAAAGAAAGAAAAAGAGGGCGAAGACGATGATTGAACAGCCCACACTGTAGATACCTTGTTCATTGAGTGGATGCTCGGACTCATACGGAGTGCATATGGTGCACGTGGGGTAAAAGGGGGGCATACATCGGCGTTTCGAGTGCGTCGAATGACGACAGAAGAGATATCTCCTCTCCGCATAATCTAGATAGACATCCACACGACATCATGGAGTAGATAATGTACATTAGCCAATGTAGAAGTGTCTGCCAAGCTAAGAGTGGGCAAGGCCGTTCGGTACTCGCCCTTCCCTCTCCGCAAACGAACGAACCATCAGAAAATTTCCCTAGCAAATGCTCCCATTTAGTGATCAAGGCGTGATCAAGGCCCAGCCTTCTTCCTGTAGGCAAACCTAACTGTGGATTAGGGTCGCATGTCAGTGGAGTTCGCGACAACTCGACAACCACTAAACTTTGCAAGGCGTATGCAAGTTCCACGCTGGTTGCAGAAAAGGCCGCCTGCAACCCCTTTCGAACCAGTGAGCGAGCCGAGCCTTCCTTTGCATGCACTCCTGCATAGGGCATTGGCAGATTTGAGGAGACTCGTATGCGGAACGCTCGACTTATATGCCGACTCGCTCTGAGAGGGTCTGAGAGGGTCTGACGTGGAACAACAAGCCCTCCGTCCAGAACCATACATCAAATACTAGCCTCACCACTACCCAAACCGCCTACCTTTTTGCTGCCCGACGCACGCCCCGGCACGAGACAAGATGTCACATGGATCTCGCAGAACGGTTCTTCGAACCGGAAACAGGGTGCAACTATCCACACAGCGGCGCCTGAGGGATGTTACCAATGTACCTTGGGGGTCCCCGCTCCCCACGGAGGCCCACGTCGTTGCCTGCCACCCCCAATTTTGCTAATGAGTACTTGTTATGGGCGTGAAATTGCTTGCTTTGCGGGTGCCCACAAGGTACTTTGCGGAAAAAGATCATGTAGATGATGTGCTGTTCGGCCGACATGGGATGAAATTAGGATGACAGGCAAGAGCTGGTTCTGGATAAAAGCTTTTCTCGTGCCGTGATTGGTTGTCAGCAATTTACAACTTTCTGACATACAAGCTGCCGGACGGAGACAGAGGCAGCTTCGGGCCATTTCTAACTGCAATGCACGCACCGATCTGTCACACGTTTCTGAGAAGTCATTAACCACTTAGAAAGTGAGGCGAGAATGCCAACGCAGCAATTCGATGTGGCTGAGCACGACCGTTTCCAAACCTCAACCTACAGCCCTTCACATTTACTCCCTCAGGCCATTCACCACGT
>Ga0307515_10017442_pt1 | contig 13073 bp, 1 predicted proteins | sample 17_EM_MG_FD_194513 | JGI IMG/M metagenome (GOLD analysis project Ga0307515, IMG submission 194513) | Populus trichocarpa ectomycorrhiza microbial communities from riparian zone in the Pacific Northwest, United States - 17_EM | ecosystem: Host-associated > Plants > Roots > Unclassified | place...
ACTGCTAAAACCCGCAATAAAATACTATAAAGTCTATACTACTTTCCTAATTGGGACAGCTAGCTGGCAGCTTCATAGTCAGCGTACGTTATTCGACAGTCAGCGGACAGCAAGCGATCCAATTGGCGCAGTCAGTCAGCTATTTTTCTCAAGATCGCAGCTAAGCTGACTGTTGGACACACTGGTCTTAGGGTCTCATATTGTAGAATTATAAACCAATAGCAGTTGTTATAGTTCTATATATAACGGTTAATATTTATAACTTTTTAGGCCAGTAGTAACGATTACTAATAATCTTACGGGTTTTATTTTTTCTAAGGTAGGCCGTAAAGACCTAGGTATATACTTTAGTAATAAGCTAGGTTTATAAGTTCTATTCCTTTACTATTACTAGCTGTTCTTAGTGCTTAAGTAGTCTATTTTTAAGGGACTATAGGCTAGTAATATCCTTTATCTTTTTACGGTACTCCTATAGAGAAGGGCCCGTACGGTTTACTTATAGTAGTTTATTAATAAGGTTAAATTCCATAAGGTTAATAGGATATATCTTAGCGCTTAAAGATTTCGTACTTAGTTCTTCCTATATCTAAAGGCTAAGGTACTTTAGTTATAGTAGCGTCTAGGTTTATAATAAGATCTTTATAGCTATCTAGTTATCTAGGTCCTATTTATACCTTATAAGAGTATCTGAACGGTTAATAGCACCTAGCCTATATATAATTAAGAAGTGGAACTAGGATAGAATATCTACCTAGCGCGTTTGCCACGCTATAAGGGCCTTAGTTATTATAAAGTATTCTAGGGCCTTATAACCTAAAACTACCTAAATAGGCTTAGGGGTCCCTTTTAGCTATACGCGCTAGTGCTAGAAGCTAAAGATAATAGCTAGCATTTATTTATTATAGATAGTGTAGTTTAGCTTAGCATCTACTAAAGTCTTTAAGTAGTGTATAATAGAGTGCTATTCTCCGTCTGGTTACTTTTTGTTATAGTATATACGGACTGTCAAGGTAGGATGTACGAGGTAACTGTGTATAATTAATAAACGATATTGTGTAAGGAGCTATATAGGAGGTGAGGTGGTATATATACGTATTGCTTAGGGGTTAGGTCTATGCTTATGCATACGCGTATATAAGCTATAATAACGCGTCAGGTCAGTGCTGTAATAGTACATCCCTCCCTAATAAGGCGAGCTCCTGTGAGCTAAGTGACGGCAGTAAAAACATAGAGGTAAAAAAATAGATATATATCCTCATCCTTCTAGTCCTTAAAGGTTCTCGTCCTTCTAGTCCTTAAAGGTCCTTGTCCTTACAGTCCTCAGACCCTCCTACCTATATCCCTACTACATCGCTCTCCGCTAGTGCTCGTCTCGAGCACTAAATAAAGCCGAAGGCAAAGGGGTAAAATGAAGGAGATAAGAAAAAATTTATCTACAAGGTGTATGGCGGATATTAACACTTAAAAGGCTCAAAGTTGCGGAGATCGAGGTTAAGGCGTAGACTCGAAAGGCTCGGTGGTTACGGAGATCGAGGTTATTGCGTAGATTTAAAAGGCTTGGGGTGCGGAGATCGAGATTAAGGCGTAGACTTGAAAGGCTCGGAGGTTACGGAGATTGAGGTTAAAGTATAGGCTCGAAAGGCTCGGGGTGCGGAGATTAAGGTTAAAACGTAGATTCTTGTCGCGGTAAACTTAAAGTACTATCTGTGCGGATTTGAAGACGGAGAGACGGAGAGATTGAGATCGGTAACCTATAGTCTTACACTGTAATTAAGATACGAGGAATATAGCCCGCAGGGTATCTCCCTGCAGCCGGCTTTAGAAACTTGGGACGTGAAGTAGAAGTATAGCTAGATACGGAGACTCGGAGACTAAGATAGAGAAACCATAGCCCGTAAGGTATCTCCCTGCTACCGGCCTAGGAAACTTAGAGACTAAGAAGAGAAACTATAGCCCGTAGGGTGTCTCCCTACTACCAGCTTAGAAACTTAAAGAGAAGACGGAGAGATCGGTTCTCAAATAGATACAGAGACTTTACTAGGTCGGCGTTAACGTGAAACGGGGTAAGAATCCCGCCCAGGGTAGGGTCGTAGCTTTAGCTTTAGAATGGTGGAAATAAAGCCCTACCGGGGGCGTATAAGATGACACGACATACTGTCACAGTACGTGCGGACTGTCAAGGTACGATGTACAAGGTGACTGTATATAATTAACAAACGATATCGTGTGAGGAGCTATGTAGGAGGTGAGGTGGTATATATACGTGTCGCTTGGGGGTCAGGTCCGTGCTCATACATACGCGTACACGAGCCATAACAACGCGTCAGGTTAGTGCCGTGACACTTCTAGGGAAAAACACTAGCTACTACGCTATCTAAGGAGTTAGTTTCTAGCCTTAAGGGCCGTTTTAGGTAGAAATAGGTAAGTAAGGGGGCGGAGACTAGCCGCTTCTTAAGCTTATTAAAGGCCAACCTATATATGGTATTGGGGTAGAAGGGTTAGTTTTTTTAGGTAAGGCGGCTAAAAGGCTAAGTAATCCTGCTGTAGTTCTTAATAAAGCGTTAACGTAGTCTGCGGGCAAGTGGACCATGCGGGCAAGTGGGCCATATTAAAACTCACCAAAAATTAGAGAATTCACACCTTAATATCTTAACAGCAACCTAGTAATAAATTCTCAAAATGTAGATTTGGACTTTCATATATACTCTGCAGCTTCTATTAAAGTTATATAGTAAATAGTTAAGCAGCTTTTAAGATATTAAAATTTAGGGGCCGAAACAAGGCCAAATTACTATATCTTAAAAACCACTTAACTATTTACTATACAACTTTAATAGAAGCTGTAGAGTATATATAAAAGTCTAAACCCAAATTTTTAGAATTTATTATTACGTGGTTGTTAAGATATTAAGATATAAATTCTTGTAAGTTTTGGTAGGGTTTGATGTGGTGGCCTACTTGCCCGCATGGCCCACTTGCCCGCAGACTACGTTAGTAGATGTAACCGACTACCGACACTGTACTAAGATATAAGATCACCGCTTAGAAGGCTCAAAGACAGCGTTAACGCCACCCTATATATTGATTGCAGATTAATATTACTTGCAGATTACTGTTCCCATTTCAGTTACCTATTACCCCATTATGTCTTATTACCTCCACCTTCTTTGTGTATATATAGAGGCTTTAGATCTACATTTACAATCAAGTTGCTCATTTAATTCCTATATACTGCAAAGCTTATAGTAGAAGCTATAGAAGCCTAAGAATAACTAAATCCCTTTTACGGTCTGTAGTAGTTCCTATTAATTAATTATGGCCGTCTTTTTTAGATCTGCTTTAATTCCGTCTATATAAATAATAAACTCTAAGTACTTTATATACTTTATACTAAATTCTAACTTTTTAATATTAGCCTAGAGGCTAGCCTTATAGAGCCGTTATAAGACCTTATAGATATACTCCTTATATTTTAACTCGTTTTTAGAGTAAATTATAATATTATCTAGGTAAGCTATATAGAAGTTATTAAGGTAGTTAAAGAGTAGTCCGTTAATTAGTCTAAAAGGAAGTACTTTATATTTATATAATCCGTATTAAGTCTAAAATATAATAAATTATATAAATCTAGGGTTTATTCTAATCTAGTAAAAGGCCTAATAAATATTAAGCTTTATAAATACCTTAGCTCTATTTATTTAGGCCAGTATCTTATTAAATAGGGGTAGCGGATAACGGTTTTTATAGGTTATATTATTAAGCTTATAGTAGTTAATAGAGAAATAAAGTCCTCTATTTAGCTTTTTAGTAAAGAGAATAGGAAAGGCAAAAGGGGCCTAGTTAGGCTTAATAAACCCCTTTACTAGGTTATTAATAATATACTACTTAGTAGCCTATAATTCGGCAATAAATTATTTATAGAGAGGGGTATAGTTAAGGATGTTTTTCTTATCTAGCTTAATCTTAATCTTATAGTTATATAGTTAATAAGGTAGAAGTATATTAGATACTACCTTAGAGAATATATTCTTAAACTTTTAGTACTAATAGAGTAGTTTCTATTCTACTAGCTTCTTATCTATAAGCTTACTTTCCTATCCGCTAAGCTCGCTTTTCTTTTCCTTAATTATTTAATTAATTTTATATAAGCTAGTAGTAAAGGTAATAGTATTAGGTTAGACTAAGTTTTACTAAAATCTTACGGCATTAATATAGCAGATATTAACTAGTAGAAGGTCCGTAAGTTTCTTTACAGACTTTTATTAAACTATATTTTACAGTATAGGGTTTATAATATTTCTTAGCTTATATTCTATTTCCCGTAAATTACCCTTCCGGTTTATAAGTTTAGTATAGCATTTAATACTCCTTACTATTCTTTATAGCTATATAGGGCCTAAGTTTCTTATAGGGGGCTTAGCTATCTTCTTATTAACTTTTTTAATTTTTAGTGTAGGTGGTATAATATAGGTAGTTTAGGGGCGGCGTAGTATATAGATCCGTTATAGGTTAAGCTATATATCCTTTTTAAAAGCCTAGTCCTTATATATAGCATCGGCCGAGTAAATAGTGTTTATTTATAGCTATATAAGATTCTCTATTATAATACTAATTTCTTTTATAAAGGAAGGTATTAGGGGTATAGTTTTAGGCTAAATAAGCCGTTTATTCTATATATTAAGCTATAAGCCTAAATAGGCTAGCTATTTTCTTCCTAAGATTATATTATAGCCTTTAAAGTTTATAATAAGAAAGGGGACATTATATTACCTTTATCTGTTAACACAGAGATAAATCTATAAGATGGTTATAATAGGTAGTTCTACCTATCCGTTAATCTATAAATAGGAATTAGCTTAGGCAGTTCTTCTAAAAGCGTATTAAAAAAGTTAACTAGTTTTATAGCGTACTTTATATTAATTAAGGTAAAGGTATTTACTCCTAAGTTAGCTAAAGCGGGGGTTAAAACTTAATATTTATTGCGGAATAAAGTATAAGGGATAATATAGCTTTTTCTACTAACTAGCTAACCTAGATTAATATATAATATATTAATCCCTTTTAACCCTAGAGAGGAGTCTTTCTTTAAGGTTTCTCTTTTTCTAACTCTATACTATCCTCCTAAATTAATAGAACCTTATTTATCTTTACTACTATTAAGCAGTCCTTTATAAAGTGGTCTTTTTAGCTATATAAAAAGTAAGCTCCTTAATTACTAAGGGCTTAGACCGGGTAGGTACTAGGCCTATAGTAGGATTAGCTATATAACTAGCTGCTAGATTAACGGCGGGCTATATAGTAGGAGATATAGGAGTTATAGATTATACTAGGGTACTATAGGCCGTTCTTATAGAGCTTATAGTCTGGTTTAAAGAGTTTCTAGCTTTATACCGCTAAGGTTATACCTTAATTTAATAAAGGCCTTAGTTAATAGCTAGGTAGTAGTCTATAAGTACCTTTAACGTCTATATAGTAGTAAAAACTAGCAGTATAGCGTATTATAGGGTTAGGGTAAGCTTATTAAAGAGGTCTGGTATTAGGTCTTTATAGGGAATTTAGGCTTAGCTAGCTAGGTATAAAAAGTAGGTCTAAAAGGTTAAAAAGGTCTCCGTTATTTTTATATTTAGGCTTTTATAATTACGACAGGTATTTTATATCTTAAATGGGTCCTTATAAATAGATAATAAGTAGTTAATTATTTCTTCTTTTAAAATAAAAGGGTTTATTAAGTCTATAGCATATTACGGACATAAGTACATCTAGGCGTCTCCGCTAGTACGGCTAAAGATATAGGCTATCTTGGCTTAGTTATTAGTGAAGTAATCTTTATTAACTTTAAGCTTATCCTATATTACGGCACTGGCAGAAAACGGCAGAACTTAGCTAGCAGAACTTAGTAGAACTTTATAATTACGTAATTAAAGGGCCGTATAAAAGAACCCTACTTTAACTAGCACTGCTTTTCTTCTCCTTTCCTTTCTTTAGCTTTAGATTCTTATTTATAAACAACCTAATTATATAGGCTTGGGCGTCCCTCTTACTGTGCTTATACCTTAATTAACTAAGTTACTAATATTATCTAAAGCTTATCCACCTTTTCTTTCTAAGAAGGAACTTAAATATATTTAAAGAATAAGAACTAAAATAAGAACTAGAATAAGAACTAGAATAAGAACTAGAACCAAAAATATATAAAAAGAATATAAACCCTAAAAACAGAATAAGTATAGACTAAAACCCCTAATAAATTTACCTAGAATTACCTAATACCCCTACTACTATATTAAGAAACACAGCAGCTAGAAAAGCAGCTATAGGACCTTTAAATACCTTAGATAATAAAATAGTTAATATCTTAAACCCCTAGGCAGAGCTAGTAGCAGCTAATACTAAGATTAAACGACTATAAGAGCTGCTTAAAGCTAGAGATGCCTCTACTTTTATATTTAGTAATAAATTATTAAATACCTAGAGACTTGCTATAGTCCTTAAGGCCTTATTCTAGCGCCTTAGCAGACCTACTAAGCCCTATATAACCCTATTGTGGTCTATAAAGGTTATAGACCCCCTATTACTTATAGATAGAACAGACCCTATATTTAATAACTAGAAGCTCTAACTATAGAATAAGCTTAAAGTCAATACTAACCACTTTCCTACCCCTTAGGCCTAAATAGTCTATATCTTTAGCCGTACTAGTAAGGACGCCTATAGTATACTTACGCCTACAATATACTAAGGACTTAATAAACCCTTTTACTTCTAAAGAAGAAATAATTAACTACTTGTCTTCTATTTATAAGGACCCCTTTAAGGTATAAAACGCCCGCCTTAATTATAAAGGCCTAAATATAAAAACAACGGAGACCTTTTTGGCCTTTTAGATCCGCTTTTTATACTTAGTAAGCTAAGCCTAAATTCCCCAGAAAGATTTAATACTAAACCTATTTAATAAGCTTACCCTAAACCTACAGTAGGCCGTACTACTAGTTTTTACTACTATATAGACGCTAAAGGAACCTATAGATTAGTGCTTAGCTATTAACTAAGGCCTCTATTAAATTAAGACACGCGCTAAACGGTATAAGGCTAGAAACCCTTTAAATTAGACTATAAGTAATATAAGAACAGCCTATAGTGCCCTAGCATAATTAGCAACTCCCGTAGTACTAGCTATATAGCTTACTACTAATTTATATTAGCATTTTATTAGGGTACTAAGATCTTAGAGGCCTCCTAGTAGGATTTTAATTTTCTTAATTATTCTAATTGTTTTAATAGGCTCCTAATAGGAACCTAGCAGAATAATTATTTCCTAATCGTCTTAATAGGCTCCTAGTAGGAACCTAGCATTTCCTAATTATCCTAATAGGCTCCTAGCAGGATTTTAATATACTACTAATTAAATTAATTTTTATTTATTTATTTATTGCTTAATATCTAATTTTTAGATCCTTATTAGGCCTATATAAACTACTCCGCACTATTACAGAACACCCCTATAATACCTTATATACGCCCACCTACTTCTACCGTCTACAAGACCGCAATTTGCCGCGACCTATGGCAATCTAACGGCAATCTGCCATATTCTGCCAAGTTCTACTAAATTCTGCCAAGTTTTACTAGGACCACGTCCCGAATCCTATTCTGCTCCGTGCACGTGTTGACTAAGCAACTAAGTTAACGATATATACCCTTTCTTCCCGTTTTCCTACCTTCTTTCCTTACGTAACGTCTTGACCTCCTTATACAGTTTATATATATAGCTTAATAATATCTACCTTGCTATATATTATCGTCGCTTATACTTACTCCGTAATATGCACCTAAGGGAAAATTAATATTTTATAGAAAAAACCCCTAGTATTAGGGGACAAAAACCCTATAAGCCACCTTAGTAGGATAAAAAACCCTATTAACCACCTCTACGCGCAACTAGCGGCCCCCTAGGGCTACCTAGCAGCTACGTCCAGACCTCTACCTTCTCCCCCCTCCCCTCCCCCCCTTCTTAAGAGCTTATTAAAGGCATAGAGGGGATTTATCTATAACCGGCTCTATAATACTAAAAGGCGAGCGGGATATATATATACTCTAGGTATCTTTTATACTTAGGCCCTAGTTACTAGGCCCTTTCTAGGTAGCTAGCTATAAAGAGGAGACAAAGAAACTATGGGGTTATTATTTAGGCTATTAGGCAGAATATAGTGCAGATAGTAAATAACTATATACTCTGCGGGCGGTCGCCTTAGAGGTTAAAAAGGGGTATATTTATTTACTTATTCTTTTATTTACTTGTTTATCAATATAAGGGGTTATTAATGTCTTTAATTTAGGGTTTAGGGACGTCGAATTAAACTCGTATCTATAAGGATTATATAGGTGAGCTTAGGTAAGGGCATAGTAGTTATTTACTATAAGGGGGCACCGTTAGCGGTGGTTTTTAAGATCTTACTATTCCGCGTAAAAACTTTTTACTACTACCTACGTTTTAACGACTACTAGCTCCTACCCACACGCTATATAACATCTCTATATTGGCTTTACTAAATCTAAAGACTAGTAGGTTTATAGGCAAAGTTACCTTATATAGGCATAGAGTCCAATTTTAACGGCCTATATTATAAAATTAATATATTCTACTACTAATCTGCCTATATATTGCCTTTGTAATTAAATATAAAAAGCTTAATCCTAAGGTTTAGAAAGGGGTTATATTTTAATTAAATTTAGGAAATTATAATATAAAGTCCTTATAGTATAGTAATAAGTCCTCTTAGTTCTCTTAATTTTAAATCTAGCCTAGTAGGATTAAGGAGCTACGGCTCGCCGTTAGGTGTATGTACTGAAAATATTATATAGAAAAAAGGACGTTATAATTTTCTAGGCCTTATAAGACGTAGAGAATTATAAAATTAATTTAGAGCCTTACTAATACGTAATTTAATAAAAACTACCTTCTTTTTTTAATCCTTTTAACGCGCTACGCATGGGAATTAAACCCGCAACCTCTAATTGCCTAATTAGGTAAGTGGCCTCGGCGACAATGTAATAAGGCTTAGCGGCAATGCAAGAAGGCTTAGCGGCAATACAATAATGCTTAGCGGCAATGTAATAATGCTTAGTAATGTAATAAGGCTCGGTAATAATATAATAAGGTTTAATAATAAGCAATAGGAGGAAGGGGAGGAAAAGGAGGGTTTTAACCATAACGAGGAAGTTATAATCTTAGTATAGTATTAAACTTTATCTTAGGAACTCGATCGACGACCTCTATAAAATATTAATAATATTTCATTTTAGAGCTTTAAATAGATATATTTTTTAGAAATACCTATTACAAATAGCTCCGAGGGCGAAATCTAGTTGCGGGAGGAGGTATATATTTGCGTCCCTGAACGTTATTATATAATATAATTTTTAGTATAGAAAACTAAGTCTCCCTAGGAAATTAACTCTAAAAAACTTATTACCCCCTACTAATATCGTTTATATCTATAATAGGGTTAAGCTAAGTTATAGAGACCTTCCTTATATAAATATTAAGTATAGCATAAGGTAATAGCCCTAATAGAAAAAGGGGCCAGTCTTTAAGAATGTTCACATTCTTAACTAAGGAGGTATCCTTAATTGCCACAATTAAACTAAGATCTGTATAAGGCCTATTTATAATATATTATAGTGCTTTAATATTTTATTAGACTTAAATAAAGTGTTCTAATAACGGGAATCTATTAATAGTTAGATATCTTCTTATTTAGAAAACATCGTACATTTACGGCTCTCTTATTAGCTTTTATAATGCCAATATAGTATAGCAACTGGCTTCGTAAAATCTAGTTTAATCCTTAACCATTATCTATAATACAGATAGGTTAATATTAATCTCTTTAGGTCTAGCAAAGAATAAGTTAACCTCTATAGGGTTCTATTCTAATATAGCTAATAATCTTACCACTATTATCGCAAGTATACATTTCGTTTAAAAATTATTAGTCTTAGGAGTTAAAGTAACTAGAAAACTAACGACTAGTCTTTTCAGCTAATCCTAACGGATTATCCTCCCTACTCTCCTAAGTAAGAACGCTACGCGGATTACTAGCCCTTAAGGTAAAAAAGTACTAACCTAATATAGGCCTTGCAGATATTAGCGGATAATTGTTTTAAAATCGTAGTATACTTACCTATTTATATATACTGGCTCTATTACTATATCTAAATTCCGTTAAATTAAAAGGGTTTACTCTAATTTAGCCTACTGCCTCTTAATAGTATAATCGTGTCTTTTCTTAAAAAATTGTACTAAGAGCTTAGACACTCCTCTATTAAGCTATACAAACCTAAAATCTTATTAACTTATAGTAGAGTATCTCTATTTTCGCTAATAATATTCTAGTTCTTATTATAGATATTAAGTATTTTAGTGGAGACCAGGACCTGCAATTTAAAGATAACAAAATTAAAAGTAGTAGAAATTAGTAGAAAGCAATAGAAAGTAGTAGAACGTAGTAAAAGCAATAAAAAGTAGTGGAATGTAGTAAAAGCAATGGAAAGTAATAAGATAGTAGAAAGTAGTAAAAAGTAGTAGAAAACAGTAAACGGAATATATAGTTAAAACTTATAATAAAAATGGCCTTTTAGCGATAGCCTATTAATATACTAATATAACTTAAGACCCTCCTTTTAAAAAATCTAGTAAATATATTATATTATACTGGTCCTAGTTAATATAGTTATTAATATATAATAGATTAAGGTGACTATAACTAGCTAAAACTATATAAGCACTTTATAGAAGAGACTGTATAGAGTAATATCTACCACCGGCTAAGGAGCGTAGGTTTTTAGTAGTAGTTAAATACTAGTATTTAATTTTAGTTATACTATAAACGGGGTAAGGCCTGCTATTATTTTAGTATTATATAAGGTTTACCATTACCCTAGTAAATTAAAGAGGGAGACCATTGCCCCCCAAAGTAAAATAATTTAATATAGTAATAATAACCTAGAGTTATCCTACTATTCTTCTACCTATGGGCCCAACCTTCTTTCTCCCATCTCTATCGTCGGCCGTATATTCCTACACCTATATATAGTCGCGCTTCCCATTACTTAACTTTCGCTAATTTAGTACGTAGTATACGATTTCCTTAGCTACTTAGTTAAGGTCGTTTAGATCCGCACCTATCCGCTTCTAGTATTTTAAGGAGGAGTATACTTAAATAAAGTATAGCCTAATTTAAGAAGGGTCTAGGTTACGGCGGTCCATATTAGCTTATATAGAATTCTAGCTAACGACCTTCCTTCTATATTTATAAAGAAATACTATAAACGCGTCCTTAAAATTAGATATTTTAAGACTATTAGCTAATATCCCTACTATCCGCTATTTTATAAAACTAAGACCGTATTAGGATATATAGACGTACTAATCCGTTTTTAAACCCTAAGGAGTTAATTGCATATCAATATAACGTATTAGTTTAGTTAATTATAGTAATATACTACGTTCTGCGGTAGATATAGTCCTGGAATTATAATATAATAACTAACTCTCTGTTACTAGTATAGATACGCACTAGGTATTATATAGGTAGATCTATAACTTAAAATTACTCTATTTATTTATTTAATTTTAATACGCCTTTATAGCGTACTTATAGGCAGCTTCTCCGTTTAATATATTATAACTATTAGTAGTACTAAACTGGCAGATATAGTCTATAAAATAGATTATAGTATAAAACTTTAAGAAGTTAAAATGCCCCTTATCTAAATCCCTTACCTTAGGTTAGAAACCTTAAAACACGCCTTTTAGTTTATTAATCTAATATAGCGCATGCTCTATATACCGGAGTATCTCCTTATTATAAGTTTGGTACTATACTATAGTAACAAAATCTAGTATTGCCTAAGTAAAGTGTATTATATATAGTGCCTTACTAGTAAAAAGTGAAGCTAGGGCTAGCGGCATATTAATATCTCTTTAATATCTTTCCAAACCCCTTCCAGGACGAGCCCTTATAATCTCCCTACTATAAGGTAATAGCAATTAGGGGCTAACTATAAGAAGAGGGAGGGGGGCAATATAAGGGATATTATTGCGGTTACCTTAGGTTACCCTTAGAACAACCCCTAAATACCTTTTAGATAGTTACTAGTTATATATTAGAGGTATATACCTGTAGTATATAGTCTCTATAATCCTAAAGGCCTTACCTCCTTAAGGATTTATCTCTCTTGCCAATTTATTCTATTCTATAATTATATCCTTATAACCCCTTATATAAAGCTTCTAATTATTAAATATAGAGTTAGTCCCATCTATAAGTAATAGGGGGTCTGTAACCTTCGCGGATCTTAATAGTATAGTGCGTTAGGCTAGTGCCTTAAGGACTGTAGTAAGTCTATTTAATAGGTTTTCTTAAAATATAGAGGTGTTTCTAGTTTTAAGCAGTTCTCATAGCCGTTTAATTTTAGTATTAGCTGCTGTAAGCTCCGCCTAGAGGATTAAAATATTAATTATTTCTTCGTCTAAGGTATTTATAGTTCCTATAGCTGCCTTACCTACTACTATATTTTGTGGCATAGTGGTAGGGGTATTAGGTAATTCTAGGTAATTTCTTTAGGGATTCTAGTCTATGCGTGTCTTATAGGTCCTTTCCTTAGGGTTCTGTTCTTTTCCTTTAGGTCCTATCCTTATAGTTCTAGTAATGTCCTTAGGGTCCTATTCTATATCCTTATCCTATTTATAGTCTTATAGATATTTTTAAGTTCCTTTTTAGGAAGAAAGAGTGGTAATAAGCTTTAGATAATATTAGCGACTTAGTTAAGGCACGAGTACAGTAAGAGGGACGCGTAAGCCTATATAATTAAATACTCTATAAACGAGGATCTAAAGCTAGAGAAAGGAAAGAAGAAGTAGAGTAGCGCCGGTTAAAGTAAGGTTCTTTTATACGGTTTTCTAATTACATAACTATAAAGTTTTATTAAGTTCTACTAGCTAAATTCTACTGTTTTCTACTAGTGCTGTAATAAGTATAAAGCTATCTAGTAGAGAAAGATATACCCTA
>Ga0307515_10017443_pt1 | contig 13073 bp, 2 predicted proteins | sample 17_EM_MG_FD_194513 | JGI IMG/M metagenome (GOLD analysis project Ga0307515, IMG submission 194513) | Populus trichocarpa ectomycorrhiza microbial communities from riparian zone in the Pacific Northwest, United States - 17_EM | ecosystem: Host-associated > Plants > Roots > Unclassified | place...
ATAAGAACCGAAAATACCTAGTAAGGATATATTAGTTATTAAATAAGGCGAAATATAAAAACGCTAAGTATATATATAGTTAGCACCTAGTAGAAGTACAAAGCTAAGGGAACTTAATACTTTAGCTAAAAAAATTCCTTATGGAAAAATACCTAGCAGGGTAGCGGAAAATCCAAACGATCCTTATCGATACGATACGCGAGATCATATCATATTATATCATATCGATCGATTTTTTTTAATCCGCTACTAAATAAGCGAGTAATCTACCAACGTCCTTAGCTTCCCTACTAATTAGGTATCTCCTTTCTACTCTCTATTTATACTTCTCCTTATACAAGATACTATATATAAGATACTATAAAATAAAATAAAGTAGTAAAAAAGAGAGGAGATTAAATTTAGTAACTTTTATCTATTCCTCGTTATCCTCCAGTTCTATAATCCGATCCTTACCCTCTAGTACTCCTACTGCCGCCGCTATAGGCTAAGAATTTTTATTGTATAACGAACATCAAGCCCTATAATCCCGCTACTTATAATTTCTATAGCACCTACTATAGAACCCTAGAAGACTCTAATACTTAGTAAAGGGGCAAGGGCCTACTAGACGACGCGGAGTCGCCGTATAGGCCTCGTAGGGCTAGCGTTGATTAGCTCTCTACCTTATATAAGTAATATAGGTTACTTATAATTATATTTAGAGATCTACGGCTTTAAATTAGAATTGCATTTATATATAAGGGCCTCCCCGTCCACACCTGCTTCTCTAATACCCCCCCCACCTAAGCTTCTATATTAATTGCCGGTAAAGCTTCTACCCTCTTCTGCTTATTCTAAGAGTAGTTAGTTATATAGGTATATCATACAGAGAGGAGAATTTACTTATATTATGGCAATGTTGCTAAAGAATCTCTTATACGGCAGGACAAGAAGTATACTAGATAATTATATTTCCTAACTCCCGATAAAGGATGACATTAGTGGGATTTAAACTTATAATCTATTAAGTTTAAAGTTAGTATATATTTATATATGCCACCTACGCGCCTTTAGTAGTTATCTTTTGTTTAAAATTATTTTATTTTATACCCTTATATACCTTTCCTTTCCTTATATAACTACTATACTTCTTTTATTCCTCCTTTAGCTATTCTTTTTTAAAATTTTACTTCTATACCAACTCTTTATATACTCTATTCTTTTAACATTTAATATTCTAAGCTTTATCCGTTCCTATAATATTATATAATATCCTCCTAAAAATACTCTTTCTGGTTTATCGCTTATAGCTAGAATTAAAAGTACCTCTCTTGCAAAGAGTAAAAGCCGCGGCTAGCGCTTTATTTGTTATTCTTAAGACCACCACTAAAGTAAAGAAACTTTAATTTTGTATGGTACTTTAGAGTAGTAGTCCTTGTACTCGTCCTGGCTTGCTAGTTAAGTAACCTTTTTATTTAACTCGTTTATAATTTAATTATACTTATTAAGTTCCTTATACTTATCTTATAATAGCTTATTATATAATACTATCTAAAGAGAGGTAACAGGCTTCTCTAATTCTTAGTACGTTTTTTAGAGCCATTAAACCTTTAGAAGTACTGTTTTCTACTACTCCTTCTTTTAAAATATCTTAATATACTTTGTATAACGATTTGGGTAAAGAATAAGTGTAGCGGCATAAAGAGGTGAATTATCTGTTCTCTGGTAGTACTCGTTAAACTTCGCCTATATATTCTTTACTCGAAGTAAGAGAGCTTTATTTAATTTAAAGAGTGCCTATTATACGATATTAGCTTTAGCTTAAATAAAGTAGCTAGAAGAAGAGTTATATAAGAGAGTTCTCTATATGTTTAATAAGCATATCTATTATAAAGAGTACTCGATTAAGTATTATATAATCCCCTTATATCTCTAATATTGCACGGTAAAATGGCTTTAGAAAAGTGCAAATTGTATAAAGAAGCTTTTAGTCTTACGGTAAGATATAATCCTCCTTAAGTATATTAAAGTTGCTCTTAATATAGTTATTAATTCCTAACTTATGCTTAAGTGAGACGCTAAGCATTTAATACCAGCTATTCCATCTTGTACGATTATTAAGTAGAACTCGTCTTCCAACTAAAGTCTTAAACTCCTTTGTACGGCTTGCTAAGGTATAGAAGTATATTATAACATTATAAAGCTTACTAAGTGGGCCTATTTCTCAGAAGGCCTATTTCTACTTAATCTCTTCCTTATAACTTCGCTTCTTTCCGCTTACGTTATTCCTTTTATATAACTTAATAGCCTTAAGTTTAAGAGTATCTTTAAAGAGGAAGGCCTGGATAGCGAGATTAATAGTATACCCCTAGCAGCGGATATGTTATTAGATGGGATCCTAGGTAATATCCTTATTATTAGCAAGATACTTATAGATTATATAATAGAGAGTATTATTTATTATAGAATTATCTGCAATAATAGCTCTAAGCTTTTATATAATCCTATACTCCTCTAAGACTAGGAGAAGGGTATTCTATTATTTAGCTCTACTATAACTAGGTACCATACAAAGGGCAAAAAGAGCTTTTATCTGGTTTTTCTGGCTATTAATAAAGTAGGCACAGACTGCGAGAAGAAGGTAGTTATTTAGGGACGTCCAGATATCGACAGAAAGATAAATATTTATTAACGCTAATTAAACTTGTCTTTATATAATGTCTTTCTATAACTAAAAGGAATAAGTAATCATCTAAGAAATTTCTAAGTATACTATTGTTATTAAATTAGATAACTTTAGGTTAAGAGCCTAATAAAAGATATAGAACTCTTCCTACTCTATAATCCGGAATAAAAGGTTTTATATAATAACTAAGTTAATAAAAGCTTGTTAGATAACTTCCTTATTTAGAACCTTTGTAAGGATTATAGAATTAACTTCATCTATCCTAAATTCTAATACTATTTTTGCCTAAAGTTCCTAAAGCTTTTTAAGTGCTTGCTCCTTTATACAAGGCTATTTTAAGTTAATAGAGATTGCGTGGTCTTTCGCAAGGTGTTTTTTAATATTTATAGTTAATAGTGCTAAGTAACTTTCGCACTAATTGCAGTATATAAGCCTTTAGTTCTTTTTATCATATATTGGCTTATTTTCGTACAGTGGGCGAGTAAATTTATAGACTGGAGATTAAAGCTAAGCCTATTATATGCTAGAGCTCTTAATTAAGCTAGGAGTATTTTTAAAAAGAGATGAATCCGCTTCTAAAGCCATGTTTTATACGATATTAAAGTAGAAAAGCAGTAGATTTAGTAAAAGAAAATTTAATGGGGAATGCCAAGGAATATCACGATACTTCGATACAATACGAGATATCGTATCAATCGTGGATCGTCGATCCGTATCGCGGAAAATTGGATTTTCCGCAACCCTGATACCTAGACGAATAATAGTGGTGAGAGTGCCTAGAGAATATGTATTTATAGTATATTAAAGATAAAAAGCAAACTAAGTATTAGCTAAAGTCGGACTAAGAATAAATAAGATTAAGTAGCTAATAGTTAGGAAAAGTGGAGGCCTATAGAACTAGAGGAAACTAGTAGTAGAGCCTTAAACCCTTAAAGGAATTTAAGGACGACACCTAAATTTATAAGTTAAGTAGCAAGATTAATAGTTTAAGGCATTAATAGATAGTAGAGTAATAAAGAACTATATCTTACTAGCAGCAGTTAAAAGAATGGGATTACTATATAGGAAAAAGGAGCACCCTTACCTATTAGTAATAATTTTAGGAGATCTAATAGCCTATAGAGGAGGTATTATTAATCTTAAAACAGGACCTATTTAGTTAACCATTAAAGGAAGATAAATTAAGATATTTTTTAATATATTACTATTAGGGAATAATAAGGTAGTATTAGAAATACCTTAGTTATAGAAATATAATCTAAAGATTAATTAGATTATAGGTTAGGTTAATATTAGGGATATTTAATAACGTAAGATATAATAATAAGCTAAGTTAGTATAGTACTAAGTAGGAGTAACCTATAAAGAAATAGAAAAAGAACTAAGCTATATACTAAAGAGATACTATAAGTATAGCAAGAAACTATAATCACTAAAGAGTAAAAAGCTATTAAAGTATATAGTATAGGACTATAAAATAGAGTTAGAACTAAAAATAAGTCTAAGGTTCTTTCTAATCTATAAGCTTACCAAAGAAGAAGGTAGAGTATTAAAAAAGTTTATTTAAAAAAAACTTATAAAAGAGATACATTAGACTATTATAGTTATTAGCGGGTTATCTAGTACTATTTATACTAAAGAAAAACGGCAAACTAAGGCTATGCATTAACTATAAACAGTTAAACAGTATTACTAGAAAGGATAGGTATTTTTTACCCTTAATTAGCAAAATCTAAAATAGAATAGGCAACGTGCAAATCTTTATAAAGATAGATTTAAGATAGGCGTACTATTAGATTAGAATTAAAGAAAGTGACGAGTAGAAGGCAGCCTTTAAGTTAAAGAAAGGACTATATAAGCTATTAGTTATATAATTTAGGCTTATAAACGCACTAGTAATATTTTAGAAGCGTATTAATAATATATTAGAAGAACACTTAAATAAGTTTATTATAGTATATCTTAATAATATTATTATCTACTTAATAACTAAGGAAGAACACGGGGAATATATTAAATAGGTCTTAAAGAGACTATAAGAAGAACAGATGCTAGTAGTAATTAAAAAATACGAGTTCTTTACTAGGGGTCGGTATCACCCAAGTGCACTTGATTGGCCTATTAACTGTTAAATTGATTCTTGTCTAATAGGTGTCGAAAGCAGAGGATTATAAGGATCGCGGTGCCTAAGTAGGGGGCTGATGAGTCACTATAAGGATGACTAATTAGATACACGACCACGTAACGTCTGCCCATATACTCCTGTCCATATATTCCAACACTGGCAGTTCTTTCTTTATGCTTGTGGTGCTATAGGAAGGCAGCAAGGCAGCACGGCAGCAAGGTGTCGGTTTAGCTGGAGGTAGAAGGCAGCAGGGTTAATGGTGGTACTGTAGGCGGAGCAGCAGTTGTCGATTGTATTACTGCAGGTAGAGCAGTAGAAGTTAATTGTGTTACTGCAGGCAGGAGCAGTAGAGGGTCTGTTCGTTTGGGTAGTAGTACGGTACCAGCGGCGGTAGTAATAGTGGTTAAGCATAGAGCTTGTCTATTAGTTGGTTGGTAGATCGCAGGTGTATTGGCGCGATTAGTATCGTAATAGCAGGCATAGCGGCGCTATTAGTTTGTCTATGGTATATGGCAGTACGGTGCCAGTGCAGGGTCGGTTCCGTAGGCAGATTAGCACGTAGTCTTGTTATAGGGTTGGTTCGCGGGCGTATTGGTACGGTGTCTTGTCAGTTCGTGTTCGCAGGCGTATTGGTATAGCAGCCGCAGACATTGGCAGTTCTTTTCTTTGTACGTGAAACTGCTATTCTAGCGAAGCGCGCTGGCGTTGTAGGCGCGCTGTTAACGTGATTTTCGACGTGGCAGATCTGCAAGGAAGATAGCAGACGGTGTCGGGATTGTAGGTAGGTATGGGATGGTTTGCTGCTGACGCTGCTGGGTTATCGGGTATTGGGTGCTGCTGACGCTACTAGGTTGCTGTGACGCTGGAGTACTGCACGAGGCTGTTGGATGTTGATTTGTATGCTAAGACGCGTACTAGATATTGGTTTGCTGCTGAGTTGTGTTACTACACTGGGTTACTGCGTAAAGCTGTTAGGTAATTGGATACTGCGCGAGGCTGTTGGGTTGCTGTGACGCTGGGTGCTGTATAAGCTGGTATGCTGCATATAGTGCTGCTGAGATGGCTGCTGAGGTAGCTGCTGATGGGGTACTGCCCGAGGGCGGTTGGGTGTTGGGTGCTGTTAATAAGCTGGGGGTACTGGCACTCAGTAAAGAGGTCGTACTGGGTGTTGATTTGCGTGCTATAGAATATCTCGCGATATTCTAAGCTGGCTGGGGTTGGATGCTGCCGGAGCTGCTGGGTGCTGGTTTTGCTGCTAGGTATTAGAGTGCTGCTTTCGATCGAAGCTGCTGGGGCGGCAGTGAACCTTGTTGCTCTATAGCCAACCGGTGAGGTTGACCATTGATTAATGTCGGTATCACCCAAGTGCACTTAATTGGCCTATTAACTGTTGAATTGATTCTTGTCTAATAGGTGTCGAAAGCAGAGGATTATAAGGATCGCGGTGCCTAAGTAGGTGGCTGATGAGTCACCATAAGGATGACTAATTAGATACACGACCACGTAACGTCTGCCCATATACTCCTGTCCATATATTCCAACACTAGGAAAACCAATTTTGTTAAATTTATTATTAAACTAGGCCAACTTAGTATAAATCTAAAGAAGATTAAGGCTATAGTAAATTAGTAAGAACTAGAGAATATTACGCAGTTAAGATTGCCCCTAGGGTTTTACAATTATTATAAAAGATTTATAGCGCAATAGTTAAAGAATATTAAACCATTTATATAATTAAGAAAGAAAGAAAAACTATAGGTATAGGGAGAGAAGTAAAAGGAACTCTTTAAGAAAGTTAAGGAGTTATTTACCTAGAAGCTAGTTCTTAAGATCTATTAACTAGGACTAGAGACGGTTATAAAAATAGATATATTAGACTATATACTAGGGGTATACTTTATATAAAAATATTAAAATAGATGGCACCTAGTGGCATATTACAGTTAGAAGATAATACTACTAGAGTTAAACTATAACATCTATAATAAAAAGTTATTAGGTATAGTTATAGTATTAAAGGAATAAAAAGCATTCTTATAAGGTATAGAGAAACTATTTATAGTTAAAATGGACTATAAAAACCTAATAGGATTCCTAATAATAAAGGAACTTAACTAAAGATAGGTTAGATAGGTAGAGATACTTACAGAATACTATTTTAAGATTTAGTATACTAAGGGTACAGATAATACGCAAGTAGACGCTCTAAGTTAAAAAGCTAAACTATAAAATAATAAGAAGCTATTAGGGGCTTTACTATAAAGAGATATAGATAGATTAATTAGATACAATTATCTAAAAATTATAGTAACTTAAGAAAAACTAAATAAAGTTTATAAGTTACTAAAAAGCCTTTAGGTATAAAGAATTCTAAAAGCATAGCTAGAAGATCTATAGATGGATATATATAAGAATTAAGAAATAATATACATCCTAAAAAGCATAGTAGAATAATTTATAGAAGATTTCTATAAAAGATTAACTTAAGGATATAATAGAGCCACGGGCTTAGTATTAAGACTCTAAAAGGAGTATATTATTAACAGAATTTAGGGCTTAATACGAAAAGTTATAAAAGAATATCTAAATTACTAAAGAAATAAACTAATAAGGTATAAGCTATATAGAGGGCTATAACCTATTAAAACACTAGAGAGACTATAAGAGGTTATATTATAGGACTTTATTATTAAGTTACTAAAGTTAAGAGATCCTATTACCGGATAAAATTATAATGTAATCTTAGTAATAGTAAACAAGCTTATAAAGTAGGGATACTTTATAGCATACACAGAAGAAATATTAGTAGAAGATATCGCTAGAATCTATATTAAAGAAGTATTTATAAGATATAAAGCACTAAGTAAGATTATATTAGATAGAGATCTAAGATTTATAGCAGTATTTTAAAAGGTATTCTTAGCGGAATAAGGGGTTAGAGCAGTAACTTCTATTATATATTATCTATAAACAAACGGTTAAATAGAAAGACTAAATTAGATACTAAAGCAGTATCTAAAACACTATATTAACTATATATAGAATAATTAGATATTGCTATTGCTAGTTATATAGTTTATATACAATATAACACTATAGAAAGGAATAGGTATATTACTATTTAAGGCAAATTACGGATATAAGCTAAGAATATTACTATTACTATATTAAGTAAAGAAAACAAGTAGTATAGCTAAAGAAAGAATAAAGACATTAATAAATCTTTATATAGACCTTATAGAATTAGTAAAAAAAGCATAAAAAAGAATAAAAAAGTACTATAATACTAAGAGATCTAAGGGACTAGATCTAAAAGAGGGAGATAAAGTGTGGCTACTACACAAAAATTTTAAAAGTTAATAACTAAGTAAGAAGTTAGACTATATTAGACTAGGACCCTTTAAAATTAAGCAAAGAATTTTAGCAGTTACATTTAGATTAAACTTACTAGCTAAGATAAAAATCTACCCTATATAGTATATCGCAATACTAGAGCTAGTATACAGGAATATTAAACTACTAGTTTATAAGGCAGATATATATAAAGGATAAAAAGAAGATAAATAGCAAGTTTTAAAGATCGTTAGCTATAAAAATATTAACGATAAAACATAGTACAAAGTTAAGTGGATAGGCTATACTAAAACTACCTAGAAACTACTAGAGAATTTAAAGAACGTTATAGAAAAGGTATAGGAGTATTAAAAGAGATTAGGTTAGGCAGTTTTAATAAAAAAGAATTACTAAAGAATAAACCACTTAAAGGGGACTTAAGAGAAGCAGTTACTAAACTACTTAGATTTATTTCCTTCTTAGCTAAAAGAAAATCTATTCTTTTATTACTAAGTTTCTATAGACCCTATTCTATAAGTTTCTACTTCTTAAAACAGACCTTCTTATAAACCTTTTTAAGATAGATTAACTAAGCGGACACCATAAGATAAGACTTAAGGGCCCATTACTAAGCATTAGCAGCCTCCTGTTCTGCGTTATAAGAATAGTATAACTCTACTAAAGTAACAGACAGTTTATTATCTAGCCGTATAGTAGCAGATTAGATATAAAACCCTAAAATAAATTAATTAGGGAACTAGATAACTATTAAGAGTAATAGGTTATATATATTTAGTATTAGAAACAAAGCGAACGTTATAGGACGAATAAATATTCGCTTTAGTATACTCTAAGTAAAAGGACAGTTATCGCGAAGATAGGTTCGCCAATATAACATAAACCAACCCCTCTTTTAAATAGCGAGAACATGGAGATGGCATAATCTTACTAAAAGATAATATTATAGCAATAGTATAAATACAACAAGCAGTTAAAGAAGAAGAAATTACTTTAGGTATAATAAGTAACAATATTAACTAAATTAATTAGACGGATATTATACCTCTAGTAAACGACTTAGAGATATTAGGGATCTTTAAGGATAAAAATAGAAAGGAGGGAGATAGTATTATGGACGCTTTAAGTATAATATTACGATTACTTAGAGAGGAGTTAGGAGAAGCTAGTTAGTTAATGTTCGTACTAACTTAATAGCACGAGTAAGTCGTATCTACGGGCACGAAATATATGTAGTATCGTATGCTTGTTTAGATGGTGACTGTTAATTATATAAAGCAGACTACGTGGTCTATATACTAATGCGTCCTCCCCCTGATTAGTCAGTGCTTTATAAGTGCACTAGACGTGTAAGCGAGTAGTTAGTGCACCAAACGCGTAAACGCGTACCTAGCGTACCAAACGCGTAGGCACGCGGTTAGTACGATAGGTGCTATAATTATACACTAGCGGTACTTAAAAAATGAAACCACTTATATATAGCCTCCGTAATTGCTTTAATAGAACCATAAAACGCAAAAGAAAATACATAAGAAATCTCCCCCAAGGTGCCGTCTAGGCTGCCTTCCAAACGGTACCCTAAGCTAGCCGTAAGTTCTGCTTGCGGTCCGTAGAATAAACCGTACGGCCTTTTAACGGGCAGTAGACAAGCTATAAGTCGGATCGTAAGGGCCGCTAAGGCGCTAGTACTAAGCGAGCTAATGGCGATTTTCCATCCTAGGGATAGAAAATCGTAATTAGTTAATTTGACTACCCTACAAAATTCGGCGGGTTACGTAAGTCTACTAAGTTCCACCGTAGTTTTCTACTGTTTTCCACCTATACCGTATAACGAGCCGTACGGCCTTCTAACGGGCCGTAAACGTACCATAGGTGCTCCGTTAGTCCCGTTCTACCCATTCTATAACTTCTAGGTTAAGCTTATTTATATTAATTAGGGTTTTAAGAGCTTAACACGGCTTTACCTTAGTTATAGCGTCTACTAAGTTATCTTTGCTGCTAATCTATTTGACCTCCGTAATCTTGCGCCATTTATAGGCCTAATATAAGCATATAAGGTCAACCATAAGCCTCTTCTCTTATGTTGTACCTAGTTTAACTAGGCAGTTATAGAGGGACTTTAAATCGGTGTATAGAACTAGGGGTAACTGCTCTAGTTATAGAATCTTCTAGACCGTTAATTTAATTGCGGCTACTATATTAAATCTATAGGCTAGTATATATAGCTTAAAAGCTAGTACACTGCAGGTTACTTATTTACACTTAATTAAAGACTAGTACAGTATATTTACGTCCTAATTACAGTCTATAAGTATAATTATAAAGCCAATTTATAATAATAGGTCTTTATTATTAGCAAAGGAGGCGTCTGTAAATACTATTATATTAAGGGAATTTAGGTCTAGTAGTACAAAAGTAAGTCCTCTTATTACGTTGTTAATTTGCCATTAAATGCGCTTATTAAGCTGCTTAACATTTTCTTCTTACGGATCTACTGCCTGGGCCGTAAAGGACAAGTTATAGGCAGATTCGGGTTGGCAGACTATGGCTATATAGGCGCCTCTTGCACGCTATACAGCATATTAGTCCTTTATATTTACGGTCTTATAGGTCTCTCTATAGGAACTAGTAAGGTCCATAGGCTTTACTATAACGGGCTTTAGGTTTTAGGCTTAGCGTTCCTAAGTTAGCTTAATTAGGTTACCCTTTTATATAATTAGGCCTCCATTAAACTTAATTAGGTTCTGCTTAGTTAACTACTTTTACGGCTTTACTAAGAACTTAGCCTTTTATAGTTTAGTTTCTTTAGCGTCCGCAAAGGTCTAGTCTGCTAGGAATAGGGTATCGTCTATTTAGAGTCTAATAATACCAAGGCCGTTTAATAGGCTATATAGGAGGCAGGGGTTATAGGTTAACTGTTCCATTTTAAGTTTACTAACATAGTGCTAGTAGTATATCTTAAACTAATAGTTTCCAGCTTCTGGTACTCTATATAGAGGTTTTATAACCCGTAGGATTGTTCCTAGTTATAGGTTAAGCTCGGGGGGTAGCTATATAAAGATATCCCTATTTAGGTAGATATTAGACTGCATATAGGCTTACAAGATATCCCGTAGGTAAAGAGCTACGGATTTACTTTACTATAGTCTGGGCGTAAGTGTAAGTATAATCCGTTAGCTAACTCATTAAATTATAGGTAATTGTATAAGGACTAAGCCCTTCCCTTAGTTATTATAGGCTTATATAACAAGCCTTAATTTTTTAAAAGCTTTATTAGTACCTAGGTGCTTAATTTCATCAATAAAGCGTAAGTTAAATATACGGACGCCTTACAGAACGTCTTTCTCTATTATAACCGTAAAGACACCCTTTTTAAGTAGTCCGTTAATCTCTTTACGTCATAAGTCCGTAAAGGGGTTTTCCTATACTAGAATTAATATATCCGCAGGCAAAGATTGCCTTGCGAATATTCCTGCGGAGGTTAGGTAAGTCTTTATTATAGTATTCTTAGTTATAGGGTGCTTTCGGGGGCGTCCTTAACCGCGCTTTATAGTAGGTATAATAGGTTTAATAGGTTTTTAGAGGACTTCTAGGGTAGGCAAAGGTGCTTCTAGCTCATCTAATTTAGCGGTCGCTTCTGGTTTATCTAGTTTAGCAGTTACCTCTAGTTTATCTAGCTTAGTAGTTACTTCTAGTTCATCTAGCTCGACGTTATAGGTGTCTTTAGGCCGAAAGTAGGGTTTTACGAACGTGCTCCTAAAGCTAGTTAGGCCGCTAGGAAGTTATACATAGCACATCTCGTTTTCTACAGCTAGTAAACAGTAGGGTCCGGTCCACTTGCCGCTTTTACGCCATATAAGGACTTCAGAGTTAAGCGGGAGGTCGTATACTAGGGTTGTGTTAGGTCCGTTGCGGTAGTATAGGGCGTTATTAATAGCTTGTTTAGCCCATAGCTTAACTATCTCAGCTATTACCTTCTGTATTACAGCTGCTCGTTCCATAATAGACGGGGTAAGGGGGCCTAGGTTGCTTATCCTTGGGTAGGCTCCGTAAACTAAGAGGGTAAGTACTAGTCCGTTAGGGCCAGCGGTATTATTAACGGCTTTTACGGCCATCTATAAAGCTAGTTCCTTTTAGATGCCCTACACTCATCCATAATAATCTAATAAGCTCTCCGTAGGGCTAGGTAAGCTTACTTAATAAGCCTGACGGACTAATACGCCTTAACTAGAATGGCTTTTATTAATATAGCCATGGCCGTAGCATACTACTAAAATTCCTTACTAATAAAGTTCCTACTAGCGTCGTAGGTAATATACTTAGGAGGTCCAACGTACGTATTAATCTAGCAGGTCTATAAAATATCCCAAGTATACTTTATGGATATATTTTATAACCAACGGGCGGCTTAATAGCGGGTTGCCTTATTAATTATATATAATACTAGGCTGCCGTTAATATATATAATGTCTATATACACTAAATGGTTAAAGTTAAAATCCTTATAAAGGGTGAACTTAAATCAGCCTAGGAAACGTCCGTATTTCTAGTAAAAGGAGCAGTATTTAGTTAGGTAATTAACTGCCTTTCTATTAACGTTATCGTATCTAGAGTATTTAAGGACTCTATATAGCTTTTCAGCTAATAGGTGGCCGAAACAGCAGTATAGACGGTGGATCTCCGTACTAGTAAGGTAGCACGGGTTATAGTTAAAAGATTCCTAAATATAGGTCCGTAAAGTCTCTCCCCATATAAGGAACGGGTGTCCAAATCGTTATATAATTAGCAGGGTAATATACTTACTTCCTAGGGCAGTTACGGGGCCAATTAAGGTGTCCGTAATATTATTATAGTAAACCTATAACCTATCTATATCCGCAAGGCAAAGTAAGAAAGGGGTATCTACTTTTACTATATAGAAGTTAACTA
>Ga0307515_10017444_pt1 | contig 13071 bp, 10 predicted proteins | sample 17_EM_MG_FD_194513 | JGI IMG/M metagenome (GOLD analysis project Ga0307515, IMG submission 194513) | Populus trichocarpa ectomycorrhiza microbial communities from riparian zone in the Pacific Northwest, United States - 17_EM | ecosystem: Host-associated > Plants > Roots > Unclassified | place...
AGTGTGGACGCTTTCGAGCCTGCCCGAGCAATAGTATAGGAGCGAGCGACGAGCAACGAGTCGGAACTTGGACTTGGGAGGGATCAACTTAGCACTTTGCACCGGGCCATGCCATGCCGTCCATCCACCAATCCATCAGCCCATCAGCCATCCATTTTTAGCCGTCACTCCACGCTGCTACTTGCAGCAGAGCCTCAGAGGATCCCAGGTCGTCGCCTCCAACGAGCTATCGCAGGAATCTCCGAGAAACCGGCGAGTCGAGCAACTCTCATATTGCCCTAGAGTTGGCACCGGCGTGCATCGTATATACGACCTATGAGTAATAAAATGGTCCTTCGCGTCGCTGCTGTGTCCCCAGAAGAAGCATTCGAATTCACCACTCTCCGACCCACCGGCAGTTGCCCTCGCATTCTTCTGGCGCGTATGCACACGCGACACGCGTCGTTATGACTCCAATTGAGCCTTGAGTCTTGCACGGCATTAGGGTGCCTTATCCTCGCGCTCTCATTCAAGGTTTTATCGAGAATGCTTCTCAGACGAATCTGGGTCATACGGGGGACATTTCGTCAAGTACCAACAGCCATTTCGGGTGCGATCTTAATCTCATTTTCTCAACCGAAACGATCTCGCAGTTCAAGTGTCGATCAGGAACACGCCTGGGCTAAATTAAGAGCTTGAGGCCAACTTGAAGGCGTCTAAGCCTGCCTAACCTCATAACTGGCTATTGGAAACTTTCTTGGCAACTGCTTGCGTCGTTACTGGTTGTTATCTCCACGTCTGCCATCCGCTGCTCACAATCAGCGCTTGACGTGGCTTGTTACCCTACTCAAGAGAAGGCGTCTTTACGAGCCATGCTCGGGAAAAGGCTGTGTCGACAGAACGTCGATTCCTGCCAAAGGGGTCATGGCGGTGAATGGATAGGACTCTAAACAGTTCGGACCCTCTCGTAACTTGATGTTCATTAGTCTGGCCTGAAAATTTTCTGCGCTGCAGGTTGGGGGACGAGCTCTTCAGCCACGATACCTGATCAATATCTGATAGAGAACGATGTTCCACCAAGTGGAGACATGTGCACAGTGTCGGTCAGAGGATTGCCGGACGCGCACCGGGGGTGATCAGGTTCAAGCGGCGTGAATAACAAACAGGTAGCTACAGGACATTGCAGCAAATTACACATCCCGGGGCAAATTACGACAATATCGCTACTTTCCGTAGGTCTCTATAAGATGTACCGTCCTATTAGGGGTCTTGGGGCTCACGTGGACGCACCCATAGCAATTGGGAGGCAAGGATCAAGGTAGGTCATTCATTAAGCCAGTACAGTGAGTAACAGGAGGAACTTAGAGTACTCACCTCCGAGAGAGGAGCACCACTCAGTATGTATTAATCTTCTCCTTACATATTTACCCACCACATAGCACAACAGGTGATACAGAGATAGTCAGACTCGACCCGGTCCCATAACTCCACAACCTGTGTAAGGTAACCTCACTCAACCCAAAGCAAAGCCGTTACTTGGAATTTCCCGAGGGCGGATGACAGTAAAGGGCGATCCCAGTCACTTGACAATTAATGTTTCAGTGGGGTTACATTCAGTGGGATTACGTATCTACGATGCAACAAACCCATCGGGCAATTGTGCAATCGGCGGTGAGATGTAGACAGTGAACACGCGTCCAAATACAGTAATGACAACACTGAGAACATGTATACCCGCTGAGTTGAGAACGAGGGCCATCGGCGGGGTTATGGGTTAATTAGAGTAGGGTCACATGAGCCACATTTTGCCCGTGCAAGATCGCAAATAGACCTTACATGGAAGACATGCACTGACAACTAGACAGTCCAATCCATATAGTCAGATCAACCTGTCGACTTCTATTACACAAGTACCGTGGGTCGCGTGGAGAAAGCACGGCGCCACGCAAAATTCTCATACACACGAGAAGACGCGTGTAAATGGTTGTGTATCCAAAGTAGATACTCTTTGGGCCGTTGATTTCCCCGTGACACGGTGTATGGTGGGGTCTCAAAGCATTGGTCCGCGCCGCAGACATTCTATGTTCAAGATGCGCAAACGAGGGCTCTCCTATGCCAACATGAGACACGATACGCAGTCTTGTATACGGTGATCGACTCGGGTTGGGCGGCGAAGGTCGGAGAACGGTGGTTTACGTTTGCTCTTCGGGACGGTGAAGAGAAACTAAATAAATGCAATCCTGCGCGTGACATGACGCCGTCTGGGTCCTCACTGCCGAGCATGGAGGTATTAAGCCAAAATATCCATCCCAACCTGTCGAGTCGTTGCTTGTTGCTGAAGAAGGTCAATGATCCGCGTACGCTGTCTGGAGGAACATTCAAAGAGGGTATACGTTCTTATTTGGGGAACGATATCAGCGAAACATTGCTTGTCAAATCGCCGGACTTGCGCCTTCGCGAAGGTCAGCCATTTGCAGATGCACTCAGTTCGAATATATACGTCTGAAGATACCTCACGAGCCATGAGTAAGTTCACACAGAAGGTCATGGGGGGTCGAGAGCTTGCCCCACTGGCAAGGCTTGAGACTGGAGGAAGATCGCACTGGTCAAGCAACAACTACCCTCCAGTCTCGCCTATACAAAGCACGAAACGTATACTGTGTAGGATTCAATCTACGCGGTGATTTGAATAGTAATATCTGCGAACACAAGGTTACCTCTCTCGCCCGAACAACGGAGGGGCCACTTCATGGTGTCGAACGAATCTCACACGCAACCATAGCGCAGTGGGGGTTATGGACAGGTGTTTCTCTGTCTCAGTCGTAGCCGAGAAAAGCCACCACTCGGCCGAGCTTCAAATGTAGGTTTGGGATGGCGTAAATGTACACACGTTCGCGACTGTAAAGGGCAGGTTTATATATACCACTGGACATGTGTAGGTCCTCGTCAGGCTTTGGTGACCTCTTCTTACGCCACATGCTCGAAGGATCTATAAAACGAGAGCGCTCACATCGCTTCTTCCTGAACCAAGCTTGTCGATCCTGTACACTTCCATTTTGAACTCAAAACTCTCCCATCGATCACGTATTGGTGGGTGCAAGCGTGGGTTATGACAGCTCCGCTTTCTGCGAGAGCTAGATATCATCGAAGCCTCCCCTGCAGAGGAAATTATGGACTCAAATAGTCCTATATTTAATTCAGTACCACCACATGATGTGATCAGTAACGCCCGTCGACATCATGAGGACACACGTACCTTTACGAATATTGAATAGTGGATGGCGACACTTTGACCTTTTATGACTGCAACAAAAAATATGAGGTGAGTATGAGGTGAGAAGACGCACAGCTAACATCCTACAGCTTATAAGGGCTGCAGGAGAGAATCTCTGCCCTCATCGAGAGTCCCCAAAGCTCAATCGTCTTCCACTTACTCTCATCTCGTCGAATTATCACAATGTCTCGCCCACCTCCAGGTAACTATATCATCTATAGCCGCATCCTCAGTCCTTCGGGACAAAAGCTTGCCATTACCTTCCATGGCGACGACCGATTTGCCACCGTCGAGCCTTACGGGCACCAGAAAAACCAAATTGTACGTAACCCCTCTCTTCTCTGTTATTATCGGTATTAATCATTACCGGTACCTGCAGTGGGATCTCCAGAACTATGACGAGAACACTCAAGCGGTCGTCCCTGTCGAGGCGACCAATCTTCAGGCTGCCTGGGGTGACGAGGGTGTAAAGGTCCTCAAGGCTGGTAACTACGTCTGGACCATCAGGGGCAGCGAGGAAGGCTACACGTAAGTCAGGAGCGCGTTCAAACCGCACGTACCGTCCTCACTTCTTCTCGTAGCATTCAGGATGGCGGTCGCACCGCTAATTGGGGTTTGCAAAAGGGCCACGCAGGCGAGAAGGTAAATTGCAGATTGCACTAGTTTTGCCGACTCATATTGACTCGCATCGAACCAGGTCGCTATCACAAAGGACCAAGGCCACCCTAACCAGAGGTGGGTGTTCGAGAAGCTGTTCGAGTGAGGAAGAATGATCGGCTCTCTGGTGCCCAGAGGGCCTTGGCAAAGTAAAGAATCTTGATAAGCCACCTGTTCGAAGTCCCGATGTAAAGGAGTCCCAATGTAAAGATGCTTTTTGGTTACGTTGTACTCTCCCACTGAGGAAGTTGCAAAGTCGCAAAACCTTCCAGGTACGCGCGCGACGAGCAGACTTTGTCCATCCAGGTGATCACATCGGGGCGAATGTGTAGTTTCGTGGATATCATGGAGTTCCTAGACAGGTCTCTCCAGGATAACACTTTTTCCCAACATGCCTTGAATGGCTCAATCCTTTCAGAGCAGGGAGCTAGTTCTAGACAGTTGCGTTTGATAGTGACTTGTCTACGTAGTCTAAAGTCCACCCGGACGAGTCTGAGGGATCGAGAACTTGATCCACTGGCAAGCCGCAAAAAGAGTGCACTGGTCCAGCAACAGCTCACCTCCGGTCCCGCCTCCACAAAGCACAAAAACATATACTGTGTAGTCGATATACGCGGTGATGTGAATAGTACTAATCTGCGAATGCACGATTACTACTCTCGCCTGAACAACGGAGGAGCCACTTGATGGTGTCGAACGAACCTTACACGCATATATAAATTCCATATCGTAGTGGGGGTTCTGGGCAGGTGTTTCCCTGTCTCAATCGTAGCCGAGAAAGACCACCACTCGGCCGAGCCTCCAAAAGTAGGTTTGGGTTTGAGATGGCGTAAATGTACACACATTCGCGACAGTAAAGGGCAGGTTTCTTTATACCATTGGTCATGTGTATGTCCTCGTCAGGCTTCGGCGACCTCTTCTTACGCCACATGCTCTCTGGATCCATAAAACGAGAGCGCTCACCTCGCTTCTTCCGGAACCGAGCCTGCCGATCCTGTACACTTCCAGTCTGAACTTAAAACCCCTCATCAATCACGTATTGGTGGGTGCAAGCGTGGGTTATGACAGCTCCGCTTTCTGCGAGAGCTAGATATCATCGAAGCCTCCCCTGCGGAGGAAATCATACACCCGAGTAGTCCTCTATTTCATTCAGTGCAACACATGATGTGATTAGTAATGCCCGTCGACACCATGAGGGTCCACCCTTACGAATATTGAATAGTGGATGGCGACAGTTTGACATTTTATGGCCGCAACAAATTATGAGGTGAGTATGAGGTGAGAAGACGCACATCTCACATCCTACGGCTTATAAGGGCTGCAAGAGAGAACCTCTGCCCTCATCGAGTCCCCAAAGCTCAATCGTCTTCCACTTACTCTCATCTCGTCGAATTATCACAATGTCTCGCCCACCTCCAGGTAACTATATCATCTATAGCCGCATCCTCAGTCCTTCGGGACAAAAGCTTGCCATTACCTTCCATGGCGACGACCGATTTGCCACCGTCGAGCCTTACGGGCACCAGAAAAACCAAATTGTACGTAACCCCTCTCTTCTCTGTTATTATCGGTATTAATCATTACCGGTACCTGCAGTGGGATCTCCAGAACTATGACGAGAACACTCAAGCGGTCGTCCCTGTCGAGGCGACCAATCTTCAGGCTGCCTGGGGTGACGAGGGTGTAAAGGTCCTCAAGGCTGGTAACTACGTCTGGACCATCAGGGGCAGCGAGGAAGGCTACACGTAAGTCAGGAGCGCGTTCAAACCGCACGTACCGTCCTCACTTCTTCTCGTAGCATTCAGGATGGCGGTCGCACCGCTAATTGGGGTTTGCAAAAGGGCCACGCAGGCGAGAAGGTAAATTGCAGACTGCACTAGTCCGTCGACTTATTTTGACTCGCATCGAACCAGATCGCTATCACAAAGGACCAAGGCCACCCTAACCAGAGGTGGGTGTTCGAGAAGCTGTTCGAGTGAGATATGAACGATCGGCTCTCTGGCACCCAGAGGACCTCGGCAGACTAAAGAATCTTGATAAGCCACTTGTTCGAGGTCCCGATGTAAAGGAGTCCCAATGTAAAAAAAAGTTTTTCTGATTACGTTGTATTCTCCCACTGAGGAAGTCGAAAGTCGCAAAACCTTCCAGTTACGCTCGACGAGCTTTTCCCATCCAGGTGTTCGCATCGGGACGGGTGTTGTGGTTTCGTGGACACCATGGAGTTTTTAGACAGATCGCTCCAGGCTAATTCGACAACGCTTTTTTCCCAACATGCCTTGAACGGCTCCTTTCAGAGCAGGGAGCTAGTTCTAGACGGTTGCAGTCGATAGTGACTTGTCTGCGTAGTCTAAAGTCCACCCGGACAAGTCTGGGACATACCAGGTCAAAATCGCTGAGTGTCAACGGGCACGGCAATTATGCAATCTCGTTTCTCTACAAAAACGATTTTGTGGTTGAGGTGGTCAAACGCCGGGGGGGGGGGGGTACCATGTAGTCAACTTGTCGACTTCCATTACACAAGTACCGTGGGTCGCGTAGAGAAAGCACGGCGCCACGCAAATTTCTCATACACATGGAGGGCGCGTGCAAAGAGTTGTGTATCTAAAGTAGATACTCTTTGGGCAGTTGATCCCCCCGTGACACGGTGGATGGCGGCTCCTCAAAGCATCGGTAATCCGCACCGCAGACATTTTAGGTTCAATATGCACCAACGAGGGTTCTCCTAGAACAACATGAGACACGATACGCGGGCTTGTGCACGGTGATCGACGCGGGTTGGGCGGGCGATGGTCGGAGGACGGTGGTTTTGCTTTTCGCGACAGTAAAGAGAAACCATATAACCTTGCGCGTGACGTGACACCGATTAGGTCCTCACTGCCGAGCATGGTGTTATTAAGCCAAAATATCGATCCCCATTTGCCGTTGCTGACCAGGGAATGTCGCATTTTGGGGCACCGCCACAAAAACCGCGACGTTTGAGACCGCTACCGCAAGGTAAATCCTAAACCGTAAGTGTGGATATCATGGTTATGGAGTCGAGGGTATCTAGAAACAGCGTGACACCCACAAAATCACGTTCGCGGTTTTCTCGCATCTTGACCCGTGTCATCTTCCTCGCATCTCCGGCATTGGTGCCGAATGTGCGACGAAATGAGTTTCGCTATATGTACGATGCCTTTCCGCCTGTGAATGGGCTTGCAGGACTTGTGGTTGTCCACTACGACTACCTGAACAGAAATGATGCATCGAGGCAAACCCACAAAGCCACGGTGGGCTTCGTTGTTTGGCCTCTGATCATCTCAACTGCCTGTATTTGCGTTATTAGGTGACCCCAAAGGCACTCTCGCCCCCCTCAGTGCTGTTACCGACCGAAACCAATCCGCTGGAGTCAACGTCTGCGGCAACAGACTTAGGGTAATGAGGGACTTAGGGCAACGACAGACTTGGGGTAACACGTATTGAACATAATTAATTGATTCTAGACATGAGAAACTGCGCGGTGCAACCGCCAACCGCTTTTCAAACCGCACCGCCACCAGACCGTAACATTCCCTGGTTGCTGAAGAGTCAATGATCCGGTGTACGCAGTCTGGAGGAATATTCAAGAAGGATATACGCTCTGATTTGGGGAATGACATCAGCGAAATCCTGTTTGTCAAGTCACCGGACTTTCGCCTTCGCGAAAGCCAGCCATTTGCAGATGCATCCAGTTCGAATATTTACGTCTGAAGACACCTCAAGGGCCGTGAGTAGGTTCACACAGAAGGTCATGAGGGATCGAGAGCTTGACCCACTGGGAAGGCTTGAAACTGGAGGAAGAGTGCACTGGTCCAGCAACAACTACCCTCCGGTCCCGCCTCTACAAAGTACGAAAACATATACTGTGTAGGATTCGATCTACGCGGTGATGTGAATAGTAATATCTGCGAAAGCAACATTACTACTCTCGCCTGAACAACGGAGGAGCCACTTCATGGCACCGAACAAATCTTACACGCATATATGATTTCCATAGCGCAGTGGGGGTTCTGGACAGGTGTTTCCCTGTCTCAGTCGTAGCCGAGAATAGCCACTACTCGGCCGAGCTTCAAAGGCAAAAAGTGGGTTTGGGTTCGCGACAGTAAAGGGCGGGTTTAGTTATACCACTGGTCATGTGTTGGTCCTCGTCAAGTACTGGTGACCTGAATCATAAAAGAGAGCGCTCACATTGCTTCTTCCTGGACCAGTCTGAACTTAAAACTTCCCATCGATCACGTATTGGTTGTACAAGCGGGGGTTTATGACAGCTCCGCTCTCTGCGAGAGCCGGACATTCATCGAAGCCTCCCCTGCGGAGGAAATCTTGGAGCCGAATAGTCCTCTATTTCGTTCAGTACTAACACATGATGTGATTAGTGACGCCCGTCGACATCATAAATGATGGCACACGTACCCTTACGAATATCGAGTAGTGGATGGACGCGACACTTTGGCCTTTATGACTGTGTGAGGTGAGAATGAGGTGAGAAGGCGCACAGCTCACATCCTACGGCTTATAAGGGCTGCAGGAGAGAATCTCTGCCCTCATCGAGTCCCCAAGCTCAATCATCTCCCACTTACTCTCATCTCGTCAAATCATCACAATGCCTCGCCCACCTGCTGGTACCTATATTATCTACAACCGCGTCCTCAGTCCTACGGGACAAAAGCTTGCGATTACCTTCCAAGGCGACGACCAGTTTGCCACCGTCGAGCCGTTCGAGCGGCGGAATAACCAGGTTGTACGTAACCCCCCTCTTCTCTGTTGTTATCAGTATTAGTCATTATCGGTATCTGTAGTGGGATATCCAGGACTTTGACGAGAACACTCAAGCGGTTGTCCCTGTGGATGCAACCAGTCTTCAGGCAGCCTGGGGTGGCGAGGGTGTAAAGGTCATCGCGGCTGGAGACTACGTCTGGACCATCAGGGACGGCGATGAAGGCTACACGTAAGTCAGGAGCGCGTTTAAACCGCACGTACCGTCCTCATTTCTTCTTGTAGCATTCAGGATGGCGATCGCACCGCTAATTGGGGTGTGGACAAAGGCCGCGCAGGCGAGAAGGTAAATTACCGATTGCACTTGTCCGTCGACACATTTTGACTCGCACCGAACCAGGTCGCTATCACAAAGGACAAAGGAGGCCCTAACCAGAGGTGGGTCCTGGAGAGGAACCTCCAGTGAGATATGAACGATCGACTCTCTGGTGCCCAGAGGGCCTTGGTAAACGAAAGAACCTTGATAAGCCATTTGTTCGAAGTCCCAGTGTAAAGGAATCCCAATGTGAAGCTGTTTTTCTGATTACGTTGTATTCTCCCACTGAGGGAGTCGAAAAGTCGCAAAACCTTCCAGACATTCGCACTGGGACGAATGTGTGGTTTCGTGGATATCATGGAGTTTTAGACAGGTCGCTCCGGGCTAATTCGACAGCGATTTCTTCCCAACATGCTCCTTTCAGAGCAGGAAGCCAGTTCTAGACTGTTGCAGTCGATAGTGACTTGTCTGTGTGTAGTCTAAAGTCCGCCCGGACGAGTCTGGAACATACCAGGTCAAAATCACCGAATGTCAACGGGCACGGCAATCTCGTTTCTCTACAAAGACGATCTTGTGGTTGAAGTGTTGACCGGAAGAGGGGCTAGATTGAATCAAGGGCTCGAGGTCGGCCTTGATCGCGTCTAACCCTGTTTAAGTTTATGCCCACCTGTTGGAAAAAATAGGTTAGTAAGTTCTCTGGCTTACCGGCTGTCATCTCCGTCCCAGCCATTCCATTGTCACAGTCAGTGCTCGAGACGTCTTGCAACCCCAGTCAAGAGAAGAGAGGGGAAGGTGGATTGCAAGTTGTGTAGCTCCCTTCGAAAAGGACGCATTGACATAACGCCGATCTCTGCGAAAGGATCAAACACTTTTAATGGCGAAGGTGGATCGGAACAAGGGTGGGACCATCCATAGTTTTGAGCCCTCTTACGATTTTCTCTTCCGAAGGTGTTCCAGAAGAATGGTAGGATCGGGTGCAAGTCCGATAACCACAAATTTTGGACAATAGTGTTGCCTACAGTAGGTCTCTCATGAGCCTCTACAAGGTGTGACCCTCGTTAAGGATGTTAGAGCCCATAAACGCACGACAGCACCAAGTCGCAAGAGAGAAGAGGGATCGGAGACGTGTAGAGTATTAGTACTAGTCTTATTGTCGTTAACCACAAATTCTGAGTAAGTGGAGAGTTTTAGGGCGTTTCCGTTGTGCGAAGTAAATTAAAGGTGGGACATCGCATCGTCGTTCCAACGAAGGAAGCTATCCTTGTGAACTGTGCTCTCGTGTTGAACCAACATGCTCACACCCATCACGACGTGACGGTGAAATGGGGTCTACGGTCTTCTGTCACATTGTCGAACTTTTTCGTCCTAAACGAACACCGCCTCCCTCGATGCTCGGGCGGTTGCCCGCAAGCCACTTCCGCCATCAAGGATTACATAATCCAACGTAAGTAGTGGCAATTACACTGGATTGTACAACCTGGTGAAGGAGCTATTATCTTTCAATTTTCTCAAAATACGTCTGGAATAACGAAATTAATGTCAGAAGACATGCGAAATTGCTCTACCAAGCAGGCTATAGTATTTGGCTGATTGTTGGTTGCTGGTTGCTGGTTGCTCAGGAATGCCGAGTGCTCGGAGGGGGCAATGAGGCCGTGCCTCGGATACCCGACGCGGGAGAGAGTTTTCATAGCGACAGTGTATTACAATAGACTAACCGAACAGATACGAACACACGTGAAGCCTTCGCTGGTTCCCGCTGTATGTGCAACAGTGTTTACCTTCCTGCAGGGCAGTGAAACGGCAACGTGAGCGCGAGGAGTCTAGTATTCAGATAGGAAATGAGCCAATTACAACGTATTCAGCCTCCTAAGTCCGTCGGGACTCTCTCCACCGTCAGGCCAAATGTTTGGACGTCAGCTTGGAGTAATACAAACGAACCAGGATATCTCCGCACTCATGAGGTCTTGTTCAACTTGCACAGTAATTTTCCATCGCCAAGCAAGTCAAAACACCCCTTACAGACGGCCCACGGTCGACCGCGTGATCCCAAACTTTGGGCGCATTCTATTTCGTCTCGATTACCTCTACTAGTGATTTTGAAGAGTTATTGAAGAATCAAAAACGAGCGGCAACACAGATTTCTTGATCTCGATCATCATCATCACGTCACACACTCACCCCACCCAGGAGTTTGGGCCACAAGGGCTGTGCGGGAGCTTAATTAGCGTTGTAGGTCGTGGGCGCTGAAACTACCTTAAAGCGCCATCCCATTTGCTTTTACAAAGAGGGATTGGAGTGGAGGAAGACTTAGCGAAGCCGGGCATGTACCCCCTTACCTCGGCTGTACAGCTAAAACCACGACCGGCGCCCAACAACAGCTTGGCCGGTGAATTCCCACCTGGGTGGATGGACGTAACGTAAAGCTAACCCCGATCTCGCACCTGGAACAAAAGAAGGCGCCCACGAAGTTGTCACACAACGATGCAGGGCTAATGCAAGCGCTGGGGGCAATGTGGAGACCGTCCAAAGATGGCCACGACCCTATGGGACAAGGAGGCTAGCCATCTAACCCGCCTGGGAAGAGGGAGCTAGATAGAGCGCGTGGTTGTGGTAAACAAAGCCCTTGTTCACTGCCGGCGGCAGTGTCTGATTGACGGGGTGAATAACCCAATATAGAACAAACCCCACCATAATACAGACATACAGTTGTCGATCTTACTCAAAACCTTTCTTCGTCTTCGTCTTTCTTTCCATCGACGACGGCTATCAGCCCACCACCACCACCACCACCACCAATCCTTTGCCGCTACCCACCCCAAAAAGGGAAGAGTGGCTCCAACAACAGCCAGACAGACAGGCAGATGGATAGGCAGACAGAACAGGGTCAGAGGGCAGAGGTTAAAAAAGGCCGCTCCCGCTCTGGACGGGAGCCGAGAGGGATGGAAATCGATTATTTGAAATCGGAGGATCGGAGTTCCTGTTTATACGAGCGAGCCCTGGGCGCCCAATGGAGTGGATGGACATGGACGGATACGGATGGCGGATGGCGGATGGCGGATGGGATGGGATGGCGTGGGGGGGAGGGGGGTGCTGCTGCTGCTCCAGTGTTTCCGCGTTCTGTGTTTCTGCGATCGCTCCGAGAAGAGAAGGGCTGCGGGAGTGTGTGCAATCGACAGCTTGTTGCAGAGACGCCGGTGGAACGGTGTCGCTAACTGGTTGCACCCGTTCCGGTCCCCAGGTGGCTTTGCTTTGCTTCTGTGACTTGTCACTCACCCATCCTAAGTGCTTTTCACACGAGATCCAAGGGTCGATTCAGGGACATAAACGGCGATTACTGCATCATGCTTTGGGGACACCCCCGCAAGGGTTTCACCCACTCTACGCTGTCTAGATAGAATATCAGAAAAGGGGGACTAGCGCCACTGACGATAAGGGCTTGAAACCGAGTGCAAATCCTCGGTCATTGTGTAGACATTAGCAGTACACACGGGGAGGGAATGCGTGGAGTCCTATTCACACAGAAATTAAGTGGAAAACAACATATGTACCCCTCGCAAGCGATTAAGCGAACCGAACACGCGCAGCTCTCGGGAACCCCAATGCCGGAAGAAGCGCGGGTAATAAACGAGGTTTGTACAAAGAACTCGTGGGGCAGGCTGGGAGGTATACTATAAGACCTCTCCGGCTAACCCGGGGATTCAGCATCAGCGTTGAAAGGCTAGCTGACACTGTATAGCATCATGGAATAGGGCGGGTGACGCCCAAAACCAAACCACGAAGCATGGCCCAAATAAATAAATAAATCAAAAGTACAAAACCGCGAGCAATACGGTCTATCCAGTCTAAGTAACGAGGTCACGTACATCCACGTAACGCACGAGAGAAGACACCGAGGGCGCGGAGCTCAGCTCCAATTCTAGATTACTTGGGAGGGGAGGGGGGAAGCTCTATGGAACCTCGCTGAGAATGTACAGGGTACAGGGTGCTTCTAGGCAGCAGTTCCCTTGCAGTTTTGACGGAAGAAAGATGAGACTTCCATCCCATCGCCATCAAGTAAGCGATATCCACGGCTAGCACAGATACTCGCCAACGATCTGAGCTCCTCCACGAG
>Ga0307515_10017445_pt1 | contig 13071 bp, 6 predicted proteins | sample 17_EM_MG_FD_194513 | JGI IMG/M metagenome (GOLD analysis project Ga0307515, IMG submission 194513) | Populus trichocarpa ectomycorrhiza microbial communities from riparian zone in the Pacific Northwest, United States - 17_EM | ecosystem: Host-associated > Plants > Roots > Unclassified | place...
TTTAAATCAATGGTTGGGATTTTGATTGAAAATATCTCTTCAATATAACTCATTTTATAAAGCTAGCTATTGTTTTAAATTCTGTCAATTCGCTGGACCTCCCATGCATTACCGAATTTCTTTTTTTTTCTCTTCTTTTCTATAAATTTGTGTCTCATCTTTTGAATTTTCATATCAACACAAAAAAATATCAACCCTTTAAGCTATTTTTTTTATTTTATCCCTGATTATTTTATTTTAATTTATTTCTCAAAAAAATTATGTTTTCAATTGCATCTTCCTTTAATTTTTTATCAATCAGATTTGATCATTATTCTTTTGATTTTTTTATTTAAAATAGTTTTTGAATTTGTTTTCTTTTTTAATTTTACCCCTTTATTTTTTTTTTCTCCTTTCATATTTGATGCTCATTTTTTTTCTGCTTTGGTTAGCATTAAATTGGTTGACAATTAAAATTTTTAATTGAACCCGGGTTTTGAAAGGGTTGTGAATTTAAAATATTAACCTAAGTTTAGAAGATTCACCTCGATCAATTATTATGGATTGAAATAGTAAATTCTTAAAGTGTATCTTAAAAAATAATGACAAGAAAACATTTGTTTCTAGTATTTATTGAGTGTCTTTTTTTATATATAGTATAACTATTTAGCCTTTAAAAAATACTTCAAGTATCTACCGATTTTAATAGTCAAACTTTTAAGCTCTAGAATATCTTTTAAGAAAATTTAATATTTATTAGTAAAAATAATATAAAAAAAACACTTTTACGATCGCCCTATATATAGAATTAGGTTTCCACTCAAAAGTAAATTAGGGTTAGAATTGTTGTTAGATTCTCTTCCATCTTTATAAAAGATCTACTTCTTTTGAAAGTAAATTACTTAAATAATATATATAGCAATATATAATTGTGATACGTCTAATTAATATATAAATTTTAGATACATTTCATTGGAAAAACAAAAACAACTTACTTTGATCGATTACTTTATGTTAAAGAAAACGAAAAAGAAGAAGAAGATGTAATTAGCTATAATTTAATTATTCAATATTAAAAAAATACTATAACTAACGAAAAATAATATAAGTATCATAAAGAAAAAAGAAGAAAAATGTCACTACAAATATTTATTGAGTATTTTTTTATATATAATATAATTGATAAGCATTAATTAAAAGACTTGGTAAGCACCTATTTATTGGTTTTATAGATACAAATCTATCAAACTTAGATATTATTATTATTATTATTTCTAGTCATTTAAGAGTATATATAGAGCCTTATACAAATGTCTAATGAGATACAATCAATCATTTGTAGAAGAAGCATTTAATGTAAATTAAAATTGTAGTGTTTAATATAGAAGCGTTAAACTTTATAAGAAAGAACAAGCGCCTCTTCATTTTTTTAATAAAAGCATATTTTAAAAAACTTTATGAATTCATGATTGTTTATTAGTTTTTTTCATTAATCCACATATTAAGTCGTTAAATATACTTTGAAATTATTTCAAATACCATGACTTTAAGCTAAGTAGCAAGCACCTATGCTACGAGGAACATTAGGAATGAGGATCCCAATCCCTCTCGTTGACATTAACCAGGAAAATATAATGTTTTTTTTTTTATTATTAATATAGATTTCTGGATTAACTTGTGTATGTCTCAACTAATCTCACGAGTTTTAAAGTTAACGATTATATATATAAGCCTTCAATAGTCCTGATATTTATGAGACTTAAACTGATATCTTTTAAAGAATAAGTTTTTTTAAAAAAAAAAAAATTCATGGTGGCTATTAAGACAGCTGATGATCAAACCATTTCTTTTGTCATCAAGATGCACATAAAACTACACAGTAGGAGGCTCCTATAATTGAATGCTAAAAGTTGTGGAAAATTAGTGACCTTTGAAAAGAAAAGATGAAGACAGTGAGATACAATCTGTGGCTCCGTCATCAAAAAAAGAACAAAAAAATAAAAATCAAGGGATTCATCTTGTTACTGTAGATCTACATATTTTTGTGTCTCTCTTCTTCTTGGAATTAACCAACAAAGCCAAAGGGTAATGAAAATATAGGCATCTTTTGTTTAGAATTGTGATATATGACATTTTTTAAAAAAAAAAATTTGTTTAAAAATATATTAAAATAATGTTTTTTAGATTTTTTTTATTTTCTATATTAGTTAGGGGTAATCAATTTTGATTCGGTTTGGTTTTTACCTAAAAAATAACCAAACTCAAATTTTGTAAAATATAAAAAATAAAACCAAAACTAGTTCCATTAACCGACCAGTTTTGATTCGGTTTGGTTATTTTATATTAAAAACTGAAATTATATTGTTTTTTGGGTTTTTTTGGTCTTTCTAATGGGTTTTGTGATGGGCTTGGTTTCAGTTTGATTCAGTTATTTTATATTTTTTAACTAAACCGGTTCGGTTTGGTTGTCGAATATTTTCTTAAATATTCTAATCGGTTTTTTTCATGGTTTGGTTTTCTCGGTTTAATCAGTTTTTCTACTCACTCCTAATATTAAAACATCAAAACTATAAAAAAACACTAAAAACCAAGTAAATTTAATATTTATTCATGTAAAATACACGTTTAAAAAATCACATGAAAACAGTTTGAAATTCAAATGTACTCACAAACACCCCATGAACACTTTATAAATTGACATCCACTGCAATTATATGTTAATGGGACCAATACACTTCATTTCCTTTTAATTGCCCAATCAGAAAACCTGAACAAATGACAGGAATAAACTAATATACAATAAGGATTCAAGTTGGAAAGAAATAACTTGATTGAGAGGAAGAAAGGGCAAGAGTAACCAGAAAGAAGAAAATATTTATATTTCTCAATTTCTTCTGCAATTTTTCATCTTCGAAACATGATATCAGCAACTGGATCCGTTATACTTAACAAAGAACAATTGACATCGCAGATCTCATATGATCTCACATGCATATATATTGGGTGATGCAAAGCCTTTGCAGCAACAGTGGCTGCCTGCAACCTAACGGTTCACAATCATCTCTGCCATCTTAACTTCTAAAACCCAGAAGTTATTTACTTGATTTTGGATTATATGGAGAATAGTAATTGCTAGGTCCCATTCTGTATTCAATGCCAGCAATGCCACCAGAACTCAGAACTGCAAAACCCTATTCTTTTGGCTTTGGCCCTTACCTTGCCTGGTTCATAAAGGTATCGCACGAATCTGTTGTACCTAGTTACTATTCCAAAATTATTACAGTCTGTTACCAGTTACAGTGTTTCATGGGTACCAGATAGTTTTTCCACATATACACAAGAGAGAGAGAGAGAGAGAGAGAGAGAGAGTACTGATATATTATGCTCCACAAAACTATATAAATATTTTTTTAATTAAAGATGTGTTGTCAAATACCATTGGTATTGATCAAACCCCGCTTCGAGACTCAAGCCCATCTCTCATTTACTACTAGATTAATATGACATTTACTTGCATCCTTGAAACTGAAAGGAAAAAAAAGTCACCTTCGTAGGATCTGTGGCAAGGATGAGATGAACACCGGCAATCATCTTTTATTGCTATTGGTTTATGATACTGGTAAGTTAATAGGACAACGATAATATAAAAAAACATAGAAGTTTTATAAAAAAAACTATATATAGTAGATGTGAATAATAAATTTATAGTTTTATTAAGGTTTATAAGATTTTTAAATTGTCTAGAAAACCCTATCTCTAATAAAAAAAAAAAAACAACTTAAAATCTAAAAACATAAAGCAAATTAAAATAGTTTCTGAAATAAAAAAAATTCTAGAAATAAAAACTGAACCTAATTCCAAGAGACCGAATGGTATGATAAGAGACAGAGTTGTTTATTAGAGGAAAATTATTTGTAGTAATTCTTGAAAAATCTGAGTCCAATCTAATAATCAAATATCCTATTATCGTATTTTTAAGTTGGTAACCTAGTTTAACGCGATCAAATCTTTTTTTGAGAGTTATATTTATTTTACTAGTTTATAAAAATATATGTTAAATTATCTACATTATATATTTAGATTAGATTCATATCTAATTATATTAAATCCTCTCTCAAATATTCTTGAATATTCAGAATCTTCAGTTTAGTATACTAAATGAATATCCTCACTCATTCAATACAAATTTTTTTGGTTACTTTCAAATTAATTGCGTATAAGACTCGGGATTCTCATATTACAACATGCCAAAGCAAGTAGAAAGAAGAAGAATTTTATAAAAGGAATGGTCACATTTGCGTTGGCATGGCTTTAACCATATACCTAATCATTAATTATCCCTGAAAATGAAAACGATCGTGGATTGTATCATAAGTTGCTTGCTTTCTTGGTTTATTCAAAGATTATTGGATGCCTGGACTTCTAATTAAGTTCCTATTAATCCACCCCTCCTATCACAAAATCTACTTAATTAGGACCTCTTTTAAAGTCAGAAGTCTCAAGATTAGCCGTCCAATATCTTCAAGCAGTGTCCATGCACTCTGGTCTGGACTCTACAGCTCTTCGTTAACATGTCTTGTGGGCACATATCATTATCATACCCAACATGGCATGATAAGATCATTTCAGGTTCCATCTCCAAAAAGGATCATGGGAGGTTCATGGATGTGAAATTTTATGTCACTAGAGGCACGTACACGCAATCCAGGCCATGTTAGGACGTATTAGGAGTAGGTGAGGGAGCAAAATCAAATGAAGTTTTCCCTCCAATCAACTCAAATTGCATCTTTTTTAATTCATGCTACAGTTTGACAATAGAAGCTACACTACACTATGCGCGTCCAAAAACACGCCTCCAAAAATATTCCCACCAATTTTAAAGTCCAAGTCCCATCGAGGCACGTACAATAAATCATTTTTTTTTGCATCTTTTCTAATAAAAAATCGTGCATGCTTGATCTCCTCCACAATGGGCTAATCCATGCATCAGCCCACACGAGATAGCACCAGGTTGTGAATCCAATTGGGTTGCTTATGAGCTTGAAATTGGTTCTAAGGCATTGATGAAAACCAAATCACTTGGGCTTGGGTATGGTTTATTCTCTAGAATAATATAATTGCTTTTACCTCTTTTGAGGATCATGTTACTGCTAAAATACCGAATAAGTTGTAATCAGATCTCCAAGAAATAAAAACTCTACTGTTTATACAATTTACATAATCGTCCATCCAACTTCTCTCAGGCCCTCAATTTGTTCCAGATTGAAAGTGATTATCTACCTAAAGGCCCTCAATTTTATCAATAAGTTGGCAATCAACCCCACATTTCAACTCAATAGGAGGAAACATTTCATTTCACATAGTAGGCAAGCCTTAATCATTCTCCAGAAAGGAACAGAGAACCCATAATTAGCATCTTCTGGGACAGCGTCACCTCAGCTTTGACTCTAGCTGACACCCGTCCTCGCCCAGCAAAAAGCCACATATCGTGGTGGTGCTTTTACTTATAATATTGACACATTAAGGACTAAACCATGCCATCCAATTAAGCTCCCGCCCTCTAATTGCTTTAAAGCGACAGCGATTAAGGGATTTTACTATGCTGCCAACGAACCCCAAGCATTTGATTCGTATGAGTTATAAATTGTAAATCATCAAAAGAGAGTGATTATAATTTAATTAACAAGATGCTTGGTGTAAAAAGGCCAGTTCAAGGTCACAAGGAGCAGGAAAATGGTCGGCAGATGCATTGGCACTCGAGTGTACTAGTGTGTTTCCTTTGGCCCCTTGTGGCTACAAAAGTTAGGGCTATGTGTATAAAATCAAGGATATGAAAAAAAAAAAAAACAAGAAGTAGAAAGCCTTGGTGTTTTGAAGCTAAGGGGACTTGTGAATGAGATGAAGTGTCTTCGGTTGTGTTGTAGGCCCTTTTGGGAACATTAGATCCGTTTTGGTTACCTTGTTTAGTTCTTGTTTATATCTTAATAGCCCCATGCTGTACCACCAAGGCATGTGATATGTTCCAACAAACTGGTTTAGGTAGTAATGTTCAAACCTCAAATATTTGCGAGAGCTAATCCTCTGCGCCAAAAGCATCCATTCCTTCTTCTCCTTTTCTTCCAGCTTGCCAACTCTATGATATCATGATGATTGTTAACGTAAAAAATGATCTTGCTTTTGAGATTTACCATGCTTGCAAAATTATTTTCGTTAAAGAACCAATTCAATCTAAAAATTTAAGTTTATAGGTGATGTCTCAATATATAATTTATATTATTCTCTAATATACTCCCTTAAATGAAAGCTCTTTGGATCTTAAACTTGCACAAGCTCATACTACCTTGTGAGTAATTTTTATCAAATAAATAGATATGGTGATATTCGAATTCGTGACCGCTTGATCATCAAGACTCTGATATAATATCAAAGAACTAATTTAACCCAAAAATTTAAATTGTTAGATGGGGTCTGAAGATATAATTTATATTATTTTCTAATATACCTTTTAAGGTGAAAATCTTTTGGATTTAAAATTTGCACAGACTCATATTATATTATATTTAATTTTTATCAAATAAATAAAAATAATAAAATTTAAACATGTACCTGTTTGATTATTGATAATATGTTAAAAAAACTAATTCTTCTCCTTTTCTTCCGGCTTGCCAACTCTATGATATCATCATGATGATTGTTAACGTAAAGAATGATCTTGCATCGCTTGCAAAGTTGTGGGGGACAAATACTCGAACTTAACTAGAATTGACCCGCTTGGTCACTCGATTTGAATCATGGTTTCTTCGGTCTAACACGAAGTTGGAGTTGTCAAATCCCAAATGCATAAATACATTAGAAAATGAAATAGAACTAATAAAATCTGCTTAAAAGTTGCTGCTGAAAAGCTCAAACTGAAGTGGCAATGCCTAGAAAAGCATGGTCAAGGACGGACAGCAATATTTTTGGTCTATGGAGTCATGGGTCTCAAGTTATGGACCACTCTTCGGAGTTTGGGTCCAAATAAATGTGTAGTTAATATATGTTATACTATAATCAATAAAGTTGACAAGCTTAGATGTATTTCCACCTAATCCATGCTCATTAGCAAGCTACAGCTTGGCATTTAGATCCCTAAGCAAATATTGGCCTACGCCTCTCAACAGTTCAGATGAAATGATTATCCTATGCTTTATTGACATGGCACAAACTATGCATACATACCCACCCAGAAAATCAGAGGTTTTTCCCTTGTTTTAAATCATGATCGCATGCTTTATTGACATGGTAGAGAATATGTGTATCTACACATTGATGAAGCAAGAACCTCAAATTGCTAGCCAGTCAAGGGTTAATACCACCCATGTACACTTTTCATGTTCTTACATCTCGCAAGAACCTCAAATATTCTGTGGACTAGAATTCCTCATTATTCTTTGTGATATTATTGCAATTTTTTTTCTTTTTTTCTTTTGTTTTCTTTGATTCTCAAGTATATTGTGAAGGATCAACTCGTAATTTAGCTACAAAGAGATGCTATTTCTTCACAAGCAATTCAAGTTCCAACTTCCACCATTCGAAGAGAAATTTCCGGAACCGTGTCCACTTTTTTTCCCAAAAGAAGATTGTAGCATAAAATAGGGCTCAATTAATGATATTGTAATTTGAAAATTGAAATGGTATTTAAAGTCTATTTGCTATTGTTGTAACAACTACATATAATAATTCATCTTCTTGGAACATTAACTCAATCCCATAGATAAAAACAAAAAAAGAATTTTTTTTCATCTCTTTATATATATATATATATATATCAAATTTTATTGGAATTTCAGCGGGATTGTCTTTAAATTTATAATGTTTCAAGTATCGACATCAATTTAATTATACATTAAAAATCACAATTAAATACATATACTAAATAATTTAAACATTTCAAATCATTACATCGTCCATATATACATACATTTAAAATTTATTCATCCAACTTTCTTTGTTTTTATTTCATACCACTTTCTAAATCAATCAATATATTCTTAATTATTTTGCTATATATATTATTTCATGAACAAGTTTCATTTAACATTAAGTTTCATAATATATTTAAGCTAATAACATTACCAACTAATATTTCGTTCATCCTAATTAATTATTACATACCATAGACATCCAATTCATATTATACAAAATATTAAACTAGATTAATTACATAATTCTTCTCATTTCAACAATACTAAATAAAACTATTCACAATAAAATACATGCAAAATATTAATCATGGTGGGACTGAGATGAACCTGAAATTTTACCAAACATATAATAATCAGCACAATAATTTATTTATTATTAATATTATCAATGATCTTTATATTTTAGAAGAAATAATCAAACTTGAAATTCTAACCAAATTAATTGACAATATATTCAATGATTCATTTTTAGTCCAATGATTCTATCCCATTGCTGAATCTTTTTGAATATTCTATTTCTTAACATAACAAATCACCACATATTTATAAAATAGAATTTTTTTATTGAAATTCTACAAGTTTGATTTTCCCTCACTATTAATAATTTATAATTTCTATGCATAAATCTTCATTAATTCGGCACTTTTATTTTGGAAATAAATCATTTCTATTTTTATTTTCGAATACCATATGAATTCTAGTATCTTCACCTTGATACTCTTAAATTTGACATTCTCCATTTTAGAAGCTAATTCAGTCCGGTAATTTTTTTTAAAACCATAAAAATATCAATATCTTTCTATGATATTTTTTTTCAATCCAGCATTCTCCATTTTAAAAGTCAATCTAATCAAGTAATTTTTTTTAAATACTATAAAAATATTAGTATCTTCTCTATGATATTTTTTAGCGTTCTCATTTTAGAAACTCATACAATCCGATATTCATTTTCAATTACATATCATTTTATATATTAAATCGTACATTTTTTTCATATAATAATTACAACTAACAATTAATAGTAAACATTATAAACATTATAATAACCTCAATTCTAACACCCTAAAAATTTGAATAATTTGACTTTTATAGTGAATATTTTCACCTGCCTGTAGCTACTTGGTGTACTGCAGTTCTCACGCTTAGTGACTCTCTAGTAGCTTCTCTTGTGACATTAAATCAAATTTATTCTTTTAGATTCATGAAATCTTTCTTTTTAGTAAATTCTTTCTTCTTCATTTATTTATTTATTTGAATTATCACATTAATATATTCTCTACTTAAAAGCCCTTAATCATTATTTCTTTTTTTAATTAATACAATTCTCTACCCTTCCATTGTCTCATGAAAATAAGACTTCTTATTAGATAAATATATATTTTTAATATTCTCTTCTCATTATTAATAAATCCTTTTTCGTTTCGAATTCATTTGGCTTATTTCTATCTAGCTAACCATTTAAATTCATTGATTTATTTTTATATTTCTCTATAAAAAAAAATCAAATTCTTAATAGAATGGAACCTTTTTCCATCAATTCATCACCTTTACACATATAATTAAATCATCTAGGTAATCTATTTATTCACAATTCTCTCAATAACTTGAATAATTTCTTTTCCAACTACAAAACTCAATAATTACCGAAAATGGGACCTAACTAATTTAAGGCATCCTTTCAAGGTTTTTTTTATTATTATTATTAGTTCCTATTCAAACCAACATAAATATTTCTAGTAGAATTTATCATATTCTTTCAATAATAATTTTTTCTTTTCTTCCTAGCTATTTCTTCGAGTACCCACCAGCCCTCCTAGCAAAATCCCAAGGATTTTTTTCTTGATTTTTTGTCATGATCTCCTCTAACCTTCCTCTAATCCCTCACTGTCTAATATTTAAAGCTTAATTAGAAAAAAATCCATGTGAAAAATGCAATAAATCTCCCCATTTTTCTCCTCTCTTCCCACCCTCTCAATAGCCGGCATTCATGTATTTATATCATGAAGTTTTCTTATTTGCATAATGACTCAAAGTTCTTTTAACTCTTTTTTCGAACCCCACTCATTCATATTTAATCCCATAACCTATTATTTAATATTATTCAATCGTACCCTTCTCCAATTTAATTTAATTATTTTATTTTCTCATTAAAAATATAGTTTTATCTTCGTTAATTTCCCCAATTTCTTTTTATTAAATTTCTAATCCTAGAAAATTTCGACTAGGTTTTTACAATTATAGCAGCGGTTACTTTTTAAAATACTTTTAACTTGTAAATACATCGAAATAATATCTTTATTTTTTAAAATTTATTTTTGACATCGGCATATCAAAACGATATAAAAACATAAAAAAATAATTTAAATAAAAAAAATAATTTTTTTCAAAAATATTTTTAAAATGGAAAAACAAATGACCTCTTAATTAGAGGTGAGCAAAAAAACAAAAAAACTGAGAAAACATGAAAAAAACAACAAAAAAAACAGAACCGTGAAAAAAACCGATTAAAATTTTGAAAAAACCGACCGGTTCGGTTTCATAAGACTGAAACCGAAAAAACCAAACTGAATCGAAACCGGAAAAAACCAGAAAAAACCGAGCCAAACCGGGAAAAAACCGAGCCAAACTAAAAAAACCGAGCCAAACCGGTTTGAACCGGTTTCGGTTTTTTTAAATAAAAAAATTTTGATTTGGTTATTTTTTTAATAAAAACCAAACCGAATCGAAAATAATCACCCCTACTCTTAATCATGATTTGTGATTGTGTTATATATATATAAAACATGATTTTTCTATTGAAACTTTATAAAAAGTAAAGGAAGTGCTCCCTTGTTAACATGGGATTGCGGCTGGCCCATCTCATGTACAACTGAAGCCCCATAACCACGCGCTTTTTCAGGGTCCGAAAGTGGTCATTATCTTAATTATTGAAACCCCAGATGGTGTTTAGCCTTTTTACTTTCTTTCTCCATAATTATTCTCATAAACAGCAAACAATGATAGAAACAGGCACGAAATTAGGTAGCTTTTTGACATTTGGACACCTTATTGTGAGATTCATGAGTAGCTATGAGTTAGCGAATAGAATATGAGAAGCAACCTCTTCATTTTATTATGATCCATATTTTTTTAGTGCAAACAACTCATTACAGTCCCCCGTTATATTGCAGGTGGCATCATTATCAATCCCGGGTAAGCATATTAACTTTAAAATCACCAAACTGACTTTTTTTGCTTATTCGTAGGTGTAATTCAGTTAACTTATAAATTTAAAAATAATTTAATAAAAATCTCTTTTACGTGAATTAGTTAATTTGACCTGTCTAAAGACAATACAACTGACTGATGAAAAAAATATGTGAGCAAAATTAATATAAAAAGAATAAAATTGATAGAAAACACTACCCAATTCAACTTCTTGCCTAGCTCATATTTAAAATTAAACTATGTGGGAGTCTTCTTGATGTGACTTAGATGACTTGGCCTGTCCAAAAACAACCAAGTCAACCAATAAAAAAATTTGAGGATGAAATTGAGAAGAAAATGGATGAAATTGACAAAACAAAAAACATTCCAACCCTGCTCCTTGCCTCGCATAATTTCCAATTAAATTGTGCAGGAGTTAGCCTCATATGACGTAGTCAACTTGATCTGTCCAAAAAAAACCTAGATGACAGTTAAGAAAAAATATGAGGATTAAATTGAGAATAAAAGTACAAAATTGAAAGAGAAAAAGGGAAAAAAATGAAAAAAAAAAGAAGAAAGTAAGGGAGCACCAGCTTTACTGTTTGTATAAAGAGTAAAAAAGGTGTATTGCACCCTATTTATTTTAGTATAGAGAAGAGCTAGCCGACTTGACCAGTCCAAAAGCAACTGCTTGATTGGTAAAAAATAATTAAGGTTGAAATTGAAAAAAAAAGAACAAAATTAACAAAACAAAAAACATTCTAACCCTATTCCTTGCCTAACTTGGGTTTAAAATCAAATTATGCAAGAGTTAGCCTAATATAACCTAGTTGACTTGATCGGTCCAAAAACATATTGAAAGAAAATTAAAAAAAGAATTAAATTGAGAAAAAATGATGAAGTTGAAATAAAAAAAAAAGAGAGAGAGAAAAAAGGCACCTTCTTTAATATTTGTATAAACATTAAAGAATGTGCATTACTCCCTAGTTGTTTTAGTATATAGAAGAACTAGTCGATTTAACTGGTCCAAATGTTACCTGGCTAACCGACAACAAAATTTTAAAGATGAAATTGAAGAAAAAAGATGAAATTTACAGAATAAAAAACCTCATGACTTGATTTCTTGTCTACCTTGGGTTTAAAATTAAATTATGCAGGAGTTGACCCGACATGACTCAATCAACTTGACCAGTAAAAAAAACTAGATGACAATTTAAAAAAATTTAAGGATGAAATTGAGAAAAACAAAAGAAAAAAGGGAAAGAGAAAAAAGAAAGAAAGAAAGGGGCACCTTATTTGAAAAATGAAAAGCAATATTTTTTTTTGATCATGTTACATATTATTTTAACAACTCATAAATTATTTAGGTGTGTTTTAGTTTACAGGCTTGTGCTATACTACGACTAGGTTCAGAAATGTTTTTAAACATAACAAAGAATATACAAGATGTACAAAACTATTTGACATTGTTATTATACCTGACTCAATATATTAACTTTCAAACCTCCTAACCTGACTCCTTACCTAATTCGAAGTTAAAATTAAATTGCGTGTGAGTTGTTCCAATATGATTCAATTAACTTAGCCCGTTCAAAGATAACCTGTAAAAAGTTTGAGGATAAAATTGTGAAGAAAAAAAAGATAAAATTGATAGAAAAAACCTTTCGACCCAACTCTTTTCCTAACCCAGGTTTAAAATTAAACTGCGTGAAAGTTTCCTTGACGTGAGCTAGTCAACTTGACAGGTTCAAAAGCAACCTAACCAATCGATAAAAAGTATGAGGATGAAATTAAGAAAAAAATGATAAAATTAACAGGAAAAAACCTTTTGATCCAACTCCGTGAGAGCTTCCTCGATGTGACCTATAGACTTTGTCGATCCAAAAGCAACACAACCAACTAGTAAAAAATATTTGAGAATGAAATTGAGAAAAAAAAAGGG
>Ga0307515_10017446_pt1 | contig 13070 bp, 13 predicted proteins | sample 17_EM_MG_FD_194513 | JGI IMG/M metagenome (GOLD analysis project Ga0307515, IMG submission 194513) | Populus trichocarpa ectomycorrhiza microbial communities from riparian zone in the Pacific Northwest, United States - 17_EM | ecosystem: Host-associated > Plants > Roots > Unclassified | place...
ATTAAGTAAACACCTATAATGTCCATACATAAAGGACAATAAAATTTACAACCTGAAGCTTATTGATTTCTTCTTCCAGCTCTCTTTCCTGTTGCAAGGCAGCATTAGATAGTCGTTTGACTTCCTCTTGTGCCTCAGACTGAACTCTCTGTACTGCTGCCTTTAAATCAGAAGTAGCCTTTTGCCTTTCTTCTTTTCTCTGATCTCGTTCTTCTTCTAGTTGTGCCTCGAGTTCAGCTATAGATGCCTTTTGACTGAAAACAAAAATTCAATTCACTACTGTATTAATAAATATTCTTGAATAGTTTTTGCATATATTCTCAAGTGAAGTATCTGTACAGCTAAAGCATAATCCATTCATTCTCCTCTGAAAGTCAAACCAGACTAACAAGAAAGTACATGACTTATTGTTCAAAGTCCACCCCACTCTTTTCACCGCTTGTGCTGATGCCCAGTAGCATTTAGGTAAACATAGGACATATAAGAAAAGAACCGAAAAGAAAGAAGAACAAGGACGAGCATAGTTGAAAGATTATTATAAGTGAAAAGCAACCAGTCAGTTAAGGACATGTTATCCACTTCTTTGCATCACTTTTGACAATGTATGCTGGAAAGATAACTTTGAAACCCGTGATTAATGCATAAATCTCTACAATGTAGCACAAGTAATTGTTTAATAAAAGTTGCGAAATAATAATACAGGAAAATATCATCAATCAGCTTGAGCAAGCTCCTTACCTCTTCATTACTTCGTTTGCTTCATTACATGACTGCCTAGAAGCAGTAAGCCTTTCGTTAAGGTCTTCCAAGACATGTTTTTGTTCAGCTGATATTCTATTGACCTCAACAAGCTCCTTTTGTTTGGCATCCAACATATTTTGCAATTCCTTAATGTGGTCAAGGTACGATTTTGCAACAGATTCTTTCATCTCTTTTATTTCCTGCAGAGTGAAACATAAATATTACCTCAAAAGTTTTGAAGGGAAATGGCTATCGCCCAATCACAGTTCAATTGAAGAAGGTTGCAAAAAAAAGGAACTTTTGAGGTAGTCCTACCCTCTAGCGTTGCATTAATTGTCCGCTGCCCTAGGTCTCAAGCCTATGTTGATTGGAAGTGAAGACATTTACCGTAGTATTAAATGGGTACAAAGTTTTGAAAGGAATAAACCTAACTCATAAGCTACAATTCAGGAAAAAAGAGAGAAATACAGCTTGAATCCTCACTAAACAACTCAAAATAAAAAAGTGAACAAGTTAAATATCAAACCTAACCAGCTTCGACATCAAAATATTTCCTTAACACATCAGAAAAACTAAAACTCTTCATTAGATTAAAGCACCACTATTTTTCACTATGCTCAAATCAAATCATGACAAAGAAGACCTTTAAAAGAGCATACATTTTCATGACGATCAATGGTATTTTGCTGCTCGTTGCGCAAGGTGTCAATTGTAAGGACTTGATTTTCCAATTGCTTCCTTAATTCCTGCAAGGTGCAATACTAAACATATTAAAATTCCATTACAGAAACTTTTGATGGCCACGATTCATTAAGGACTATCTAAGCCATCAATAATAAAGACAGGAATCAAATTAATGATACCTTGTTTGACCGTTGAAGAATCCGAAAATCATCAAGAGATATAGGACCCTCAGGAGCACCAATTCCAATACCTTTCATTCTCTTGTTTTCCCCAACAATATCCTCTGTGCACAAAAGTAAGAAAACATCACTTTAAGGTCACAACCTTCAGAAGTGTTTTATGCAGATTGGCAATCGTACCCAACAAACCCCTGGTCCAATACAAACATTGCATCATGGTTGCCACAAAGAAGAAGACTAGAATATGTCTTAACTAATACTTCTAATGTCCCCAATATTTTATTTTTTAAAAAAAAAAAATAGCAGCAAGTGCAGAACCCACATGTCTAAACATAAATACAGAAAAACAAAATATTAAAAGAAACATCACAGAATTGAACATCCGGCGTAACATCAAGAACACTGTGATAAAAATACCTGCTTTTCTTTTTGCAACTGCACCTTCCATTGAAGAATTAGACCTAACAACTTCTCGATATACAAATGCAACTGCAAGTTCTGTAACCACGCAACACGTGAAACATTAATTGTCATGAATCTCACTTAAAGTTCTCTCTTTCATATGTTTTTCCTCAATGCATTCTTTTTGGAACCAATCACTAAGGAAAAAGTAATTGGTCCTGGTAGATCAAAAGGCAAAAATCATCCTACCATGCTGTGGAGGAGCAGCAAAGGATATAATATCCCCATGTTGAACTTTGCCTTCAGGGCTACTCTTAGTCAGTTTCTTCCAATTAAGATAAGTCCCATTCGTACTACAAAAAGGTTTTAAGCATTCAGAACACCAAATTTAATAAATGTCAGGGCGACAAGGAGTTAAAACGCGCAAACAATCATAACAACCTCGTATCTTTCAAGAAAACAGTTACATCAGATAACTCGGCCACGGCATTTTTCCTAAATATTTTACAATGATTTCCGCTAACAGCATTCGCTTCAACTTGAAACCGCGTATCCTCAACTAACCTTCCAATACAATGCTCCTCCCCGGTCAATACAATATTAATACCCTAATTCAGTAAAACAAAACAATTAAAAAAATGTCAAGAAATCAAAAATTAATCAAGAAATAAGAGATTAGACGAAAGATTATTTAAATCTTATTACCTGAGCGCGTTTACGGGCGTTATTGGAAATAGCAGTGAGGACACCCCAGACGTTAGGATCAGGGTTAGTGAGAGGTTGAGAAGAGAGCTTGGAGGCTACTGAGAGTATGAAATCTTTGGGTGTTTGTGGTTGATTCTTGGGCGACGCGTCATCCTGGGGGTTAGGGCATGGAGGGGCATGTTGTGAGGAGTCTGATTGTGAGAGTTTTTGAGCCGACGGGGTCTCAGGGTTTTTGTCTCCTACCACCATTGGAGAGGGAAAGAAATTGGCGGGGATTTTGAAAACCCTAGTCTGTTGTGTATTTTTATGTGAGAAATGGGAAAGTGACTGGATAATAGTTGAGACTGTCAGTAGCTTCCATGGGAAGATTGGGGCTCTCTCCGATTAGGTTCTGTGAAATTACTGCAATTTCGGATAATATTACTGCAATTTCGGATAATATTATTGGGCCTTAGCCTCTTGATTAGGAAATCATTATAAAATGGACTCGGCTGTTGGGCAGTGCATATATTCCATAATAATAGTTAATTATGACTTTAGTCCCTATTGTTAACGAATTTAATTAGTCAGTCCTCTTGATTTTGAAAAATACTATTCCATCTCTATATTTTTAAAGGTTTATTCCATGTCATTTTTCAACTTATTTTTTTTATTTTCTCGAAAAATAAAAGAGAAGTATATAAAATGGAACACTTGATCAAGAAATAACTAAAAATATATTTTTGGAACAAAAACTCTCATATTCTACATGATTACACTATAATTAACTCGATAAAAATTCTAAGAAAATAAATGAGAAAACTCCATAATAATACGATATGACTAAACCTATAATTATTGTAATTAAAATGATAAAATACTAATTTCAAATGTTTGCTGTTATTTTTTTTTTCATTTAATAATTAAAGATATTTTCAGATAAATTTATGCATCAATAAAATCAAATTCTTTTTCCGAGACGATTTTAATACCCTTTAAAGAAAATTATATGAACCACCAGCCCGATCAAATTTGTAGGATTGAATTGTTCTGTTTTTTAGGAAACATTTAGAACGCTCTCAATCTCTTCCCATATTTCCTTTTTCTTTCCTGGCTTGAATCCATATTTGTTAATGTTCAAAGGTGAAAGGCGCGATATCCAGGAGCTCAATGCCAAAATCACTTCGGAAACACAAGAACGTATCCCTGCAATGAACATTTCGGAGCTAAAGGAAGGCCATTGAGCATTTACCATCATTTGAGAAATCCCCGATGCTGCTCTCCATTATCTTCTCCCGTTCTTTAGCATCTCTTCTGGAGCGTAGTAGACCTTCAAAGATTTTCGCAGTTAAAGGTAGGCCGTTGCACTTTCACACTACGTCTGTGCCAATTCCTTCCATGTCCGGACGTGATATGGAACTTCCATCATCAAATGCATATTTCGCAAACACCAGCCATGCGTCTCCTTCAGTTAATTCTCGTAGACGACGAGTTGGAACGGTGGGCTTGACTGATGCTATGCCGACACTGCGCGTTGTAACAGCAATCCTGCTTCCTTGGGCCTCATACTCATCTACCAGATGACTTGACAAAAACACCAGCACCTGATCCAAGCTGGTCTGAGAGCTAGCTTCCACCTCCAATCGCTAACCTTCATAAGCAATCTAATCCAACAAATCCCTGGCTGCTTCATAATATGCAGTATCTCTAAGCTCGTCAGGCCACTCTTTCACATATGCCTTGGTGATCTGCTTCTCCTCGGCATCGTTGAGAACTTCATTAACAATGAGCATCAATATCCTCAACTTCTTCATTAGCCTACCGTTAAGTCTTTGCGCTTTGAAGAAGTCAAGAAGCCGACGAGAAGCCATTCTATCGAACTAAACCTGGAGGGAAGTGGATAGAAAAGCTCCTACTAACGCAACAGTCATAGCTTGTTTTCAGCTGCTTGTGAAGTGGTATGAGAATGAGAGAGAAAATGGTGGAGGAAACAAAGAAAAAGAGGAATCGAGATTAATTAACCTTCGAAGTAAGCAAGAAGTGTGTTTCGTTTTCTCGGTGTGCCTATTGATTCGGAACATAACAACACTTTCCAGCAGCAAAATGCCTTAATGCGTGGGCTAGGGGTTTACTTGGAATCGGTTGGTTTAATGACGGAGGCCCAGTGCAAAACAAAGAGAAGTGAAATTCGATAGGGGCCTCACTTCCTATCTCCTCTCTCTCTCTCTGTCTATTCTTTCCATGGCTAACTATACGCTTTCTTCTTTTCATCAGCAGTCCTTTCCGTCACCTTCTTCCTCGAATTTCCACTAAACCAAGACACTTCCAAGCAACCATAAACCATCGTCAGAAAAGGACTTACAGTTTTAGAAAAGGGGTTCATCGTAAAGCAATTTGATCCTTCTACACTAATCAAATATGATACTGCAACTAAGAGGTTGGTGAAAATAAACATCGCCCACCAAAAACTCAAAACCACTGCGTGATCTTCTTGTTCCCTGGTCTGTTTTAAAGAAGCAAAGCACTGCCATATACAAGCAAAACTCGCAATCCATAATACATATGATTAACCTAACAATGATTATATTTCTTCCTAACAATGATACCAAAAGTACTTTCTTTAAATGTTACATTTCTTGCGGCATAGAAGATTTTGCTTTACATTATCCTGCAGGTAATACTCGGTGCCCGACTTTGGTATCTCCTTGATAGCTCTAATTAAGTTCAGCTGTTACTGTTAAGAGGTGAAAAGTATATCCAAGAGATTCAATCCTAAATCAATGTTACAAACACAGCAGTATGTATCTCACTGCAATGATATCCAGACATTCTGAGGTGGCAACTAGCCAGCAAGTGGGTTAGCATGTATTGTCACGCGATTGATCCTTATCTCTGCAAGAGGTCTATCTCCTGGTCCTGTTTGAGTCTGCACAAAACCAAACAGCAGTCAACGTTGCTGTATCTGGCGAGAAGATGCAAAGGTAAAACATGTATCATGAAAAGTAAAAATCACAGCCCTAACACGAGTAGCAAACAACAAGGTATATCAATCTTTTGAACAGAAATTCACTGCCCCAAGGCTAACTATCTCCTTTTCTTCCAAACAGGGAAAAAGAAAAGAACCATTAACCATGGCTAGCACAGCCTACCTTTTCCATGATATCAAGAACTTCAAACCCATGAATTACTTTTCCAAACACAGAGTACAAACCATTGAGATGGGGTTGCTTTGCATAATTTATGAAAAACTGGCTTCCATTAGTATTCGGCCCACTATTTGCCATTGAGAGTGTACCCCTCGCATTATGCTGAAAAGAAGAGAAACAAAGCATCAGTCATTTAGCATTACCCGCATCACACAATTGGCATTAGCATATGCCCAGTTCTAAATTGTATAACCTATTACAATAAATGCAGTATAGTAGTATACAGCTAAAAGCAAAACAACGAGAGCCAATACAACTAACAGTCTCCAACAACTCACACCTCAGTCTGTTGGCATTGATTGAATTGGAGGATGATGATAAATCACCACACTCCAACCAGCTACTTAATATGTTTTAGCTATCTTGTGACCATGCAGCCAACAAGAGAAAAAAGAAATCAAGTTTATCATTGTCTAAGCCTCAATATCAACCATACACTTGTTTCGTTTTAGAATCCTTGAAGTAAATGTCCTTTATAGAGGCGAGGGCTTGGTTTGTAAGGTTTACAAAACGGGACAATATTGTCTCCGAGGATAACACAAGCGAACCCACATCCTCAAATCTTACAAACGTGGATACTTTCATACAAAAGCAACAGCTCTATTAAGAATTCTTAAAGGGTGACAATAAAAATTCCCAGAAAATAAATTCAGATTGCAGAATGCATAAAAAAAGTTAAGAAGCTTCAGACAAGATATATTAAAATACCTTGAGAGATTCTCTGATCTCGTCATTGAACTTCTTTCCCCAGATACTAGTCCCTCCTTTGCCTGTCCCTGTTGGATCTCCACCTTGAATCATAAACCCTTTAATATTTCGATGAAATATGGTTCCATCATAATACCCACTAGCACATAGAGCCAAAAAATTCTGTAAAAAAATCCAAAACAAAACCCAAGAACTATAGGTTAAGCTCTTTAACTTAAAACCTACTTCTATTTCTAGGGTTTAAGAACTTGGAAAGAATTTCTAGTTACAAACATAACTCCTAATTACGGCAACAAGTAACAACACTGAATTTAATCTTTCAAGACACAGTTACCGACTGACCTCGGAGGCTTTGGGAACTTCATCACATGCGATTTCGCATTTGATATCCCCAAGATTTGTGTGAAGAGTGACCGACTGCAGAGCAAAGCAGATAAACAATTCGTTTATTAGTTAAACGAGGAATGTAGTTAAGGAGTTCGATGAAATTTCGTAGAGAAAACTAACCATCTGTATGGTCAATTAGCTCACAGATAGGCAAAGCCTGTTTGTTTTCTGGTCCTGGTGGATGCTAACAGCTTCAACAGCTTAGCGTTCGACACCTTTGAAGAGGAACAGAGCGCAATTTATAGAAAGTGATAAGGGCCCTATTGGGGTTTATGGTTTTGGGTCGTGATTTGTTGTGAGCCTACTTTAAAACTGGGCCTTTGGACCCATTTCAATTGACGAAAGAATTAAATCTAATAACCTTAACATTGTTTTGAATTTGATCTGCTTTACTAACCCCCCACCCATTGCCTGAATCTTGAACTACGATCTGTATCTTGAACAATGTTGAATCCTAAACTAGTTATTAATAAAAAATAAAAACAGAAGGGGGTTTTAATGTATCTTTTCTTGTAAAATATTATTGATTAGAATAGTAATTTTTTATTTTTTTAACAATTTATATTTTTTTAATTTCAATTATATTTTTTAATATTAGATTCATTGAGAAGTGGACTTCAAATTTTTTAATTTTTTTTTTAAATTATCTCGATTTTATTATTTGGATCACGAGTCTGATGAGTTAATTCGAGTTTTTTTCTTATTTTTTTAATTATTTTTTTTTAATTTTATTATTTAACATTAAATTGTTTAATAATTAGACTTCGTGATTTATTCTAGATAGTTTTCTATAAAGTTATATTTATTTTATGACTCAGATCACCGGTTTGATAAATTAACTCAAGTTGATTCAATTTTTTTTTGTGTTTTTATTTAATAATTATTTTATTTTAACTTTATATTTCAACGTTGGATTTATTAGGAAATAAATTTTATAATTTTTTTTAATTTAATTTTTATAAAATTATTTGAACACAAATTTAATAAATTAACTTGTTTCACTCCAGCTTTTTCTACTTTTCTCAATTAACAGGAAACAAAAAGGGGGGGGGGGTTATCTAGTCTTTTTGTATAGACACGGAAAATTGACGGGACAAACTTGACTTTTAACTTTTATTGTGAATGAATAATTAAATAATTTAACTAGCTTTATAAATAAATAAAAATATCAACTTTAATCAAGGGGTCTTTTAAATATTTTTATTTCTCAAGCACGGTTAAAACACTAAACTATCACAGGAAGCAACGAAAATAAAGTTTTTTTTATTTACATTTTTTTTTTGTTACATCAAGTGTCTACGGGAAAATTTTGTATTTCACATATATAAAATATTAATAGAAAAAAATGTGGTTGGCCATTGATGCACGTTAGTATCATGCCATTTATATTTTATATACAATTTTATTTATATTTTTTTAATTATTTAATTATTTTTTTATTGATTATTTTCTTCAATTCCGTCCTTAATCATCAGGTTTTATATGATTTTTATATCAATTTCAGTACTCATTCTTTTAATATTTTTACACCTTCTAATAATTAAATTTTGTTTAAACTTCACCAAACATCATTTTATTTTATTTTTTTTCATGTCGAATTGACCCTCGTTACTTTTTAATGATGTTTATTTTGTTTTGAATCTTTATTCTACTACATTTAAAAAAAATTTATCTCTTGACATTTTTTTTACCAGGCCATGGGTTTCGAAGGCTAACATAAGTTGATTTTAATATTTTTTCATGTCATTTTATAATAAGTTGATTTTAATATTTTTTCATGTCATTTTATAATATTGATTTTTTAAACTTTATTATTCAATATTTAGTTATTGTGAAATTGGTCATCGTGTGTTTTTTTTTGCTTTATTTTTATATATAATTATCCAAAATTTATGCTTATAATCATGAGATTGGTAAATTAACCTGAGTTGATTTATATTTTTTTATTTTTTTATTGATTTTTCTCAATTTCATTATTAAACACCGAGTTAACTGAGAATTGTGATTTAAAATGTTTTTTTATTTTCTTTTCATAAAGTTACCACACCATCATAACATAAATCACAAATTTTACATCTTAACATAGGTCATCTAAATATTTTTTTTAAATAATATTATTTTGATTTTTTTAATCAAATTTTGTTTTTTTATCCAGACTTTAAACTTATAAAACTAATTACGTCATCAAATTAATCTGAACATGTTTTAAGTTTTTTTACCCCTCTTGAAAAACATGTTAATATCATCTTAATATTAAAAATAAAAAAAATGATCCGAAACTTGCGATCTAGTCTATCCTGCAACATTAGAGATGAATGGAGAAGAAAAAAATATACCGGTGATGTGCGTTTCACCCAACGGCCCCACTGTCAATCCATCCATTTTATACACATTAGTTTTATTCGCTACTATAAAATACTCTAGTTTCTAAAACAATTTGCCATCTAAATTAAAAATTAGTTATTTATTACTGTAGAATATGTCCAATTTTTTTGTACCCCGACACACCCCACCATGCAGCCTGACATGCTGCTTTCGACACTCATTACATTTTTACTTGTATCTACAGGTGACAAAATCAACAGCACAATATTTCGAGGATATCAATCGAGTCACCGACCTTCAAGAAATTCACGAATTTAAAAAAAGAAAAGGCAAATAAACACAAATGTGATTCGACAAAATCCCAAAGCAACTAAGACGGTAAAAAATAAAACCAACAAATTAAAAAATTTAATTTTCAAATTTAACTCATTTTTATATTGTTTAAATTAAAAATTATTTCCATTTAAATATACAAAAAAAGTAGAAAAAAAATCAAATAGAATTACAGAATCCATACCAATCGAAACCTTAAACAACCAAAAGAGCTTATATACTAATCTTGTGATTCTTCCATTAAACTAAACACATGCCCAGCAGAAGCTGTAAGTACTTTTAAGTTTTAAATACAAGGCTTGTCCTGTGAAGCAGATGCACCCACCATATCTGGTCACTGCCAAGAGTAGACTCATGCTTTGACCATTTTCAACAAAACATTATGACTATAAATAAATAAATAAATAAATATATATATATATAAACACGTTGGGATTCTGGCTTTCTGCTTTCTAGCCAAGCCCATTTTGCGCAGAAAAAACACCATTCTAGTAACATCTATCCTAACCCTTTTGACAAACCCCAAAATAGCACGAACTTCGAGATAGTGGACCCCACGTTATTGAAAGGGTGGACCCCACGTTATTGAAAGGGTGGATCCCACAACATCTCTCCACGTGGGATCCCATCTAAATCCAACAGTTCCCCAAGCACCATCACAGAAAAACGAACAGATCCCTACATTAAAATAATGTAACGCGTAGCACTCGATGAGTGAATACAACAATAGGAAATGTACTGCCGCTAAAATGCGCAGCTGACTCACCTCACCTCACATCACCTCATCACTGATAAATTCAAAAACAAAATAAATTAATAATAAAAATAATCCTCTCTAACAAAATAACAACTCAAAATCCAATAATAAATAAAAAGCAAATTAACTGAGCTAGATAATTACGATTCAGGACATGAGAATCGAACAAATTACAGTGGCAAAGACAGTGACCTGAACAGGTACACTCACGTGAACAGCAGCACTACCATCCGCCGTGCTATTCTCGGATCCAAACGGTGTCTCAGCTGGGGCACCACCAGGCGTCTCCACAGGCGGAGCAGGGGGTGAAGCAGCGAGAGGAGATGGAGCCTCAACACTAGCCGGAGCTGGACTCGATGCAACCGGACTCGGACTCGGTGCACTCACCGGTTCCCCTGCCGGGGCTGGAGACGGAGCTTTCCCGAACAACTCAACCGGTAGCAGCACATTATCAACAGTGAAAATCACTAGCGGTGTTGAGTCAAGGACCGTTTCAGCAACTCGCGACGGACCGATTCCAGTGTGTAGAGTCACCGAGTCACCCGCACTTGTAACCGTCAGATCGAACTTACCTGCACCGTTACTAGCCAACGTAGAGATCGGGTCTTTGCTAGTTTTCAAACTCCCAAACGGACTGTAAGTAGCCGTGGCATGGTACTGTAAGAGCGAGACTATTTCAGCATTGGTGAGCTTGCTCAGATCAGGTACTCCAGCAGCCTTGAACGCCTCGTCGTTTGGAGCAAAAATAGTTAAACCTTTATCCGCCGCTGACTGATACGTTTTAATGACACCGCTAGTTTGTAACAAACTCGCAAATGTTTTGCATCCAGCCTTTTCGAGTAACGCCGTAATGTTCACACTTGACGGTGTTGGGGCCGGAGCTGTTAAAATCCCTGGAGCTATAATCGGCTGGCTGATTTCAAGAATTGAAATATTATAAGGGACTTGCTTCACAGATTTAGTGTAAGAGGAATCAAGTTTCGAGCCGGGAGCAGCGGAGCCGAAGCCGACTTTACCACCTTGGAGATCTGTAATGTTGACGAATCCGAGGTTACCAGGGGCATTTCCAGTAGTTTGGTAGAGAGTGGTGGATAACGTGGTGCCTTTGGAGATCTGATGGAGTTTAGTTGGGTCATAGTAATCAAGGACAACAAGAAGACTAAGGGCATTCTTGATGACTGAAAGTGGATGTTTGGCTGCAAGAGCAGTCATAGCCCCATTGTTGAGAGCCAGGACAGTTATTGTCTGGCGAGTGTTGATTTCATCGGCTAGTTTTGTTTGGGTAAGGTACTTGTTGAACTCGGAGTATTCCGGGAAGCCTGAGAGAATGTCGGTTATGTTGTGGGCTAAGATGGTGGAGACGAGTGCTGATAGTGTGAAGGAAAGAAGGAGAGAGTACTGTAACGTAGCCATGGTGGAATTTTGAGAGAGGGAATGAGAGTGAGTGGGTAGGCGTGGAGAGGGAGTGATAAAAAGGGGAAAGAGGAGAGGAAGGGGTTAGTGGGTAACCAGAGTTAATTGTGGTTGGGTTTAAAGCTGGGTTAGTGGTTGGGGGGCGGGGCCATGTGAGGGGCAGGCATGCTTTGGTTCACAGCTGGAAATGTTAAAGGGCTTTCTGCATGGATTGGTGGCAAATGGTATTTGCCATTGCTCCTCCTCTTGTTTGTGGGGAAAATGATAAGAGTGCCCTCACGGGTGGTTAGCTTGGTTCGTGCCACTGCCACGTGGAGGAGATCATAAAAGCAAGTGATATTATGATGGTTTTGTTGACGGAATGGGTATAGTAACGGTTATGAAGATGTTTTGCTCAATTTAGGTTGTTGAATCAACCAAGGTAAATCTAAGTCAAATGATATCATTTTATTTTTATTTAAAAAAAAAATCAAGAGTTGACCAGGTTAGTTTTTTTTAAATAAATTAACATGTAACTAGAAGCACTTGATTTTATCGTATCTATAATTGTTTTTATAATTTAATTTGAAATTCAACCACAACATAATTATAAATAACAATTTTTTTTATTAATTCATCAGATTAAGCTGGATTTAATGATTATAATTTTACTGAATAATTACAGGACCAACTTTGTGGATTGAAATATAAATTAAACACCTTTCCTGATCAAGTTTAGCTCTCATGGCTGGAATTAATCATCATTTAATCAAATCTTGAATCAATTCAGAAACCGGAACGGAAAGGCGCATTTATGAGGAAATTTTTGATATCTTTTGAATTTGAATTTGAAATAACAAGAGGGGGACAAATTAACTCAGCAACTGATCCAGTAGCTGAAGAGCAGAATTTAAAAGAGAAATCATGAAGATTCTAGAGAGCTTCCAACGTCCAGATTCATCATGGCTGGAGACTAGGAGGTGGACCATCTGATATTATGCTGTTTCTACCCATAAACGAAAAATCTGACTTGTTTTTTCTAGATGAAAAATTGCTATATGGCTGTCGATGAAAAAACTTCATGTATACACCATGTTTTCCATGGCTAGTTGATGTGCTTGGCTGGTAGTTGGTATTCGTTTGAAAAAACAAGCTCCATAAGGAACAATCAACTCTATAATACTTAAATTAATATGTGTATACAAAAAGAAAAAATATAGATTGCATGAACTAGCTTGGCTTGCCCTAACTTTCAATGGTCTGGCCTGACTT
>Ga0307515_10017447_pt1 | contig 13070 bp, 17 predicted proteins | sample 17_EM_MG_FD_194513 | JGI IMG/M metagenome (GOLD analysis project Ga0307515, IMG submission 194513) | Populus trichocarpa ectomycorrhiza microbial communities from riparian zone in the Pacific Northwest, United States - 17_EM | ecosystem: Host-associated > Plants > Roots > Unclassified | place...
TCCATCGAACGGAGAGTGGGTAAATCCAGGAGTGCTGCTGGCCTTGAAAGATGACGCGTACTTACGCTCGAGTCTCGGGCTCGACCGTGCCTGTTTACATTTATTTGTCCCAGCCTTGACATGGACGTACTAGATATGTGGAATAGGTAACTGTGTATATAGATTGGGTGGCTGGGTGACATCCATAAACCTATACCCGTCTAGCCTTACGGACAGTCACCCAATTTCCTGGCAAAAACACATCTATCAAACCTTGACTTCACATCCCCGGGCCAAGAGTCCAGATAGTTCTATCTATGGCTGTGGCGTTGTGGAAGATGGCGTCTACACTTCGTCACCCTGTCGTCCACCATGTACCGCTTCCGTCAAGGGTCGTCATCGTCGGCGACACCGACAAATAGTCGACCGCCCACGCCCACACCGCTGGTTGAGTTCATAAAGAAGGAAACTGACATAGCCCACTGCAAAGCCAAAAATCTGAGGACGTGAACCTGGGTCATTCATCAAAAAAGTCTGGTTGGAGGACGGCATACGGAGTGGCGAGGATCGTCATCAAAACCGCCAAGGAATCTTCTGATATGCTCCCGCCGCTCGGGGCTGTTGCCGGTGCTCTCACGGTTCTCATGAAGAACTACGACGTGGATCTTCCTCAAGTGTCTCGCTCCATTGACCGCTGACAGCAAACCACTGCCAATGCGAAACAGATCAGAGACATCGGGGAATGGATACAGTCGCTTGCTGGGTCACCCGCCCCCCCAGTGGATGGCCTGGTGAAGGGAAGGCGCGGAGGGAGGAATTATGCAAGTTCGTATTTCCTCACCAAGGGGCAGTGGTGCGTTGCTAAGCCGAATCGATTTTTCACAGGAAGTTGGCTGGGATCGTCACAAAGCTTGGAATACTGTCCGAACAACAAGGAAATTCTTGAAGAACGTCGATAACGCCAGCATCTTGAGCGGTTTCGTCCAAGATCTTGCTGATGTCGTCACAGACTACCTCGGTGCCAACTTTTTTTGTTCTCGAGATTACCTCGGCCGAAAGGAACTCAAAAACATCTTTCCTACGCTTGCGTACCAGCTCGCGTGCCGGTACCCCGCATTCCGAAGTCAGTTAATTTGGGCCATAAAGTGGGACACCCATGGTACAGAACTCGCTTGTATCCCAACTCAAGGACTTGATTGTGGACCCCCTCTCCTCTATGGGCATTCCGTGCGCCATCGTCGTGGACGCCCTGGAGGAGTGTGCTGGCGACCTTCCTGCCTCAGTGATCCTCTCCGTCCTACCTCGTTTCGTCAAGTAGCTGCGTTCGGTCAGGTTCTTCATCACTGGAAGACCGGAGACCCGCATTCTGGAGATTGCACCTCAGGACTCCTGCGGAAGTCACTGGTAGGGACGCACCCGATTGTGACAGGGTTGGCGGGACTATTCAAAGTCAAGCAGACGTAACGCACCTTTCTCGAGGTTGAATGCTGACTATCTTTCATCACGTTGATCAGGCCGTTCGTGAGAGACCCGTGGAAATTTTCATCCTTAGATTCCGCCCATTCGTCGGGATCCAGAGTGTCAAGGGGAGAACCCATTTGGCATCCGTACTCTCTTTCTTGGGTCACTCCTCTCGAGTGCGTCGACTCTACGTGGTGCATTCCTCGAGGAAAGAAACCCACTGGGAGAAAGGCGATGGAAAACAAAGACTATTGTTTAATATGCTACAGGATATCAATATTCGTGTATGACCCAAGGAAGACCGCCCTCAACTTCGCCACATATAGCGAATACATATGAAAAGCCAAAGAACTCGAGATGAGATCCCTTTTTCAGGAGATAGGAAGTCGTATTCATGGGACATATTTGAAGGTATCGCGAGTACCCTCTACCCGCTCAATATACTCCTTCCCCAGCATGGTATCGATGACCTGTAACCCCTATCAAGATCAAGTCACGACAGATAGTGTGCATGTCACAAACCTCTTTGATCTCTGAAATCTTGGGTGCAAACCGTCGCGAGATCTGCGAGATAACCTCTTGGATCAAGGCATTGTTCTTCACCGTCTTACGGGCCTTCATGATACTAATGCAGCGGCGATTGATTGCTGATTGGGGGCGAATACGTAGCACCTCCTGAGAACGTACCGGTTAATCGTGATCAGGATGGCGTGCTTCCTGTCCTGGTCGGCAGTCTTCAAAACGTCCGCTGACTCGGCTTTGACGTCAGCCTTGATGGGCAAGTTCAGGTTCACACGGATCTTCTTGGACTCAAAATCTAAAAACTCAGCTAGATAGTGACGGAGGCAGAGGTGAAAAACTTACTGGGGTTCAAGTCGTACTGATCCTTCTCCTCGTTTATCAGGATCTTGGCCCTGACCAGGACCATAAGGACCTGGGTTAACACGTCCTTGTTGATCGCCGTAGCGGTCACGAGCTCGTCCAACGACAAAGTGTCGTTATCGTTGTACTGGAGCAGAACAGCCATTTGGTAAGAGCTGGTCATCAGGATGTGATTTCGGTTGAGGTAGTTCGTCCTGAGCTCGTTCTTGGAATAGTTCCACAGCCACGTGAGGTTCCTTCCCGAGTGCTTCGCCCGGTAATATTGGGAGAAATGATTGTATACGGGGAAGATATCGGCGGGGATGTTGAACTCGTTTTTGGCGGCACTTAGTGGCCAGGAGTTTGTTCCAAGAACCATAACGCTGAAATTAATATTCAAATCGTCGTGATTCTGGGCCATCCGCTCCTTGAACTGGTCGGTCAAGACTTTACTCAGACTCATATCTAAAGCAGGCGGTTAAAAGCGTCAGCGAAAAACCACCAGTTCCTATCCCTACTGCCTACCTGTGAACATGCGTTGAAGCTTGTTCGTGTATTCGAAACCACACGCCTCCTTCAGCTTCGAGATCATGTTCGCCTCAGCTTCGTCAGATGTCGACACGCCGTGGATAAGGCGCTTGGCGAGTTTGGTGGTGTAGAAGGTTTGGAACACGTCCTTATCCTCAAGGTACCCGAAGAGCACCATCTAGAAAGGAGTCAGACCATGTTAAATGACGAACTGGCCGGAGAAGGCGCGCACCACTCGGTTCAAGGCGCTCTCAAGATCCTCCTCCTCAGCCATCTTGTTGTTCTTCATCAGCAAAGCATTCACGTGCCTGGCCAACAATTCAGGGGATTTGATACTCGATGTACCAGTGGCGGCATTCTTGTTGACAAAGTCTCTGCAGGCCTTGTCGAGACTGGCGAAGAAACCGGCTTCGCCCTTGAAGCTCCTCTTGACCGTCTCGGAACTCTTACGGTGGACCTCGAACAATGCGTCAACGTAAGCCTTGGGATCAACTTCCGCAGCCACCCCGCCCTCCCCGACGAGCCTGGCGACGGCGGCCAAACCAGCCTTCTTCACGTGTTCCTCAAACTTGTTCCTCGGCGGATCGAGACCATCGGGGATCCTCGCAAGGATCTCATACATCCTCTGGAGATCTTCGTCCCTTTCGTTGTCGAGCAAACCCCGGAAGCTTTCGTGCAGCAGCTTGGAGTGCTCCCTGATTAATACGTGTTCACATTTGCTGGTAAGTGGCTCCCTCGTGTTCGTGTTGAGGTACCTCTCCACACGGTCTTCCTCCTCTCTCGACCACTCTTCCACCTTCTTGAGGTAGTCGGGGATACTATTTTCAGCGAGGAAGGTCTCCGACTCGATCTTGTAGTACTTTTCGGTCGCTTCCAGGAAGGGGATCTCCAAGTGCTCTTTGTATACGTCCAAGTGGATTTTGTTGATGTCAGCCTCGTCGAGGCCGAGAGACACAAGAGAGTCCACGACTTTCTTGACGAGTCCCTGGTCGATCTCTTGGCCGTTTCTCTGGCGTTCAATGAGACGGAGGATGGCACCGACCAGCTTGGAATTTTTGTTTTGGATATAGACGAAGAATTCATTTTTCCATTGTACCAGAGACAACTGCAACGAAGCCAACGCGTGGTGGAGAGGAAAGGGATCGCGTGATTAACATGTACTCCGCTGCAGGTCGGTGAAAGAACGCAGGGAGTAAGGGCGTACAGTGTAGATGGGATAGACACCTTTCCTGCCCACATCCATTTCTTGTTTCACCCAGTATCGGTTGAGATAGGTGAACAATCGGTTAATGTAATTGGCTCCCGTCGTGTACCGATCCCACTCCCTGGCATAATACTGTAACAGCGCTTCGTCCTCGAGAGATTCTGACGCCTAAATAAGATAAAAAGGACCTGTCACGTTGGTTATCGGTCGGAAAACTTACATCTTTGAGTGTCCTTAAGTGGGTTACAAGGTAACGGATGAGGTTGTTGTACAGATCAGATCCCATGAGGTTTGCGCAGGCTGTTATTGCGCACGCACATTGTCAGTCAGAAAGAAGGACGAAAGGGAAAAAAGAAAGGTCGCGTGGTGGATGCGTGGATTGTGAGGGACTTACTCCCGTGCATCCTGGAGGAGGTGCAATAATTGTAGGCGACGGTGGAGAGCGCCATGTACTTGAGATAGGACACTCCTGTTTGGGGTTTGGTCATGATACGATCGACCCCATCTTCCAAGAAGGCCCAAATGAAGGCCGGGTCGTCGCTCGCGGGAGGCGTCGGATGGACAGTTGAGGAGTAGTTCGCCGCCATTTCGTGAAATCGACAGTCATCCGAGGCAAAGGGAGGCGGCGTTTAAGTAGACGTTTGCCTGATGGCGATTCAAGGAACGATCGACCCCCCTTGAGCTTCCCACCCAAGTCTGACCACCACCGCCTCCACCTAATCATGCCCTTTGTACCGTTAGAAGGAGAGGACGCGAGTTGGGCTCAACCTCCAAAGGAACCGGGGGATATCGTGAAGGACGCCATCAAGAAAGAGCAGATGATAAAGTGTGTTGCCTCCCTCATGGATGGCTTGTCTTGAGTGTTTACCTTCGTGAAATCCGCAGGGAGATAACGTCCGCGCAAGAGGACCTTCTAGGCTAGTCGCCGATCGTGGTATTACTCCTCAAGGCTGCGCTGATCTCTACCCACAGCTCTTCTTGCGAGAGTGAAAGTCGTCCAAGCCGACGTAGACAAGCTGGCCTCCGGTAATGAGACTCTCCAGATGTACGTGGACAACCTCAAACTGCAGGTAGCCAAGCAGCGTTAGCCCGCAATTTATTGTCCCCTGGCCGAGTGTTTCTGCCCTTTTTCTTCGAGAGTACTGGGATCGGTATTGGAGCCCGCTTAGTTCCCGCCGATTCCATGGATCAAAGAGTTCAATTAGAATGGGGAGGTATGTCGCGAGGAAAGTCTCCCCGACGGACCTAGTGATAACAACGAGCGATTAAACACCACAGTACAGTACAAAACATGATCGATATATAGATAGCAAGAAAGGGAGATGTACATCAGCTTTTGGTATTCACAAAGGGGACGACATGCAGAAACAAAAAAAAACAGATGCTGAGAGGCTGAAGAAGAATGGGGAAGAGGATGGTAGATTGAGTGAACAAGAACATATTGCGTGTACCTGGGGGGACAGGAAACGGTATGTGGAAAGTGTCGGAGGGCGTGTCCAATTAGTAAATAGAAAATGAGAAGACAGTCGTGAACGTCGTGGCCCATTCGTCTACGCTGACGTAGGCGGCGGCGCCGGGGGTTGCCGGGATGCCCAGCTGAAAAGCTGTCGAACGTCACTCGCAGGTGGCGTGTCTGCGGGTTGTCTGGGCTCGATGAGCAAGCTACAAATTGGAGCATCAATATTTACTCGCGGAACATCACCCAGTGCGGTGGCATGCTCACCTCCTCCTGTAGAGATCCTGAAGGTCGCCTTGTCTCTTTGATTTTTCCAAGGCGAACTTGAGATATTCATGTACCTCGGGGATCTCCTTGAGGTTATATGAAACCTGGAATCGCTGCATATCTGGTCGAGGGTGAGCCAAGCGTCATTGACCTGTACTGAAAAGACATACCCTGAACGATCCTTGCCAGTTTATGGTACTTGTTGAAGTTGATCAGCTTCTTTTCCGGCGCTGTTGGCGAGGGTCGCGTAGAAGGGTTGCCTTCTCGGCAGAATGTGAGGTCCGTGAGGTACAGACCTGGGATTTTGGTCAGGCGATTTCAGTACGGCAAGGTCAAGGTTGCTTACCAAGGAAAGGAACCGCTGGTGGGCTCGTGTTCCTCAGCCTACCGCGATACTCGCTGTAGTTCCTCGCGTGATCGGCGAGTTTCCGAAGGCCTTCCAACTGCAGTTTGTATTTTTGGGGGAGACCGATCCAGGTCTGTTGGAGGCGAGATATAGTTGACGAATCTAGCGCGGCAAGAATAGCTCTTGAAGTACTAAAGTTGCTCAGAGAATTGCATCGCTAGAGGATGGAACGTGAGGAGATGGGCCGTGGGGGGTGGTAGGAAAACATACGTCAGCTAGCTTAATGAAGAATTTAATAAGCGCCGTCCTCTTCTTCGTATCTGCTTCGTCCAATATTGTCTCTGCGACCCATCCGGTGATAGTAGTGCTCAGTGAGGTGACAGCCTTCACGTTCGGATTGGGTGTGGTCGTCCCACGTGGAGCCTCTTTGCCAGCCTCGAGGATTTCCTCAGCGGTAATCGCACAGTATGACGTTGATTCCATGATCGTCAGCTGGCGAGCGAGTTCAAGAGCGTCGAAATCGAGCGGTGAGACGACACCGAAACCGCGAGCCCTGAGTTGAGTTAACAACGCCTTGGTCATGACCGGTCTTGGGATATCTGAACTGAGTCCTGCGGAAGGAGGATTGAGGGGCATTCCGGCATCTTTGGATCGGTCTACACGGGGACTGATTATGGAATTCGTTTGTTGGCTTCGGAGTATTACCAATTCCATGACCCTTTGTGAGGGATTGGGGAACATGATAGCGAGGGCATCACGGGTGAAGGCCATGAGTGCTCCCAAAACCGCGTCATCGGTGCTCGACCTCCAGTAGGTTTCGAGCCACAGCTTCAAGAAGTTTACGATTCTCAACCGCACGGGGACACCTTTCCTTTGCTGCCAGACGTAAAGGTCCTCGTCGCTCAACCCTGCGGGCGGTAAGAGGTTGTAGCGCTTGATGACCGATGCGACAAGCTCTTGAGGTGTGGAGAACATCCGGAAGGTCATGAAAAAGACTGCAGAGAAGGCGGGTTCGACAATGTTGTCATGGGGTGTCATCTTCTCAACAAGGCACTCTAGGGATGCACCGACCAAGACGCCATCCTTGTTGTAGGCCACGTCCTCTAGAGAATAGTCGTGAGAAAGCGATAGTTGGCTATCGGACTCGCTTCTAGCGTGTCGGGGCGTTGTTCTACCGCTCGTCGTGGTATCCTGAGAAGATCGACCGTGTATGTTGTGGCTGCCTTCCCAGGTCGTACCGTCATCATCGGTACGGGCGAAGGAAGCTGGGGAGGGGAGTGCTGGGGCAACAGGCTCGCTGGTAAATGTCAACGGGGATGGCAGAGCCTTGCGCCCGTGTGTTGAACGCATTGAACATGCGCTGTCCCTTCCATCCAGTGGTATTTCAGGGGGCGGAACTGCCTCGTCATCGGCGGGCGCGACCTCGCCATCCACGAAGGGTTGTTGAGGAGACACGAGAGGCAAGAGATTGTCATGTACGGTTGCATCCTCGTCAATCTCTAGGGTGAGTTTATTGACCCTCTGGGAATCTGGACCGAGGTACTCTGGTTGTTTAGAGGCACCGAGGGCATTTGTGGCGAGTTTCCCAGGGACTGGGAGTTGGAGAATAATCGGTTCATCGACCATCGACAGTGATAAACATTTCTTGACCTCGTTGGCACAGTCACTCCCGGCTTTTAGAGCGTCGGTCGCTGACTTGAGTAAACCAGCCCTCTCATCCTCTTCAGACCTCTCCTCTCCGCTCGTACCACTCGTGAGGACTCGAACCGACTCGGCGAGGGAACTCGTGACGTCGTACAACCCATGCTTAGAAGCTTTGAGGTTCGGGATCTTGGGAGCGGGGATACCAGGGTGTTTCATCACGCCATCCACGATCGTCAGCAATCTGCAGACCATCTCAACCACTTCTCGCACACGTTCTAGCATGTGACCGGTGCTCGAAGCGTGAGACGTCCTGGAATGAGAGTGGGCCTGACCGATGAAGGCTGCGATCGTGGAGAGGTACTGATCGTGAGTATTGCGGAGCGCCTCAACCACCTCCGCAACAGTGCACGGACCGTTGGGGAATTTCGGGGTGGCTGGTGTCTTGACAGATTCCACCGAAGATGCCGAGGAGAAGGAGGACATGCTGCTCAGGGATGGTCCCCGTTGGTGACTGGGCAGTGGAAGGGCGGGTTTCAGAGGGGTTGGGGATGTGTTTCGCGGTGGCGACCGAAGTGGGCTACGGGGTGGGGAACTTGGAGACGTGACCTTGGAGGCTGACTTGGTATTTCGAAGGTCACCCATGCTCTTCGTCCTAAGGGCGGCGCGAGGAGTTGTCTGGTTATTTGTTGTTTGAAACCGAGAAAACACGGGTCGGTGCATAATCCTGTTGGTTGCCCGCGCAATAACTGGGGTTTTGCGCCTGTAGGTGTCATCACCGTCGTGGCCGTCATCGTCATTTGAGGTATCGTCGTCCACAACGAGGGGTTCCCTGGGAGGTCTTCTGTGGCTCTCCATCGCTGATGATGGCCCAGCCGTTGACCCTTCGTCCTCATCACCTTCTGGAAGTTCCACACCATATTGAACGGCGAACATCAAAAACCTCCGAACGCGTGCGAACACTCGGCCGCCAAGCCGCATCAAAGTATCGCTCTCGGTCGTTTGGTGCATTTCGTCCACGTTTCCCGCGGAGGCAGTCTTAGCCTGCGAAACCAATGAGGCGAGATCCGAAAGGATCCTTTTGCGTTGCTCGGCCAACATTGGATACTTTCTGAGAACAGCAGCGTCTCGTGACAAACAACCAGTTGTCGCGAGAATCGATCGAACACAGGAAATGATACAAGCGGTGGAGGGTTGGAAATGTGCCAGTCGTTCGGAGCGGATCGCGTTCTGGAGGAGCGAAAGCGCGTGTAAAAGGGAGACCATTATCGGTGGACAATATGCATCCACATCGGATACAATTGACTCGCTTGCAGATTGTCGGTGTCCTTTCCCACTCGGGGTTGCGCGTTTTGGGGACGACGGGTTGGACCAACTGCCTGAAGGTTTTTGTCCGTTGTGGTGAGCCTGCGTGGAGAGAAATTATGTCAAAACCCCTCTGCGGACACATCCCAAAAGAAGACTCACATCGGTTCCAGGAAATACTTCTTCCGTTAGAGAAGCGGCAACGGCAGTAGTTGCAACATAGTTGCTGGGGAACCAGCCTCTGCGACCATCAACCTCGCCATCCCACCAGCCACTTGGATCACGGTTCAGCACATGTATAACCTGGCCAGCTTGAAATGCCAAACATGTCGCATTTCGGTGATCGGGAGCGAAGTCATGCATGGCCAGCACGTAGTCTGGGTCGCCGTCTTCGGAAAGGGACGGAGAAGGACTGGGAGTGTAGCGCCGAATAGGGTGTACGTCTATGGGGGAAGAGGATGACGAGGAGGGCGCGGGGGATAAGAGGTTTGGAGATGAGGCTCGGGAAAACGTGCTTTGGCCGGAGGCAGCGGAGGTGGGGTCCGGGGACCTTGACCTGAAGCTACGGGCTGATTGCTGGCGGGAGGTGTTCTGCGAAACAGCTCTAGGAGATGTATCGATTTGTAGACGCATGGTATGGGGATGCTTGGGTAACTCGTCGTCGTTAGAAGTCGTTTTCGGGGGTGGGGCCGCCGTCAAGCGGAGCAAATAGAGCGGGCCTGCATACATGCACGAAGGTGCACGGCGAAATGAGCTAAACGCCTAAAAGACGGGGAATTAACACACGCACGTTGGGAGGCTGTTGAATGTTAGGCTGGTCCAGGTGAGGCGCCGGGGAGATAGCGGTGTTTCCGTGGAGACGAAGACGTGAAATGATTCACCAAGAGGGAAACCGAGCACGGTAGTGGGTCTAGCGAGTGATACAAGGGCGAAACGGGCCGAAGGAGATTAAGAGGGATAGCTGATAGACTGGCTTGCGGACGTTCGTGTTGGGTGCGTAGGCTATGGTTCGTCGGTAGATTATCGTGTCGGAGACGTCGTCGGTCGAACGAGGCGTGGCGTGCAGCCTGCTGGAGGTGTACAACGCTGAGTGTGGCGCGCGTGTATGCTTGACGTCGCGGCGGGCGTCGAGCGGAGGTGCGGGTGAACCAGCAACAAACAGGCGCAAACTTTTTGGCCACGATCAAGTTCAACGTCAAGTTCAACTGATGGCCGCTTCCTTCTGAATCTCGTGTGAGAAAAGGTCGAGGTAAAAACGTTGGGAAAATCCTTGAGGTAGCGGTAGTCTTTAATGGTCAGCGGAAGGGCCGCCCGTATTTTTCAGCGGTTCACTTCCCGCCTCAGGCGGGGTTGACAGAGGCGATCCGACACCCTTCTGGCAGATTTCGAAATCGTATATTTCATAAAGTTTTATTTTATCTGCTTCCTCCACCCCGCTCGCCCTGTTCTAGCCTTTTCCGCTTATCCAGGCGGTTACCGATTGGACAAGATCGACCCTTGGATACCCGACCCTCTTCTCAAAGCCCAGCATATGCTATACCAACCAAGGACAACGGCAAGGAAGACCCCAACGATGGCAGCCCCGATGTAACCGGATTGTTCGTTTGCCTGTGCCCAGCCCCTCCACCACCTTGCTGCAAGAGAACGGTTGTCTTCGTCCTCCGCTGCTTCCCTACATGGTGTACACTCCTCTCCTATGAGGCCCATGATTGTAATCAAGGATATGCTGGAGATGGGATAAACCCAAGCCAGTTACGGTGGCCGTGACCACACACCTGAATGCAACGATGATGCTCATCAACGTTAGGACGATGCTCAATCCAGACATTGCGTTCATCTTCACTCTCACGTTGATCTTTTCTGGTCGGTCCTCATCAAGGTCTGCCTCGTGTCCGGCCAGAGGAGTCTCTCCCAGAGAGCTGGGCGAACCAAACTCGCCCCTTTTGACAAACAACGCGAAATTGCGTTCCGGGAACCCGGTGTAAGAATATAACATCAGGATAGAGTCGAGTGAGTCTATGAGAGTCATTCCCGCTGTGAACAATAACTGAATGCAGGGGTGAGTAGGTGTGAAGGAGATTGCAATAAAAACCGCTCACGGGGAGAATGATGATGTGGGCGGGTTTTATGCCTTTGCCGTCTGGTCCATGTTTCGCGATGGCAGATATTGCGAGAATCGCGATCGACGACGCGGTGTCGAAGCCTGGACCCGTTTCCGTTTTGTCAGTTACACTCAACTTGCCCATATGGTATCGCTTTACCGAAACCGAACAGTAGTCCCACCGGATACATCTATATCCTGAGGTGTTAACTTCCTCTTGGACCAAGTTGAAACAACATTCACCTTCCAGGGACGGTCCACAAAAGTGATTACAGGACCGATTATCTTCATGAGCAGCGTGTTTCCGTGGTGGTGAGGTCGCGACAGATGGCCATCGTTAGTGCTAGGTGCCTCTTCGCCACCGGAAGCAGGCGACGCTGGAGTTGAGTTGGTTCCTTGCATCCGGTCCTGAGAAATTTCAGCGGAGTTAAACAAAGTGCATGCCTTGATACGTACCCTTCGACGTTGATTGATAATCCGATACAAAATGATGGAGTTTGCCACACCAACAATGAAGAGAAATGATCCACTAATTGCGGCTCCTGTAGTCGGTGCTGGGGTCAGCGATGAGTGCCAAGAGTCCACAGTACCAAAACGGTCATACCAACAATACTCCCCGCGCGACCCACGTTATCCAGTTTGCCGTAGATGTCCGTGCTGATGGCAATGGCTACGTTCTAAAACACCAAATTAACGGTCCCCGCGCAGCTTTCTGGAAATGTTGGCATACCACAATGATGACGATGGTACTGTGACCGAGCGAGAAGTACAGACCACAAGTGACGGGGAGCTGGCCCATGTTGATTAACCCCCTGGTCGCATTATCGATTGCACTGGGGAAGAGTAACGGCAGCTGTTAGAGCGGGATATCCTAGAAGCGCGGGGTCAACAAGGGCGTGTTGCAGATGCGGCTCTACGCGTACCGTGCATCAACCGCGATATTACGGACCTTATATGGTCGGCATCCAACGCTGGGGAATAGTTGGGGTGTTGGACTTGATCAGCGGAATACAGTGTGCGTACCGTGCCTCAGACCAAGGGTCTGTGGGTCTCGTTGAGCGACTGCAAAGATGCACGGGGACTCGGAACACACACCCAGGCAAGGAGTGCCAGATTCAAGACTGGTCGTGTGTTGTTATCTCTTCCAAATAAAACCCCAGCGGCGATCCAGAACAGGGCGTTCGCGGAAAGTTCGAGTATGATGAGGAAGAGCGAGCGGCCAAAGATGGTGAGCTCGGGAAGCTTCAAGCGATGGAACAGCGACATCCAGTAAAGAAACTGGGGTTGGACTCACAAGCTCGGTTGAAAAGAGCGCTATCTACCGAGGATCGATGAATTCAAGAGAGATAAGATAGAACTTTAATATGTCGTCAATTTTCGCAAGTGGCTGACAATGTTATGCCTAGAGAACCTGGCTCCGACATTGTTCGTCATTACCAGGATGCCGAACCCCAATACGGCCCAAAGGTAAACAAAGATACGAGTCGGTAAAAAATAAAGGGGCAGCCTAGGCTGGAATCAAACCTCAAGTTCAGAGGGGAGCAGCACTGGGCAGTCCCCACCTCTCTACCCACCCCGCCCCCAGTGTTTATTTCGCCATGCAGACTCCTCCCTCTAATGAAGACCGCTTTCTAGAACTGGGCAATGACAAAGGCGAGCGCACCGACGTCCGTCTATTATGTATCAACGCTAATACCCTTCTCCAGATGACAAGTTTGCCGGACACGGACAAGGGAGAGTGGGAAGTAGTGACCGACAAGTTCCAGAAATTCTACGAGTACTGGCGCGAAAGTTCCACTAGTTCCAGCTTCCTCAAAGCGGCCTTCTACAAGTTACCGCTTGGAGTGGTCCCGCCTTTTCATCCCGACAGCACATCGGGAAACTAGATTCTCGTCACCAAGGCATACAACGACCTGTTTCA
>Ga0307515_10017448_pt1 | contig 13069 bp, 3 predicted proteins | sample 17_EM_MG_FD_194513 | JGI IMG/M metagenome (GOLD analysis project Ga0307515, IMG submission 194513) | Populus trichocarpa ectomycorrhiza microbial communities from riparian zone in the Pacific Northwest, United States - 17_EM | ecosystem: Host-associated > Plants > Roots > Unclassified | place...
TTTTTTTGTTTTTTAAATTATATTTTATATTTATTAAAATATCAAATTTTCTCTCGATTACTTAATTATAACTAAAATACCAATTTGAAATATGAAAAAATCCCTAGCACCAATTTTAAAAGGAAAATTTAGTCATTGTATCATGATTAAAAAAAAGTTAAAAGAAGAATTTATTTCTCATTAATCCAACAATAACTAATGGGTAATGAGAATAAAAAAATTACTCTCAATTCAAATTCATTGATTTTTGTTGAGAAAAGTAAAAATATTATTACATGTTACACTCCATGGTATTTTATATCTCCATCTTTAGTCATATAGTGAGTTATTTAGGTTTTTGTTAATACTAAAAGCTAATATTAATATAAGGAGTAATTATTAACAATACACTTCTGAGATTGACGTGGTGAAAATATATTGGTTAATATACCCTTACAAGTTACAAGGTACACCTAAGACAACAAAAGCATGCTTTGCTTGCAGTGGGGGGAAATTATCACTTAAATCGCTCAAAGCCTCCGCGTTGAACCCCACACCTCTGCCCTCTCATCCTTGCGCGCTGGGTTTAAGAGATTAGCTATTTGACCCGTCTTTCATTACGGGCAATATATTTTTTTAATAATAAAAAAAATGAATATAATAGTCTTAGGTGCTCCAAGCATGTTTTAAAAAAATAAAAATAAATAAATGACTTGATTTTATTTTAATGAGATGATATAATTTTATTTTTTAAAAAAATAACGATAACTTAGAAAATAAACCTTTGAAATTATGAAACTGGATTAAAACAATGACAAAATGAATAGACCCAAGTCGACCCGAGGTAACATGATAAACACATAACTTGAGTAATAAAAGGCGGGCTAACCCAATTTAACCCAAAGAACCTATGGCCTAAGTGATGATATCGGAATAACCCAAAATGTTTTTTTTGAAGAAAACCATAAAGCCAATCTTAAAAAATAAATAATGTCAAATGATGAAATAAAAAAAAATACCTAAAAAAGAATATCAATCTGTGTTAACTTTTCAAACCCGTGACCTGAATTATTAGAACAGAAACATCATACATGAAAAGACCAAGAAGCTCAATCCCTAGCAAATAAAAAATTTAAGTATAAAATCAAGAAAAATAATCATTTACAAAAATAATTTGAAATAGAAAATGGTAATTAAAAGAATGAGGGTGAAAATCAAAATAAAAAATAAATAAATTAAAGAGAAACAAAAGAATTTTGATTGGAGGGTTAAATTAAAAAGAAAAATAACTTTAACAAAAGAAAAAAAAATCAAAAGAATAAGGACCAAATCAAATAATATAATACACCAAAAACTTGGATTAAATGATGAAATTGAAAATCAATAAAATTGTTACGAAAGAGCTAGGGAAAAAAGAAATAAAAAGAATAAGGACTAAATTAAAAAATAAAAAGAAAAATAGGAATTGAAGGACTACATTGAAAACAAATAAACTTTTATAAAAAAACCAAAAATCAAAAATAAAAATAAAAAGAATAATGATTGAAATTGAAATACCAAAAACAAAGAGGGTTAACTTATCTTTTTAGGGAGAAGAGAGAAAAGAAGAAAAAAGAAGAAGAAAGGTTCTCTGATGACAAACCGCCTCACTATCACCAACTCACGCCATAATAGGAGAAAAAGAACACAATGACATTTCCAACAACATGGCTAATAAGCATGTTTTGTTACGAGGAGACACTGAATGTACCACCTAAAGGGTGCGCGTGTCTCTAACACACTGATACGTGTATTGCATGTGTCAACAACTTTTTGAATTTAAATATTAATTAATTAAGTGAAAAGATCAAATTGTCCTCCATGATTTTGTAATTAACAAAAAACCAAAGTGAAAGGATAAAAATGCCACTTGATGCATATCTTATTTTTTATTGAATGTAGAAGTAAAAAAGTTTGTTTATTGTAATTTTAAAAGAAAAGGAAAGATAAAAATACTATCAGTTAACAACTTTAATTTTTTTACATTAGAGGATAATTTAGTTATTTAATCATTTCAGAAATTTTAAAAAGACTCATATATCCCTAAAAATCTTTCAATTACCAATAAGCTATAAGATAAAATTAAAGCACAAATCATATCGCAAAAAATACATGCTTTTCATTAAAAAAAAAAAAAAAAACACCATTCCTCCCGCTGAAACACACACTAAATTACCGCACACCAAGGTAAGATATTTTTTCTTTGCAGGGCAAAAAAAAATTAATTTCAAAATATTTTTTTGTGTTTGGATGTAAAATGTTTTTGCTGCATCTTTTAGAATTTTTGGAATTATTACAGGAAGGAGAGGAGAAGAAAAGACGGAGAAGAGAAGAGAAGCAGTCACAAAACCTTATTTATAATTTAATTATTATATTTTATCTTTAAATTATATAATAGGAGCAAGGAATTACACACTTGATGTATCACCACACCCAGCATTTGTATGTACCCTTTAATAAAGCAATGTCATAGAGTTTCAAGAACCTCACTTTCATATTACTCCTACCTCATAGACCACTGTTTCTCATTGAAGTCTTTGAGTTTTGCAAGAATTACTCATGCCCAGTTGATAAAAGTGGGGTTAAATAGACATACTTTTCTAGGTAATCGGTGCCTTGATTTGTACTCTCAGTTTGGCAATGTTAATGATGCTTTGAAAGTGTTTGATGATATAAGTAGCAAGAATATTGTATCCTGGAATATTTGCTTGAAGGGGTTGTTGAAGTTTGATAATTTGAGTTTGGCATGTTCCGTGTTCGATGATATGCCTGAACGAGATGTTGTTAGTTGGAATTCTATGATTTCAGGCTATGCTTCACGTGGGTATTTTGATTGTGCATTGGAAACTTTTTGGGAAATGCAAAAGTTGGGTGTGAGACCAAGTGAGTTCACGTACTCAATTCTAATGTCTGTGGTGTTTGGGGTTCGACATGGAAAGGAAATTCATGGTAGCATTGTTCGGAGTGGTTTGGGTGCATTGAATGTGGTGCTCGGGAATTCTTTAATTGACATGTATGGGAAGTTTAGTTCTTTAGATTATGCTCTTGGGGTGTTTTTGACAATGGAAGAGTTAGATGTTATCTCTTGGAATTCGTTGATTTCGGTATGTTGTCAATCAGGATATCCAGAGCTGGCATTGGATAAGTTTTGTATAATGAGATCCTTAGGGTATTCACCTGATGAGTTTTCAGTTTCTGTAGTGATCACTTCCTGTTTGAATTTGCGAAATTTGGAGAAGGGTAAGCAGATTTTTGCTCTGTGTGTCAAAGTGGGATTTCTTTGTAATACCATTATATCCAGTGCCACAATTGACCTGTTTTCCAAATGCAACAGATTGGAGGATTCAGTTCGGCTTTTTGAAGAGCAAGATCAATGGGATTCTGCAGTTTGCAATTCCATGATTTCAAGCTATGCACGGTGTGGCTTTCGTGAGGATGGTCTCCGACTTTTTGTGCTAACCTTGAAGAAGGATATTAGGCCTACTGAGTTCACACTAAGCAGTGTTCTACACTCCACTTCCATTCTTAAGTTGGAGCAAGGAACTCAGTTCCATTCCTTGGCTGTGAAATCAGGTTTGGAGTTGGATGCTATTGTTGCCAGCTCGCTGGTGGAGATGTACAGCAAATTTGGTTTCATTGACTGTTCTATAAAAATCTTTAATAAGATGGTTGCAAGAGATTTGATAGCCTGGAATACCATGATTATGGGTTTGACTCACAATGGTAGGGTTTTCGAGGCCCTGCAAACCTTTAAGGAACTAATTAGGACAGGTCTGCCACCAGATAGAATAACACTAGCTGGAGTTCTGTTAGCCTGCAGCTTTGGGGGTTTTATCAGTGAAGGAATGACCGTATTTTCATCCATGGAGGAAAGGTACGGGGTGAAACCTAGCAATGAGCATTATGCTTGCTTTGTGGACTTGTTGTGTCAAGCTGGTAGGCTTGATGAAGCATTATATGTTGCAGAATCAATGCCTTATGAGCCTGTTTCTTTAATCTGGGAATCAATACTTCATGCCTGTTTGATTCATGGAGACCTAAAACTCTCTGAAAGAGTAGCCGAGAGGTTGATGGAACTGGAACCGCAGTCATCTCTACCTTATTTGGTACTGGCTCGGATGTTTGAAATAAGGGGTCAATGGGAAGGTGTGGTTCGAGTTAAGAAAGCCATGAAAAGGGGAAAGGTGGAGAAGGTGATTGGATGCAGTTGGATTGGAGTAAAAAACCAAGTATATACTTTTACGGCAGACCAATTACAGCATCATAGAGGCAAAGAGATTTACTTGGTACTGAGATTACTGAATTGGGAGACGGAGGCTAAAGGTTATTTGCAGTAGCATGATAAGATGAGATGAGGAGTTCTCTTCGACGGAGACACCACGTTAGAATTCTGAGATTCTCAAGTACGGTTGTACTTGTGGATATCTCTGTCTTAAACCCATATATGCTCACCTGACACCGATTCTTCAAGATTCCGGTATGGTTAACTTCGTACTAAAAGTGTTCTTATCAATTGCTCTTTTTCTTTGAAGAAAGTAGAACAACTACATGGAAAAAATGCGTTCCCTGAAGGGCTTTTGAACTCCTGGTCTCAAATGGAGCTTACCTGATGTAATGGGATCAACTAACCATGTATCTTCTCAACTGGTTACATTATTTCGTCAACACACAGATACTGCAATTTATTTCCATGAATTAGCTTGTTCTGAGCAACCAAAACTTTAACGTATGAAGTTAATAACAACTTATCATCATTTTTTCTACATCAATCAAATTTCTTCCAATTTATGTTTTTTGTTTTTCTAAATATTAGATTAAACAATTATAGGGATTTTGGTGAAAACTTCACTAACTTCCTTTACTTTTCAGTGGGTGTGACATGAGAGATTTGTCTCTCTAATTTTTATCACTTTCACATGGCATTGCTAGGCATTTAGGTAGGTTGTTTACATTTTAGTTGAAAAGTTATCTTTTGTTTTACCCTTCAACTTTTTTTTTTAATTTGTTTGGAACATGCAAATTGTTGTATTTTGTTCAACTTCTTTTTTTCTTATTTGTTTGGAACATGCAAATTATTGTATTTTGTTATCTCTCAATTGGTTTGGATAGTTCGAGTTTTCTTTGTGTAGTTTTTTTTTTTTACCATTTTTAAAAAAGGTATTTTCCTTCTCGCTACATTTGAACTTCAGTTGGCTTTTTTTTTTTTTTATTTTATTTTGTATTTTGTAATGCTTTTTTGGTGTTCAAATGTGAAAAAAAGGAAGTCTTTATGGTGTCATGATGTTTTAACTTATTTTTTTCTGATTAAATTTAAATGCTTCCCTCATTCTAAATGTTTGATCTTTTCTATATATATATTGTTGTGATATATATATATATATATATATATATAGGTGTCTGGGTCAGCTTGTGCGCAACTCGACTAATCCTATGGACCCTGAACTTAATGACTATGTAAGCCTTCAGTGGCCTTGAGATTTGTAGGACTCGAACTAGTGACCTCTAGTAAGCAAATCTAGGGCCTGACCAGTTGAGTTACACCCCTCAAGGTTACATTTTGAAACGTCTCGTGGTGTGTGTGGTTGTTTTTTATAAACTCTATTGCTTTAGCTTTTCTATAGTGTTATGCATCCTTAACAAGGTGTATTCTCTAGGTTTAATTTCATAGTTTTTTTTTTTTTTTTTATCATTGTTTTATAAACTATGATACTAAGAAACTCTGAACTTTTTAATATTTTTAAGTTCTTTTTATTTTTTGTTTGAACTCATTGTTAGCGAGGTTCTGGACTTTTAATTTCAACATTTCCTTGACTTTATTGTTTTACCTTTTAATGCTTAGGAATCCTCATCTTCTAGATTTAAAAGTTCTGTACTCCATTCTACTTATATTAAAATGTATTTAATTATTATAGTTATCTAAATAACTAATTGGATTTCTTAAAATGTTCCATAATTCATATTTGACCACGAGTTATTGATGTTAGAGGAGTACTTGATTTTTTGTTTTGTTCTTTCCAAGTGGTTATGGAGTAGAAAACGTTACAATATGATGGTCTCAAATGTACAACTATAAATTATGTCATAATTTAATTTTAGATCTCCTAAAATTATTTGTATATCTTTCTTTTTTATTCAAAAATAAAATAAAAATCAGAAATTTAAATCCAAAAATATTTTTGGGACACGAGGAGATAAGCTTTCGAGCTGCAAAATATCAAAATACTATAAGAATAGCTAGATCGAGAGATTTCGATAAGATGAGATGAAGAAAGAAAGAAAAATTGAGGTTGAGATCTAAACATGACCAAAACTGGAAGAATTAATTAAGTTTAAGGACTTATTTAAATTTCTAACTGGTTTAATTGACTTATTTAAAAACTTAATTGAAGCAAAAAATAAGTTTGAAAGTTAATTAGATAAAAAATAGAAGAATTAATTAAGTTTAAAGATTTCATTAAACTTATAATGGGTTTTGTAGATTCAATCAAGGACTCAATTGAAAAAAAAATCAAGTTTGAAGGCGTAATTTAGATCAATTTACAAAGATTAAAAGATTAGGAACACAACTGAAACTTTGAAAGGCTAATTTGGTGTAATCAGAGGTTTAATTGAAAGAAATTTGAAGTATGAAATTTAATTAAAGACCACATTGAAGAAATCTAAAATTAAGAACCACTTTGTAAAAAGCGCTGAAATGTAAGGGTTCAATTGAAGAAGGCTAAGGGTGAAATTGCAAGGAATCTGAAAGATTAGGGCTAATTGGGGGCTTCATTGCAAAGTTCCAAAGATTCAGGGATCAAATTGAAAAATACTATAATTTTACTATTTATTATCTTCTTCCCAAAAATAAAAGAAAAAGATGTCTTAGTATCTATTTTCCAGTTTTAATTTCTCCCTCACCTCTTCATAATACCACACAAATATAATAACAACTTACATTCTTATACTTTTACTTCATTCTAAGCTAAACTTTTAGCTTTTATTATACAGAAAAACACTTGCAGATTCTCTCCTACAAATATTATAAGCTTTCGTCCTTAATTTTAATGAATTTACTCAATATTAAAATTCAAGATCCCATCAACTTATAAATCTAAAACCTCTAAGTTTCTTCTATAAAAATCCCATAAAAGCCTAACTCAAGCTTCAATGGGTGACCAACTACATGTTAGAGAATAATATAAATCATATCCTGAAACCTCACCTAACAGCTTAAGTTATTGAGTTGAGATGGTTCTTTGACATGGTATCAGAGCTTTGATAATCAAATGGTTACGAGTTCGAATCTCACCACCCCTATTTATTTGATAAAAATTAAGCACAAGGTAGTGTAGGCACTTGAGGGGTCTATGTTAGAAAATAATATAAATCATATCTTGAGATTTCATCTAATTACTTAGGCTCCGTTTGTTTGCAGGAAAGTTGTTTCCTTTTGGAAAGTGAATTCCGGGGAAAGTGAATTCCTGGAAAGTGAATTCCGGGAAAGTATTTTCCGATGTTTGGTAGTGTTATGGAAAATGAACTGGAAAACACTTTCCAGTGTTTGGTTATGTTATGGAAAATGAACTGGAAAATAATTTATTAATGAATTAATTTTTTTTCAAGTTTATCTAATATATATAAAATATTTAATATAAATATTTAATCACTTACAATAAAAAAATAAAATCTAAAAAGTATAATGATGAATCTTTTTTATTATATCTTATATTCATACATAGCTTATTTTATAAAATATAACTATATATGTCATATCATATTATAGAGAAATAAGCTTGTGAAATATTTTTCAAGTTAAACCTATTAATATATATTTTTTTCAATTTTAAAAGCTTAAAATAAGTTTTTTTTTTCATACGAAGAAAGCCAAATTAGTTTATGGTAAGAGTTATATATTTGGGTTTTTTTTTTTTTTGGTATTAAGAATTCTCTCATTCCACTGTCATTCCCCTCTCATTCCGGTTTCTCACAAATTCTCCTCATTCCACTGTCATTCCCCTCATTCGGTTTCCCCTCATTCCCCTGTCATTCCCCTCATTCGGTTTCCCCTCATTTCCCCTCTCATTCCCCTATCATTCCCCAGTTCATTCGATTTCCCCTCATTCCCCTCTCATTCCACTGTCATTTGGTTTCCCCTCATTCCCCTGTCATTCCCTGCATTCGGTTTCTCAAATTTCCCCCTCATTCCCCTGGGTTTCCCCTCATTCGGTTTCCCCTCCTGCATACCCAGTTCTCTCTCGGCTGTTCTCTCGTGGCTATTCTCTCTCGGCTCTCTTTCTCTTCCCCTGTTCTCTCTCGGTTCTCTCTCGCCATTCCCCTGTTCTCTGAAGAAGCAGGACAACGTCACAGATTCAAGGGGCAAGGGGCAGGAGGGCTAGGATCTGCTCCTCATTCCTAGTTCTCATCCCTCTCTCCCCCGGCAGTTTCCCCTCCTGTTTGCGTCTCTCTCTTTGTTCTGGATCCGGTGACGGGGAAACAGGGTAGGGATTGGTTGGGGAAGCTGCCGAATGTGCAAGAAAAATTGTGTTTTTTATGGCTTGCTTGTGATGAATTTGGTTGGGTTTTTCTGTGAGCTTGTTTGAATGTGACGAGGGATGAAGAAGAAAACTGGGTATGGGAAAAAAATTGACAGGTAGCTTCCCCAACCATGATGGATTGTTTGCACAGCAAATACAAATACAGAGAAATAGTTTTTTTTTCGGAACAGACAACAAATTAAACAAGATCAAGGATTTTTTGCTATAATTCTTACAGATCTAAAAAATACGAAGAAGATAAAAACATAAAGAGAAATAATAGAGAAATTTGAGGGAAAAAATATATGAAATGTAAGTGTGATTCTCCAGATCTTCTTTGCTTTTCAACTGTTTTCGGAAAGAGACACAGAGAGGGGATGTGTTTTATCAGTAAAGGAAAGTGTTTTCCTTTTGACAAGGAAAGGAAAACACTTTCCTGCGGGTAAAGACAGTTTTTTTGTTGACCGGAATTAACTTTCCTTTAACTAACTTTCCGGATGGTTGCCAAACATGGGAAAATAAGGAAAATGAATTCCTGGAATTTGATTTCCTTAAAACAAACAAGACATTAAGTTATTGGGTTGAGATAATTCTTTGACCCAAGATACCATCTCTCAAACTGTCCCTCTCGCCATCTCCTCCTCATCAAACTGCCACCCATAGCAACCATGAACTCCACCATCCAAGACAGCACCGTGACCTTCTCTTGATAGCCACCACCACACACTTTTCATATTGGGTTCTTCTCCATTTTTTTAACAGGCCCCCCTTGATAAGCAATCTCTGTTTTCAACCAAAGCTTTATTCGACACCAAAGTCCATCTTTCTTCTCCACCGTAAGCAGCGCACCAAGGTCAGTAGCTTTGCTCCTCAACCAGCCATCAACAACCCAGCAGCTAACCCTCCATCAGCACTGACTAGCTGCGCCAACAACACCAGCAGCTCTCGTCCTAGACCCACGGCCCCTTCACTCTTCACTTTCCTTATGCAAGAGCAGCTCCTCTCAGCAAGCTATCTTCATCGTGAGCAGTAGTTCCTCCGCTGTCCAAAGTCACCGTGAGCAGCAGCAAACTTCAGTAGATCTTCTGCAGTCCAAGGTCAGCAACATGAGTAGTAGTAGACCTGCAGTTCCTCCGCTGTCCAAGGCCACCGTGAGTAGCAAAAAACTAGCAGCAGAGGATTTGCTTCATCAGCAATTACCAACAGCTGATTCCACCGTGAGCAGAAGTAGAAGATTTTCTTCATCCACAGAGCTTCAATACCAACAAAGCTTCAACCGGTAGCAACTTCTTCAGCCCACAGTGGCAGCCTTGTGTCAACAGAAAGCAACAGTAGCAGTTTCCCTTTCCAGCATCTTTAGCTATCCTTTGCACCAGCACATAGCTTCTCTGCGTTGATGGACTTCCAGCAGCAGAGCGACATCAACGCTGGACAGTAGCAGCATGAGTTGTTAGCTGGTAACAACAACCCAGTGCAAGCCGAGAGCAGAAGTTTCAGTTCATCCTCACAGAAACCAAGCAGCCCTATCTCCCTTGTTCCAGCTGAAAAGCCACAGTAGCAGAATCTTCAACCGTGAGAAACAGCAATTGACAGTAGCAATAATGCCATGGGAAACCACCTTTTCTTCACCGCCACTGGAGCAGAATCTTCAACCGTGAGAAACAGCACCTGACAGCAGCAACAAGTCTGTCTTTTGGGAACCAAGCCTACCAAACTGTTACTGCCATGACAGATATAGTTTTCTTTATATTATAATTCACTGCCATTGTACGCTTTTTCCTTTCATTTAAGCCCAGCCCCCTTTTCTGTTTGAACAAAGCCTGCGTTCATCGTGGGCTTAAGTTTGCTTTAGGTGGATTTGATTTTTAGTCCACTTGATTAGGCTAAGCTTTTTAAGGCCGAAGACTGTATTTGACAAAGTTAAATCTATCAAAGAAAAATGTATTTGTTTGAATCTTTAAGATTTGTTTGGTAAAATTGCTTTTAGAAAAATTCCAAGGTTTGTATTTTTTTTTTAGTGTTTTCCAAACACAATTTTTATTTTTTAATTAATTAATTTTTATGCTCTCAAATGACCTATTTGCAATTTTTTTATTTCTCATATTTTACCCTCTTATATTTAATATTTGAAATTATGACCTACACGTAAGGTTTTTTTTGTTATTAAATAAATCAGTTTCCTTCCATAAAAACAATAAAAATCTTTCTTTAAAAAATATATATATTTTTTTAATTTTTATATGACCAAGTCTCTAAAAAATAAATAAATAATATTTTCATAATTTAGAATACTAAAAAAATCACAAAAAACAATTTTCTTTTTATTTTGCATGCATAGTAGATTTAATAACAAGTTTATTAAAATCACGAGAACTTAATCTACATTCTGAAAACACCAAAAAAAATCATAAAAAATGACTTGAGTTTTTTCTAGAAGATATATTATCAGAACCAATCTAGAGAATTCATTTCTCCATGGTCCATACTGTTTTAATCATTAACAAACTGCTAATCGAAGAAACCCCACACATTTCAGAAAATTTGTAGTAAAAGTCCAAATACTAAAGGAATGACAGTATCCATATATTGGGGTCATTAATGACTTTTTATCTTATATAATATGTGAGCTAAGTGTATGACTTGAATTAATTTTATGTTTGATTGTTTATTATATTGTTCAATACATACAAGCTTCGAAAATTTTAATTATGCTTATTAAGAAAAGTAAAATTCTTTGAGAAATTGATTATGTATATTCCAATGAAGTTGCATGTGGAGCAAATAGCAAGCCATTGTCATCCAGCCTTGTATTTTATAATTAGATACCCAAATGGTCAATTGGAAAAAAAAAAAAAAAAACATTCGTGTAGGTTTGAGTGACCGACGTGGCTGAGCCTGTTTAAAAAAATCCTAGACGTGTGTCCAGAAGCAGATTAGACCAAATGAATTTTTTTTTAAAAAATAGCGAATTTATGATAAGTTTCAATCAATCACTTCAATTTTATCAGTATCATCAACTTCTCATACGCGTCTATATGGAGAAACTTTGTTCTCCAGTAATCTAGCACAATTGTTTTTGGCTGCCAAAAAGTTCATATCCAGCCAAAATACACTGTTGAACTCCTGTTTTTTTTTTTTTTTTTTTTTAAATCCTGTTTTTTATTTGACTGGAATATAGTCAATATACTAGTCCCACCTAATTATTTTTTTTGCCTCTAAAGCTTTTTTTCTTGTTTTATTTGTGAATGTATTTTCGGATTTATTTTCACTGTCTTATAAATTACTGTTTCTATTGGAACTATAAATTATACCAACATAGCTTGTCAATAAAACCATACATGCATTCCAGAAATTTTGGATCAAGCAACCCAGGATTGATATTTAGCGAGCCACCCTCGCTAGCTAGGGTATACAGTAACAGACGATGGACTCGTATTTAATGTACCAGTGCCACTTGGCTAGCTATGGATCATTCGCTCAAACCTACCTTGCTAGCTAGATGTTGTAACGAAATATAGCAAGACCATGTCATGTGTAGTTCGTAACTAGATCCAATATTAGTACTGTGAGAACTGAACTGAGATCGATGACCTAAACTTCTATATAGAGCGTATATTCGAAATGCTGATGATATCTTGTGCTCAAAATGTTCATGAATTCCAAGTTGCCACCTATATAGAGAGACTAATTATCTATTATTTTTTAGGGTGGTTGATTATTAAAGAACTCTAAAACGTTTGGGATATTCACTGTAACTTTTTATCCAAAATTGATTTTTTTTTCTTTTTTTGTTTTTTTTTTTTTAAAAATTTTTATTTCAAAATTATCTTTGCTAATTTTTTTAGATATTGAGCTGGTTGAAAATTTAACTATGTATTTTTTTTCTTTAAAACATTGTGCATTGATATAATATTCTCATACATTGTTTTTTTTTATGATTTCTTTATTCCTTTTTTTTTCAAAATGGTCTTTGTAGATTTTATTTTTTTTATATTAAGTTGGTTGAGAATTTAGCTTTATAGTTTTTTTTTTAAAAAAATAATATGGATTGCTACAGTGTTTCCCCTATATAGTTTTTGTTTTGCTGCAGTGTTTCCCCATATATTTTTTTAAAAAATTATCTTTATCGAATTTATTTTTTCAATATTGAGTTGGCTGATAATCTAGCTTTAGCTTTCCCCATATGTTTTATTTTATTTTTTTTATTTTTCTTTTTTTCCAAAATTGTCATTTTTTACATATTTTCTTTTTTTTTGTTTTGTTTTTTTTAGAATTATTTTTGTTGATTTTATTTTTTTACTATTGAGCTGGTTGAAAATTTAGTTTTTTTATCTTTTTCTTTAAAACACTGTAGTTTTCCCCACGTGTTTTTTTTTTTCGCTTTTGTTTCCTTTTTTGTACATTTTTTTTTCATTTCTTTTACCCAAAATTGACTTTTTTTTTTTAAGATAGCCTTTGTCGGGTTTTTTTATATATTGAGCTGGTTGAGAGATTAGCTTTGTAGCTTTTTTTTAAAAAAAAAATACTATGGATTA
>Ga0307515_10017449_pt1 | contig 13069 bp, 11 predicted proteins | sample 17_EM_MG_FD_194513 | JGI IMG/M metagenome (GOLD analysis project Ga0307515, IMG submission 194513) | Populus trichocarpa ectomycorrhiza microbial communities from riparian zone in the Pacific Northwest, United States - 17_EM | ecosystem: Host-associated > Plants > Roots > Unclassified | place...
ACACACACACACACACACATATATATATATATATATATATATATTTACCTTCATGGGATGTCCGTGGTGTTTGGAATTGAGATAAAATTAATCTTCTTTTTTTTATTATTAAAATTTGATTTTTTTATTTTAAATTAATTTTTTCTAGTGTTTTTTTTTATCTTTTTGATATACCGATGATAAAAATAAATTTTTTAAAAAAAAAAATTTTTAATATATTTTTAAACAAAAAAACACTTTAAAAAATAATATTTATAACACTCTAAACACCCCTTTCATATATATATATATATATGTGTGTGTGTGTGTGTGTGTGTGTGTGTGTGTGTGTGGTATGAGCACATTATTTCATACTTAAGGGTGAAATAGTATATTTACCTTTGGGTAAATTATAAATTAATCATTTTAGTTTTCTAGTTCCAAAAACTATTTGATTTGTTTTACATTTTTTTTTGTTTTAAGAAATAATATGGGATTCATTTATTTTTTGTAAATTATATTAATGTTTCAGTCTTTTCATAAGAGATAGAAGTTAAATTTGCATTCTAGCATTAACATATATTTTTAATTGTTTTAATTATATCATTTAACATTAAATTTATTGGGGGTTGAACTTCATAATTTTTTTCAATTTACTTTTTATGAAATTATCTTAGTCTCATAACCCAGACCACGGGTTTGATGAGTTGACTCAAGTTTTTTTCTCCTTTTTCTAATTCACTTTTCTCTCGATTACATCCTTCAACACTTGATTGATTGGTAATTAGGCTTTGAGATTTGTTTTGGTTTTTTTTCTATGGGGTTATCTCTGTCTCATGACTCGATCACAGATTTAGAAAGTTAACCTAGGTTAAATCGAGTTATTTTTTGTGTCCTTTTTTTAATTGATTTTTTCTCTCAATTTTGTCTTTCAATACTAGGTTGATTAGAAATTAGACTTCATAATTTATTTCATTTTGCTTTATATTGAGTTATCTTAGTCTCATGACCTGGATCAAGGGTTTGGTAGGTTAACCTGGTTGACTAGAGTCATTTTTTTATCCTTTTTTATTGATTTTTTTTTCAGTTCATCCTTCAACATTGGGTTTATTGAAAATTGATTTTCATAATTTTTTTTTTTTTGCTTATTATGGGATTATCATGGTTTTATGACTTGGTATGTGAATTGAAAGGTTAACCCGAATTGATCTAATATATTGTCATTTCAATATTTATAAAAAGATATCATTTTAAATATTTATTTTCAGTCAAATTATATTTGACATATCGGTCATTTGGGTTCTCTTCGGACCCGTTAAGGCTATCGGGTCATCTTAGATCAATTCTCACACGGTTTTAATTTCTTTTTACTAAAAAAAACATTAGCAATGCCTAGATTTTTTTTTTCAAGTTAAAAAAATTGATCAGACCCGCAACGTAGTCTGAGCCAATGATCTAGTGAATCTTAAAATATACAGATTAATCACATCTTTTCATTAAATTTTTTTATTTATGCACCATATTATTATCCAAACAACTAAAAGAGTTGGCGAATTTACTATAAATCAAGAAACAAAACACTATGGATTAAAACAATGTTTTTACTTTTTTTGTCCTTCTTAACAAAAACTAATGGCCTTGTTGATGGATAATATCGTCTTCTCCACATGACTCATTGTTCATTATCGATTTAATTGAGGCAAATTGGTCTTCTCATTTTGTTTTAGCACAGTAAAATTATTTAATTACTTTAAGAGTAAAAAATATTAAATTGTCATCTAGGGGCTTCTTTGTCTTTTCGATTTTTATACACATTAAAATGAAAAGATTACCTCAAAATCATTAATTATTAAGCTAGCATGCAGGAATGTATTTTGTGTTTTCAACTTGGTTTTTTAGTTGTAATCAATTTTCAAGATGAGAAATTTAATATTTTAATAAATATATAATATTATTAAAAAAAAAAAAGTGGTTAGCGCAATAATCATGCAAGTGAGAGATGTCATGCCTTTTTGGGTTGTCATACCCTCCACTGTTAACTTTACTTTTCACCTTCATGTACTTAAATGTATTTGAAATCAACTTCTATTATTTTTTTCAAGATTCTCTCCATATTTTGCATATAAAATTATTGAAATGACTTAAATACTCATAAGATAAATAATCTTCAACATTATTAATCAATTTTTTTTTATGAAATTAATTTTAAATTTTAAAAACAAGACAAATAAATTTAATTCTCCATCCAAAAATTTTTATTTTAATTTTTTCAAAGAAAGGATATTAAAAAAATCAAAATTATTGGATGAAGAATTAAAATTATTAAGTTTTATTTCCCAGAAAAAAATTAAAATTGATTAATTAGGTTAAAGGTTATTGAAGTTGAGAGTATACAAGTCATTTCATTAGCTTGATATGCAAAATTTGGAGGGAACTTTAAAAAAATAACAAAAAACTTGATTTAAAGTATAAGAAGGTAAAAAATGAAATTAAGAGCACAAAAACTAATTCTCGAATAACAGAGGTTTGAATAGTTTAGCCTATTTCATTTTGTTAAAATTAGACATGCAAGAAAATTTAAAAGTAATTCTTTGATGGAAAAATTTTAGAATAATGAAGAGCGGGAAAACAAACATTCAAAAAAAGAAAAACATCAAATAAAAAAAATAAAAAATAGGAACCTGTTCTTTTTACTGATATTTATTTTGTTATGTATCTTTATTTTATTAAATTTTAAAAAAATTCATCCCTCGACTTTTTTATTTATTGGACTACGGGTTTCAAAGATTAACATGGGATTGCTTTGTTTTTTTAAGGATTTTTTATAAAATTATTTTCAATTTTATCTGTCAATATTTGATTTTTGTGGGGATGGTTTTCGTGTTTTTTTTTCTCTTTCTTTCTATAGGATTATTTAAATTTTATGCCCATGGTCACCTGATTAATAGGTTACCCGGGTTGACTTGAATTTTTTTTATTGCTTTAAAAAAAATCAATTCCATGCCTCAAGATTTTTTTATTGAGAATTTTGCTTTGTTGTTTTTTTAGGTTTGTCTTTTATGCAGTTAATCTCAGCCCCATGATGATCAAGAATTTTGAAGGTTAACATCGATAGATTTTGGTCTTTTTAAATGTTTTTTTTTTAATTTTATCATTTAACATTTATTTTTTTAGAGTTGGTCTTTGTGTTTTTTTTTATTACTTTTCTTTTTATGGTGTAAACCACTGGAAAAAAAAATAAATTATGAAAAAATACTTGAAAAATAAAAAAAACATAGAAAAGCTAATTAAAACCAAATGTAATAAATAAATAATAAAATAATTATGATGAAATATAATATAATAAAATTTAATATACCCTAGTTTAAATTCAACGGAAACAAGTCTCATGATTAGGTAAGAATTTACTCATAAAGATGAAAAGGTATATAAAGGTGAAACATATATGTGTGTGTGTGAAAGAAAATGAAGATGAAGAATTAAAGAGAAAAATAACGATAAGAAATATTGGTAACAAAGAGAAGTTACTGGATTTGTTGGCATTCATGATGAGATAGACAAATTAATAGCAATTATATGAATTATTGGATTTATTGGCATTAATGAGAAGATAACTAGATTGATGATAATTATATGAATTACTGGATTTATTGATATCTGGAAAGGGATAGTTGAATTGTTTGAAATTATATGAATTATCGAATTTATTGGTATCGATAAGAGAATAGCCAAATTTACAGCAATTATACGAATTGCCGGATTTATTAGAGGGGATATCTTGATTGTTAGCAATCGAAGGAATTTTTGGATATGTGAGGGGATAACTAGATTATTAATAATTAATTAAATTGTTGGGGGTTGTAGCTATTGTAAAGGATTGCTTGGGTGAGAAGATGAATAATGTGGATTAGTTGAAGATGTGCATAACTATGTAAAGAATTGACTTTGAGTTGTTAGTGTTAATTAAAATATGTAACAGCAGATGTAGAATTATGGATAATATTTTTATGATTAATTTAATAATTAAATCTTTATGGTTTAGTATTTTGGTGACATGTAATTTATGTAATATTCTTTTGAGCAGTGTAAATTAGTTGAAAATAATCTTGAACATGTTATGTTATCACAGTTGTTGACATAATGTGCTATTGTATGCATACTATTAGATTTGTAAATTCTTGAATTAAATTCTGAAGTTAGAAGTAGTTCATATTCTAAATCTTTTTAATTATTTAGGTGTTATATGTGTGAATGAGTATTTTGTAAATCTGGGAAATTGGGATTAATGTTAATTGAGATGTGATTTAGGATGATCGGTTCGCGATTGTGAGATTAAGAATTGAGTTTTTATTATACTCAAGCATAATGTCGATAACTTGGTATGTTTAAGAGTAAAGGAAACTTTGCCTATTTTTTAAAAAAGAAATTCCGGTTTTAAGGAATGTACCAATATGTTTACATTAGATTGAATATTAAAAATGGAAAGGTTACATATGATGTTATCTCAATCATATTCTCATAGTTGTAGGGTTAGAGAGTTAACTCTGGTTAACTCAGATCTTTTTTTTTTCATTGATTTTTTTAGAATTATTTTTTAAAGTTTAATACTATGAAATTTTTTGTTTGGTTGTTTTTTTAGGTTTTCCTACAACACGATAACTTCTAGACTCATAATCACGATCACGAGTTCAAAGGTTAATACGAGTTGAATTTAATTCTTTTTTTAAGTCTATTTTTCAATTTATTTTTATTTTCAATTTCATCCCTCAACATTTAATTTTTTATGAATTGGTCTTCGTATTTATTTTCCCTTTCCTTTTCAAATAATGTGCTCATGATCACGGGGTTAGCATGTGAACGTTGGTTGACCTAAAAAAAATTAATTATTTTTTTCAGTTTCATCATTCAACATTGAATTGTTTTATAGTTGAGCTTTAAAGTTTGATTTAGTTTGTTTTTGTTTATGATTTTTTTTCCTTTTTATTAGCGCATATAATCATTTGATTAAATAAAATATTAGAAAAAAAACTAAAAGAAAAGATATTTGTACCATGCACCACTTCATAAAATATTATTCATTGTAATAGTGAATGTGTTTTTTTTTTCTTTGTTTTTTTATTCTTTTTTTAATCTATGTTTTTGTATTCCTAATTTCATCTTATAACATTTGATTTTACCATGTCAACGTTTTCTTGGAGCAGCTTCACGCTGAATACCAAGAACAGGGACTAGCACAGAATTTCTCTATGTGTTGGAATCACTCTAAGGAAAACTCAACTCAGAGTCGTAGGATGACTAAAAATAATGGTCCTTCATATTATTTTCATCCTCCCTTAAATACTAATACAATCTCCAGTTCCAACTAGGAAAATAATAAACTAGGAAAACAATAACAGAATAGTTTTCCAAATCCAACTAGGAAAGTAATAAACTAGAAAAAGTAATAACAGAAAAGAAACAAGATTGCAGCGGCTCCCATGTTGATGGAGGCTTTGATCACGAAACTATGGGGAGTCTTTTTCCCTGATTTGCATCAACTGCCAGTCCCCTTGAAGAACTTGACCCTGGCAAGTTTTGATTGGTGTATGTTGTAAATAGGTGTGGGTGTAAACGCTTGATCTCTGAAGCTTGCAACCAGACAGAGTCCAATCCTGGATGATTTTTCCATTGCATTAAGAACTTATAATAACCTCCTCGACGAGTGGTAACAAATTGATGGTCAAGAATGGCAGCAATCTCATCTCGTGGTGCTGTAATTTCTGGAACTCGTGGTGCAGTAATGGCTGGAACTGGTAGTGCAGTAATGTTTTCTACATCGCCGTTGAACTCCGTAAGATCTTCAATGTTAAAAATGGGACTAATACCAAAATCAGTGGGTAAATCAATGACGTAGGCATTAGAACCCAATTTCTTGGTGACTTGGAAATGGCCTGCTCTGCGTGCATGTAGCTTGGTAAAACTCCCCAAAGGAAAACGCTCTGGACGCAAACGAACTAGAACCATATCACCTGTATTAAATTATTGATCCTTGCGTTTTGCATTTGCCACAGCTGCATAAGAACTTGTATGTGTGGTTAGACGTCGTTTGCATTCCTCGTGAACATCTCGCATATAGCTGGAGAAATCCAGGGCAGCCTCGCTTGGTCGGGGTGGTGATGGTAATGAAATAATATCAAGTGGAGTGTTGGGTCGAAAGCCATAAACCACTTCAAATAGGGTGCAGCCTGTCGAACGGTTAACAGAGTTGTTAAAGGAAAATTCGGCGTGCGGAACTATATCCCAGCTGGTCACATGATTCGTGACTAGGCAGCGTAATAAATTTCCCAAACTTCTATTGATGACCTCAGTCTGGACGTCCGTTTGGGGATGGAAGGCACTAAAGAACATCAATTTTATTCCCAGTTTTGCCCACAATGTTTTCCAAAAATAACTTACAAACTTGACATCCCTATCAGACACGATCAAAACTGGGATACCATGTAGACGAACAACCTCCTGTAGAAATAAGGCAGCAACTTTTGATGCATCGTAAGTCTTGTGGCATGGGAAAAAATGGGCCATTTTGGAAAAACGGTCAACTACCACCATAATCGAATCATGTTGCCGCAAAGTTCTTGGCAACCCAAGGACAAAATCCATGCTAAGATGTTGTCATGGTCTGTCTGGGATGGGAAGTGGTGTATAGAGCCCTGCAGGTTGCTTAGTGCCTTTATTTAATTGGCAAACTCGACATCGATCAACCACAGTATGCACGTCCCTCCGCATTCGAGGCCAGTAGAATCTGTCAACAACAATTGCAAAAGTTTTATCATGACCGAAGTGGCCAGCTAAACCCTCGCCATGGAGCTCTGTTATCATAAATTCCTGAAAGGAGCCACGCGGAACGCATAGCTGTGATTTGTAGAATAGGAATCCATCTCACGATATATACTCCTTCTTAGCTGTGTGCCCCTGTTTAGAGATATTATTCCATACACTACCAAAGTCCTCGTCATTGGTATATTCTGTTTTCATACTATCGAAACCTGCAACATTAGCTAAAAACATATGCAACAAGTGTGGTCTCCTGCTTAAGGCATCAGCCACCTTATTTTATGTCCCTGACTTATATCTAATAATGAATTCAAACTGTTGTAGATAATCCATCCAACGAGCATGTCGTGCATTAATTTTATTTTGGGAATTTAAGTGTTTCAGGGAGTCATGATCTGTAAAGAGGATAAACTCTCTATGGATCAAATAAGGGCGCCAATGCTTGAGTGTTTGAATTAAAGCATAGAATTCATGTCATATACCGAGTATCGCCAGTGAGTGTCATTAAGCTTCTCACTATAAAAAGCAATGGGATGGCCCTCCTGACTCAGCACCCACCCCACCCCCCCCAGATTCCCACATGTGATGCGTCACAAGCTACTTCAAAAATTTTAGAGAAATCTGGTAACTTGAGCACTGGTGCTTGCCCCATCTTTTTTTTTTAAATTTATGTGAATGCTTTGGCAGCTACTGTACTCCATGCAATTTTCTTTTCTTTCAGGCACTCGGTGATTGGGGCCATAATTGTGCTGGAATTGCAAATAAACCGCCGATAAAATGTGGCCAAGCCGTGAAAGCTCCGGACTCCGAATAGATTCTGGGGAGTTAGCCATTGTTGTACAGCTTGCACCTTTGCAGGGTCAGCCTCGACACCTTGATTAGAGATTGTAAAACCCAGAAACTTGGCACTTTTCCTCATAAATGAACACTTGTCTTTATTAATATAGAGCTGTTCAGCTCTTAGGACCTTCAAAACCTGTTCGACATAGCTTAAATGCTCCTGCACACTTCGGCTAAAAATTAAGATGTCATCAAAATAAACAACAACAAATTTGCCCAAAAATGGTTTGAGAACTTGCGTCATTATCCGCATGAAGGTGCTTGGTACGTTGGTTAGTCCGAATGGCATGACTAGCCACTCAAATAGACCATCTTTCGTCTTGAATGTTGTCTTCCACTCGTCACCCACCTAGATACGAATCTGGTGATAACCACTTCGGAGGTCGATCTTAGTGAAAATAGAGGAGCCACATAGTAAATCCAACCTATCATCAAGACGAGGAATGAGAAATCGGTACTTCACAGTTATCTTATTAATTGCTCGACTATCAACGCACATCCTCCAGTTACCGTCCTTCTTTGGTGTAAGTAAAACCGAGACAGCGCAGGGGCTGAGACTCTCTTGAATGAAACCCTTGTCCAGTAATTGTTGAATTTGACGACTGAGCTCTTCATTCTCTGTTGGGCTCATACGGTAGTGTGGTAAATTAGACAGGGTTGATCCCTAAATCAGATCAATGGCATGTTGTACCTCCCTCATTGGAGGTAGTTGATTTGGAATCTCATCAGGCATGATATCTTGAAATTCTTCCAACATTGCCGAGAACTCTGTTGGAATAATGTCGTCCTCTTGCTTCTCCTCACGGCTCACTACTAATAGCACCATATCTTCTGCTTGTACAATTCAAGAGAATTGTCGCATTGTTAAAACTGGGATAACCTCCTTTTTTGTATCAAATTCTGAAATCTGTAGGGGATCCAATACAAATTTCTTACCTTGAAAATTAAAAGAATAAGTATTAGCATACCCATCATAGAGAACTCTCCGGTTATAGAGCCACGGACGTCCCAGTAGCATATGGCACACAGTCATAGGAATTACATCACACCAGGCTTCGTCAACATATTTTTTTCCCAATGAAAATTTAACCAAGCAACACTGCTTCACTAGGACTGAATTGGCCTAATTAACCCAACTAATCCGGTAAGGGGTGAGGTGCTTCTCAGTCTTCAGCCCCAAACGTTCAATGGCAGCTTCGGAGATCACGTTCATGTCGCTGCCATTATCAATAATGACATTCAAAGCCCGACCATTATGCTTCATGCGAGTGTGAAAAATATTGGTGCGCAACCATTCGGGATTAGCCTGAAGCTCCTTCCTAGTTCCTGTCAATATCTGATGGATAACGTAGCTGGGTAATTCTGATGCACTCAAATGTTCTTCGTCACTATGTCTACTCCCATCAATTTCTTCCTCCTCCGTGTCTTCAACAGTGTCCTCTACTAACAATTCTTTTTCACAAATATATGCTAACTTTTTATCCCTTGTAGGACATACAACATCATAGTGTTCGAAGCCTTTACACTTATAACATTGTGGCCCTTCGTTAGAGGCTTTGGCTTTTCCTTTATAATCTCCACTGACCCCACTTCTAGTTTGATCCCTCAGTGATGGGAGCCTTTGGGTTGAAGATGCTGGGACAAGTTCTGATTTTGAATCCCACGACGTCATTTTTCTCCCAACAGAAGGCCCTATTTGTTTCTCAATATGGAGTGCCAATTGATACGCCTCTTCCACGTTGATTAAGCGTGCAGTCCACATTTCTTTACGTAGGTCGTTGCGTAACCCAGTGCGATATCGGGCTAAAGTTTGTTGTTCAGTTTCCACAACCTTACTACGTACAGTCAATTCGTGGAAGCAATCTGTAAATTGATCGACACTTAATGAACCTTGCCTGAGTTGCAACATCTCCTCGAACATCATTTGCTCATAGTCAATGGGCAAATATTTTTCTTTTAGTCTCTCTTTCATCTCTTCCCAATTAGAAATTGTTGGTCTTCGTGTTCGGCGCAATTGTTCTTCCACACTCCCCCACCATGCTCGTGCATGGCTCTTTAATTTCATCCGAACATAACGAACCTTCCTATCCTCTGAAACAGCAAACCAATCGAAGTAATCCTCGATAGCTGTTAACCAGTCTTCAAAAGCATTGGGTTCTAGTTTTCCAAAAAAATCTAGAACATTAACCTTCATTCTTTTGGTCAATTCATCAAGAGGTTGATAACCTGCACCATGATCCGCATGTCCTCTGTGCATGTTTCGCCTATGACGCCGAACTCAAGGTTCATGACCCTCAAACTCCTGATTTCCTTCTTCTTCCTCATAAACATCTCCATCACTATCGCCCAACCTCTCTCTATGAACTGCTCTGCACCCTCGCCGATTAAAGGGACCATACTCCTCTCAAGCACAACGCTCCTCTATGACATCTAGTCGATGAATAAGTTGCTCCATCACTGTGGCGATCTGATCAACCTGGTATTGCAACTGAGGTTGGTCTGTTTCTCGGGTGTTTGGGTTTTGATGGCTTGAGTTTGGGTTGTTTGTGTTATTCGGGTGTTGGCTGGTTAGGTTTGATTTGTTTGGGTTTTGGTTGGTTGGATTTGGGTTGTTCAGGTTTTGGTTGGTTGCCATGGCGTACGAAGTACCACTGCAGGTTACAGGCATAGACGTAAAAACACCACAATGAATGAAACCGAGTAACCACACTAAAGCTCTGATACCAAATTGGTGTCAATGTTTTCTTGGAACAGCTTCACGCTGAATACCAAGAACAGGGACTAGCACATAATCTCTCTATGTGCTGGAATCACTCCAAGGAAAACAACACTCAAAGCCGTAGGATGGCCAAAAATAATGGTCTTTCATATTATTTTCATCCTCCCTTAAATACTAATATAGTCTCCAGTTCCAACTAGGAAAATAATAAACTAGAAAAACAATAACAGAATAGTTTTCCAAATCCAACTAGGAAAGTAATAAACTAGAAAAAGTAATAACATAAAAGAAACAAAATTGCAGCAGCTCCCATGTTGATAGAGGCTTTGATCACGAAACTATGGGGAGTCCTTTTCCCTGATTTGCATAAGTGAAAGCTGGACTATCAGAAGAAAATCAATAAACTGTAGTAGAACGCCTTCGGATTAGACAACAAATCTATTCAAACAAAAATCGAAGAATCAGTTGATACAGGTCCATCATCACTGAGCTTCGTGATTTTACATCTACAAGTTATAATTGGCTGCTGAATATCCATATGCGTCTACTAATAGAATCAAGAACGATACTAACATAACCATCTAGGTGGTGGCCCAGTGGTAATAGCTTGGGACCAAGAGGTTTGCTCCCTCTGTGGTCTTAGGTTCGAGCCTTGTGGTTGCTCATATGATGGCCACTGGAGGCTTACATGGTCGTTAACTTCAGGACCCGTGGGATTAGTTGAGGTGCACGCAAGCTGGCCCGGACACCCACGTTAAACTAAAAAAAAAAGAACGATACTAACATAGATTTATTAAACCACAAAATGACAATTTTTTATGATTTATAAATACACCCAAATGTAGGAAGTGCTTTACATGTGAGCGGAGTAGGTTCCTGCAACAACAATTTGGAACGCGTAGTAATACAGTTTACAGAGAAAAAAATTCGCGTGTTGCTGTGTTCACAGAGAAATATACATACATCTTTCAAGATGTCTCGTTTGGTTAGTAGCGCAAGAAACTCTCATCTTAGCACGACATTTAGCTTGCTTTGCACCTGTTCTCTCACAGACATCTGCATTCACAATAGCAAATATGTTTTCAATCATGAACTATATCCCACAGGAAAATGAAATACAAAAGGATGAATTTCCTTTAAAAATAAATACCTGCAAATCATTGATCTCCTCATCAGTAAGTGAACGTTCCATGGATCGGTAAGCAATCCTGTAGCAGTGACTTGTCATTCCTTTCTTGTTTGTAAAATTGTCTATCAAGCTCACCTGAGTCACAAAATTATCTATAAAGATTAGCACCAGTATTGAATCTTCATCCGCACCAAAGAAACACTGTCGGGTCATGTTTTATATGACCTCAGAGAACAATCATAGAAAGAAGGTGACGAGTTGTAGACAATTCAACAATTCCAGACTTCTTTGCCCAATTTAAACTTCTACGGAAAACTAACTTTCGAAGTTCGAAACTTTCAACTTGAGTCCAATTCAGAAAGTTTAGCCATTTTGAATTCTGTTAGAATGTTTTAGTGAATTAGAAGTTTGTACTACAAAGTTTCAACTTTTAAACAGTACGTTTATTTCACCCTCATATCTCTAAAGGGCTATGGTTCATTACCATCACTCTTATCCCCCTTTTTCTATCTGTGCGGGTTGTGTTTGCACAGCAACTACAAAGTGACTAAACTTCAAGCTTACAAAATGTTTAGAATTCGATGAAAACCACAGGGAGATGAAGACACAGTCAAGTCTTCCACAATTCTTTTACAGAAAGAGTAGAGGAACATTTGCACATTTAACAAACCTCCATCTACAAGGGATCGTGTGAAAGGCCTTCACACTATTAGCTGATGGAAAATGATAACATAACTAAAACAACTCACATGCAGAGAACGAAGTGGACCGCATCTATATAACTTAAGGCCAAACTACCCAGGTGATGGGGGATGAAGAAAGATAACAATGGAAATTACTACTTGATTATTTAGAAATTTCATTGCTGTACAATTACTCTAGATTCTAGCACTGTTAATATTTAATATTTAGGAGTTAAATAATAATTTAGTGTATTTTAGTTTCCTTTATGAATCAAGAATATTTAGTAGGTTTTCCTATTTTATTTGGTTTGGTGCTTGTAAATAAGCACCCTACCTAGGTATTCAAAGAAAATTGGATACTAATGATCAGGATAAATTGAATTTTCTTACGGAGAATCTTCTTGGTGGTTCTTCATCAGCAGGTCAATATTGTGATTAACAAAAAAAGTTGCAACCCCATGAAAAGAAAATCCATACCTCCTCAACAAGATCCCCAGCAATTCCTCTGACAACTTCACATAAATTGTTTTCTGTAAATGATTCATTGATCCAAAAACTCATGTCCTTGTAACAAGGAGGATACTGCACATATATTCCACATTTAGACATTCATATCCTGCTGTCATTCTTCTTAAATTTTTATTCAAAAAAATAAGCAAATATAACAGTGTCCATCTATGAAGGAAAAACACAATGTACCTTTGAGAATGGCTTGAATTTGATTCCTAGCTGACCTTTAGAAAACTGCATAACAGACATTCAGATTAGTTACTTGGGCCTGCTGGATCCCTGACATATCAAAAATGTCAAATTGCGACTTTAAAGCATTCAATTTTTTTTAATGGAGTAAATCAAAACAAATAGCATGAAGGAAGAGGATAAACCAGCAACACAGTATTATAATTC
>Ga0307515_10017450_pt1 | contig 13068 bp, 13 predicted proteins | sample 17_EM_MG_FD_194513 | JGI IMG/M metagenome (GOLD analysis project Ga0307515, IMG submission 194513) | Populus trichocarpa ectomycorrhiza microbial communities from riparian zone in the Pacific Northwest, United States - 17_EM | ecosystem: Host-associated > Plants > Roots > Unclassified | place...
AACACTCAGTTTTGTTTACAATATTTTGTGACAAAAGAACGCAATACTACGGCTGAAAGAACACTTGATCATTATGAATTCAATCATACTCGCACTAGAAAAATGCCCGCAAAAAAAAAAAAGGGGAAACAGAGAGAGAGGAGAAGAAAAGAAAAATCGGGGGTAAGCAAGGGTGCATGAGATACAATTATATGCAACACTGAAGAATGTACAAGACCGCAAGTCAATCTAGTGAGCATCATCGTCTTTGGTCAGTTCCATGGAGGGGATGATGGTCTATAAATAAAATCTTGTGAAGACGTTGTGCCATAGTTCAGATCAAGGTTGTGGAGCTGTTCCATGAGCTGAGAACGCCTTTCCTTGAAGAAATCCAGTCGAGTTGTTAGTTCTACCAAAGCTGAAGATGCTGCTGATGGATGTCTTGGATAGTCCATCACCTGCAACAATGGTGAATGACAATACTGGTATCTAAGCGGATCATTTGCATGGTATTATTAAGGAATTAGGTTCCTCAAACATGCAAGTTATGGGACCACGTGATAAAATTAGGTTTTCATACAGGTCAATGCATCTGTGTTTTCAGCTTAACTCTCTAGTTGTCCAAATAATTGTGGGCAAACAGTTACCTCTACTGCTCTGGAAGTAGAGGGGGCAGAATCAACACCACAAAGCTCATCCATGGACATGTTTGTTGATGCCTCAGTACTTTTTGAGTCACTAAGATTTGCTGATTCCATAAATTGCTTTCGAGAAGGCTGCCTGCTGCTGCTTCCAGTTGCTATCCCTGGTCCTTTAATATGCTTCCGATCGGTACCCAACAAGCCCTCCTGTAGCATAGCAGCCATGTTCCATATTTAAGAGCACATGCAGGTATTATTTGAAACATGAGGTGACACAATGCTGCAAATAAAAGACTTCAAGACAACGGATTCTAGAGCTCAAGAGGAATTAATCAGAGAGGCACCACATCATAAAGGAAATACAATTGATACATCACTAGTGTCATTGTTTCCTCTTTATTTTTATTTTCCAATTTTCTAAACCATTTGGAGAAAACATACTCAATGAATCAAGATACCCTAGAAAAGGAGCTTCTCCATCTCCTTGATCAATTTATGTTCCAGATAATTATTTCAACCTTAAATGATCCCTAACTCGTGCAAGTTTGTAATCAACGTTGTAGTAAAACCACATCAGAATCTCTAATGCAACCTATTGCCAGGATATCATGATCTTGGGACCTACAATCAGCAATAAAGGTTTAGCAAAATGAGTAGAGGAACATATGAGTGGTAGTAGTTCATTTCGACACTAGTAAGCATTGCATTCAATTTTTTCTTTGGCATGCCATTAACTTTAGTTTAATCACTCTTCCCCATAGGGAAGAAAGTTGGATGATTGTTTGGCAATCACCCAGGCAGGTCATCCTTAAAATACTGAACATCAACTAAATCACCGGTCAGTTTGACCAACAATGGAGGAGAACGAGTATGGGGTAAAAGGTTGGAAATGGGAAAGGCAAGAAAATAGGAGGTTAGGATAATGAAATATGAGCTGGAATGATCTTTCTCAAGCTCATAATATATGTTTTTTTTTATGTGAATCTCATAAAGGCAATCAACTGGGAAACAGAGCTCCATGCACCTCAGTTCTCTGTTTCCTCTCATGATTAACAAAAGCAACGGTTGTATCAAAATCTTGCTGCAAAAATCTCCTGCAGAAATCAAACACAAAATGAGAAATACAGTAAGCATATGATAGCAGTGAAACAGCCCATCTCATCAAGGCCTCTTCCATCTACACCACTAGGTGAAACAATGTATCTCAATTCCTAGATAGTGACAGTATGAAAGTTCTGTTTAACTCAAGGAAAAGTGACGTGCAACTAATTGTAATTACGGCCAGCTTAAGTGGAGAAATTAAAAAACGATAAGACTTTGCAGACTCACTGTTGAGGGTTATGATTTTGAACATGTTGAAAACAATCACTTGCATCCGAAAGGGAACCATAGTGATGCTGTCTTTGCTGATTAAGTTGATGGTGGAGCTCTGCAACTTTTTGCTTCAACCTGGCCACATCTGCTTCAGCAAGAGCAATCTCCTCAAGCTCAGCCCTCGTCTTCACATCATTTTAAATCATAAGAATGGGTGTTAGTCCAGATTGGAAGGAAAGAAAAGTCGGGGAAAAAACACAAAACTACTAAGGATCTATACACACTTTAGAATCCATGCCGTGAGAACTGGAGAACTGTCCTGAAGACATGCTCAAACCAACTTCCAATGCAGCTCTAAGATCTCTTTCAGCTTGCAGCTGCTCTTGCAATCTTGCAACCTATGTGGTCATTAACTTTCAGTCAACAAAACCAGTGTGGAAAAAAAATGCTATTAATTTTACTCCACATGCAAATACAGTTACATAGGTTGATCAAGTATGCCCACAGAGGCAGAAGAAGCCAATGATCGTGATGCAGTTCCAGAATACTAGAAACATGCGATAAGGTGTACCATCAACATCAAACTGGTACTAGAGATAGCAAGCATAGAATGCCTGCCATTACTCTGTCAAAATTGCACAGAGATTAACTAAAAAGTAGCATTCTTCCTTATTTGTTCCATTCTTGTGTGGTGGAACTGGCTTGATTTAGTTTTGTGTATTTCCCCGCATGTCTACTGAAGTAAAAATAGTACGTTCAAATTAAGCAGGACTAAATTTCTAACAACAATTTTAACATTCAAGGTGAAAAGCAACAAACTGATAAAACGTGGTGAAACATTGGAAAGAGAAAGCAGCATGTGACAAGCTAAAAATAATTACATCTTGTTCAAGTGCTAAGCGACGCTCATGCAAAGCTTGCTTTCTCCTCTCTAAGCTTGCTTGTAAAATGGCATTTCCACGAGCCTGGACAGATGGAATAACCAATCCTATCAGGAAAACATGCCAACATTCCATAATTGAACAGGAAGCAGATTTAAAGAAAATGTTGAGACCTCCTTAGCAATTCTGTGCCTCAAGTCATTCTTTGTTATCTCAAGCCTCTGAATAGCAAGCCTGAAAGCAATACAACTCTATACAGTTAAACAGAATAGCACCAAATATGGATCAAATTAAACATGAAAAGGTTAGCTAGTGACAGTTGAGCTTCAAAGAAAACTCAGAAGATAATGCAAGAACCTATCGAATAATTACTTTTGAACAAAATAAGACTGTAAACAGTTGAGTATGTTCATGTACTGAGGCAGGGATATGGAAGGAAAGCAAGAGCTGCAATTCAGAACAATTTTGCCAGCTTTTTTAAAGAGAAACGGAGACAAATAATGAAAATAAAATCATAATTAGCAAAAACATAATCTAATACATGCCGCTTCTGTAAGCATAACTCTTTACTAAGATTCCAATATACAATTTCTGATTTCACATTTCCTTTCTCAGATTCAACCAGATGATATATGTTTCTTCAATTTTTTTATTTTTTTTGTAAAAAAATAAAGCCATATAATATGAAATGCCAAGTTAGAAAATGATGTCACACGAGAACTTTCAAGGAGAAATGAGAAGGAAAATAACAATCATAACTGAAATGAGAGGACCGGATCACATTAGGCCCAAGTGGAATCTATACCAATAACTAATGCCAATGATGTACTTATTACTTGAACACTACATGTTGCTTTCAGGGAGCGCACAATATCAAGGCAGATACATTCTTTAAACTTGCATGGCAGCATGGGCTAATGAAAGATATGGATAAATATGATTCTCAGGTTTAAAATGTCAAAGAACATGTATTGGTGTTGTAGAACGCAATGCATAAAACGAGTATCTTACTCCTCTTCCCCAGAAGAATCAACTGATTCCATTGATGGTGTCTTTCTGGCCTGCATAAAGATAAATAGCGTTATTAGGCTTCTAATTACAATCTACGAATATAAACTGCAAGAATTCAATTGATACAAAATCACACTTTCTTCCTTCCCAAGAGAGAGAACCTATGCCACCCCAGTCCCCCACTGCTATAAATATTAGGTGCAGGAACAGTTTTGAATGGGAGGGGAACCAATTTGAGGCAATTACAACACTCACTGCATACATCCTTGAAGGCATCTTATACTTTCCTTAAAAATTATGATCCACGCATGACCGTTATATGTATATAACCACATCAAGTTTACAGCATAATAACATGGCAACAGTCAAATTGTGTAAGCCTTTGATGGTTGTCCCTGCTTTGCATTCATTTGCCCCCTTGAGTTGAACTTGCAGTGCTTGATCCCTCAGAAGAAACTTAATCAGTTCCTTTTGAAACTTAAATTCATAATCAAGATGTATTGCTCTAAAAACCTTTCACCTGCCTACCATAAAGGTTGAGGTTTTCAGATAAATATCCTCATTGACAAAATTTATCAGGATATTCTCAAATTGAAAAAAAGTATCATTAACTGCATGTGATTTCAGGGTTTTTGGTAGTTAATACATGACAGAAAAAATATCAAGAGATGATAGCTTACGTTACTTCTTCCCCAGAATGTCGATCGCTTCCCATTGAGATTAGAGGCTGCAACTTTACCTGCCGACTTCTCAGCAGATGATTCCACTCCAGATATGGGCATGGGAGACACAGGATCCACTGAGGATAGAATTTCACCCATTGACCGGTAAGATTCACCAGTTGGTAACACACTTGAAACATCCATCTCGTTTGCTGAATTTTCATTTCCTTTCTTTGGTTTACTTTTTTGTTCTATGGGTTGAGCATTGGAATCTCTTGTTTGTACAGGATCAACAGATATATTTGAACTCTCAGCTGGAGCATTATTGGTTCTAGGTGATCCAACATCTGAATCATCACCACCAAAAGCCTGCAGAGTACAAGATGAATATATGCATTGGTCAAGATAACTATAGCTCAACACTGGCAAGTATTTGAACAAAGTTGAACCAAACAAAAACTATACGGGATGCCAATAGGAAATTTAAACAATTTAAAATCTATGTTCCATTACTTTTAACCTCGCAGTTAGCATAACAAAGGAAATTTAAGACAAGTCACCAGATGGTTGCATGGGCCCTAGCATCAGTAAGCAGAAAGGAAAGATCCTTGATGACCATAACCCAATCAATTATTAGGAGATTTTTATTCACACACTTTATAGGCAAAAGGCAGGTGACGAATGCTTATCCCAAATATTCATGCAAATGCAACTGTCTCCACTGCAATGAAACCCACTCAAGTACAAGAATCTTCCTACAACAATTCTCCACTTATTGTCATCACAATGATTAAGATACTCTGGATAAAAGAAAGCTGGAATCCTTAAAAGTTTCTCCACAAAACCAACCTTCCATGAATTGTCCATTATTTGACTTGTCAGCAAAAAGTTTAAAACCAAAAACCAAGAGGAGCACCAATTAGGAGAGACAAGGACCATTCAAATCCCAATTATCACAATTGTGCATCCTTAATCACCAACCCTTTGATGAAATTAAATGCATGTTGTCTAACGTGTGTTGATGCCATTTACAAACAAATATACTGCAATGATATACCAAAAAATCACAGGATGAAATTTAGGACACTAGCACTCATCACTCCCCACATAAAATCCAAACAAAACCACTACCCCAGTATTTGTAAATGACAACATTTATAAAATCACCAGAAGCAGAAAAAAGACAAGTTATCTTTTCCAGGAAGCACAGAAAATCAAACACAAACAGTTAAACTGATTATAACATCCCATCAATTCCAGGCTGAAGACATCATCTTCCAGCAGCATGTGATGGGTGCAGAAAATTTCATTCTCCCAGAGACATGATCATGACTAATATCACTAGTTCAACATGAAGGAAAGGAAGAGAAAAAGGTCAGAGACATATGCAAGTGTTTATAAGAGAACCTTATAATCATAGAGATCACTGTCAGCAGAACCACTGCTTTCACTTAATTTTCCACTTAGTACACGCTCAGGGTCATCATCTGAATCTTGATCAACTTCATTTTCTGCATCATGATAACCATTTTCTTTCATGTCCATATTTTCATCATCAGTTGAATCATCACTCCCACTGTTTTCTATCCGAGAATCAGCTGAAATAGAGCACCTGTGTAGATTTTCATCCTGAAACAACATACAATTGCTAAGCATCATTCTTCATACAAGGATCCATGATTGTCAGTAATCCTCAATACATAATAATCGCACACTATTATCCATTTATGCCACTTTTTGAAAGGACTGTTAAAAGTAAAAATGTACTGATAGAAATATGGTGGAAAAGAAAGATTGTTGAACAATGGTGGCTTGGAACAGCATTAGACTAAACGACTTACTATTTTCTCGAATGAGTTATTATCATGGAGTCAACCTGATCCATTGATGGGTCAAGTTTCATATCTTATCCAGGTAAACACTAAATTCAGGTGTCCTCCCTATACATTACAAGCAAAGTCCCCTTAAACAAGCTGAAACCAAAAATCTAACTTGACAAAGCATGATTGCGTGCGTAAAAGAAAATTTAGTGGTATTTTGAGTTTCATAACAGCAGCACACTTTGTATCAAACACAGAAATTGGAATACCAGAACTCAACAAAGGAACTGAGAGTATCTTACATCGAAAATATTTTCATACTCCTCCAGAAGTGTTGTAATAATGGCTTGAGCATTATTAGCAGCATTTGCAGCAGCAAGCAGCTGGGCAGAATTATCACCATTAAAATCGAAGTCATCCTCCAACTCGCATTCACCAGCTAATAAAGGACGCAGTAGCAAGGGTGCCATGCAAGCAGCAACAGCAGATGGATTCATTCGATTTTCATGAGCATGTGAAGAGATTGTGTGCATCATCTTCAGAATTCTGCAATAATGACCAGCTTAGCAACTAGATTTTTATTTTTTTTTATCAACACTTAGGTACTAGATTGAAGCAAATATAAAATAGATGTACAGAAAATTCTGATGAGAACCTAACAGTCTTCAGTCACAAAACAAATAAATTTGAAGTGCAATTGCAAACATGGAAAGATTACCTCTGTAATAAACGCCGATTTGGTTCTGGAAATGTCTCCACTATTGCAGAGCGCATTGCATTAATCCGAGCTTCCTTCCGATCGATTTCTTGTAAATTACAGTGGCAAACAAACAATATCAGTATCTAACAATACCAATAAAGTTCTAGTCCACTAATAAGATAAGGAAATACTTCTGTGCTGCACATGAAAACATATAGAAAATAACTTCTGAGAAAAGATCTAATCGGCTTTTATTTTTCCATTTTGAAGACTTATTTATTCAGACACTTGACTAGTTGATTTATTTTTATGCACTCAATGATGATGATCTGATTTCAGGTGCAGGAAAAAAGGAAGGTTTTAGCTTGATAAGTAATTTTTTTAGCTCATCTTTGATGAGATGAAAGTCAGTACTTAGCATCCTTGAATTACCCAACACTTAGGAAATGTGTAACATGTATGCATTTTGCACATTCATTTAACATGAACCAATTTAACCTGCTTCTTCAGATTATTCAGATGAAACATTACGTTATAAACCAAATCTGAGCTATCTATCTGGGATTAAAAGGGAAAAAAATAACTCCAATTTCATGAATGATGGACATGAAAGCTTTCCTATCATTTGAAAAGAAGTTCGATTTAGAATATCGATGAGTATGGAATGTTGAAATGATTCCACAAAATTATTCAAGAAACAACATTTAAGCGATAATGCATTACATTCATAAATTATAAAATAAGAAATGAAGGGTGATACAATTCAAACTTACTATAGGCCTCTAGCAATGCGGTGCAGCAAGATGCAGGAACTGGAGAGGAGGGCAGTTCCCTTAAAACATGCTGCATTTAAAAAAAAGCAGGATGAATAATCACAAAGTGTATAATCTAAAGGCACAAGTTATATCATGCAAAGCCAGAAAGTACCTTCACACAATCACCAACAACATGAGCATCCTCATCTGGTTCAAATTCATTCTTGCCTAGAAATGATCAAGAAAAATTGAGCAGAGGTCTCAGTTTAGAAGGTGTGCAAGCATTTTAAAACAAAGGAAATATACATTACATTAAGCTGGAATCTTCCAAAAAGTACAAGAGTTCTCCAGTTCATCAAAAGCATTAAAGAGAATGCTAACTTGAAAGGAAATGATACCTTGTTCATATTCTTGAACCCTGCGGTCAACTTCCTCAACATCCGCAGCTTGACGTAAGATTCCTTCAACTTTAGTTCCTGATAGAAAGATATGCACCATAAGACAGCGAGCAAGCACACCATACGTAGGAACAATGTTGGACCATAAATTTTTTTGTTATATATATTACACCAAAACAGCCAAATGTTGTGTAACCCCGAAGTACATTGCAACTGCAAAAGATACATGATAAAAAAAGTAAATGAAGCAAGAAGACTAAAAGAGGGGTGGAAAAAGTTGGGTCCAAAAACTGCTGTCCTGCTATTTTGCACCATTTTTGTAACCGTGATGCCACACTTCTGCAAGGCATACTATCATCACGTTACGCATGCAAATGCTAGTCACTATTTGATAGTGTAGCCCGTTAAATATGTATTTGTTCAGCTGAAATCATTTTTTTCCTAATAAAGAAAAAAGGCATTAATATAAAACACCAGTTTTTCTACCACAATAAATTACAAAACCAGATTTGGGGAAGAAATAAGCACATAAACTTACGAAAATGACAGAAAAGCCACATTTTTCATTTCAAGAAAATTGCAGATTATAGAATAATAAGCTCAACACAATTAGGGATTATAACTTTACCAAACTTTTCAAGAAATCGGAGAGCTTTCTCAAGGAATGATGGACCACCATCAATATCTTCAAGGGCAAGTAAAATGGGTCTTCCAACAACCAATGACTTAACCGGACGTTTATCCCTCCCTAATCAAAATATGATTTCAAGTGAAAAGGCAACAGAGAAATTAGCATGTGTCTGGCTGAATGAAGATCATTTCTGAAAGAAAGGGAAAAGGGAAAATGATAAGATTTATGGTGGAGAAGAACAAACATTGGTGGAAAGACCCTTCAATAGCTTCATTTGTGTCATTTCGGAATATCCCATTGTGTCTCATTACAAGGGCAGGACTTGGTGCTTGTGCAAGGGCAAGTTCAAGGGCTGTCTTCCACTCATACAAATCCTCTGACGTCTCAGCCTGAAATTTGGAACAGGAAAATCGAAAAGGCCATAAACATTGAATACACTTGAAGAAATAAGCAACATCGAAAGGAAAGAGATAATGACATGCCTAGAAAGAATCGAGCTGGAAAAAAAGAAAAGGGATAAACGAAGCACCTTAAGGGTGAAAGCTCGGCCATCACGTCCATCAGGAAACAAGACAGTTAATAATTTCTTATCTTCTCTAACAACAACGCTGAAAATAAAAATAACAACTATTATCAATAGTCTTCAGAACACAACTACACGTGGTATTTAGTGACCAGACTTACCTTCCAGAATTGTTCAAATCAATGCCCCCTAAAGTAAGATTTACTTCACCACCTCTTTGTGGTAGAGCACTCTGCATGAAAACAAAATATGAGCATTGTTACAATTAATTCATAATCATAAGAAAAATCAAGTGAGCCAAGTAGTATAATGAACAAGAGATGACACGTGTTAAAGCATCAATTATTTACAAAGAAACTGGATACACATCAAATGCTGTAAGCAATGAAACATCATTGCAATTATATTACCAAAATGCGTAACTAAATCAAACATTATTTTACAACTCCAAAAAAGTCACCACATTGTGTAAGAATATAACATAATGAATTTCTAATTCATTGAAAAGAAAGGATTTATGAAGAAGAACAACTAAGTATATGAAGACAACAAATAACACATGCCACATGCCACATGAAAGTTCTAAGCAAAATTTTCAAAGATACAATTCCTTACATATGATAACAGAGTTCGGCAATTCTTTTAAGTACAATAGGAGGGGGACAGGAGGGCATGTTCAGCTTATTTGTATGGGCACAATGACACATAAAGTTAGATAAGACATGCTGCCTTTCTTTGCCTATCATTAAATTGAGCTTTCAACAGTTTGCATGCCTATCATTAAATTGAGCTTTCAACAGTTGCAGTCTTTGAGGTGTAACTCAAACAAGCACCAAAACAATGAAAATGTTCCGTGTCAATATAGGTTTCTGCCCACACCTATATTTAATGTTGAGAGGGGTTAATCAACATGCAACCCCCGTCCATCACAAATACAGGCAATTGCAAAATGACTATAAAACATACATAAATACCAAAATATATATAAAGAGGGAGAGAGAGAAGATGGGATGAAATAAATCATACTGACAGGGTCATTTTTGAAGAACACCAAGGAAGTGCGTGTGAGGATAAACCACCGCTTCTTCCATGACTTCCAGCCTATTCCTGCAGAAATTCAACATTAACTTAATTGAGTAGCTACAAAAGGTCTCAACAAGCTCTAATGATAATTCAATGAAATAAAATAATTACTACTAATACACTTCAACCTGTATTGATGAAAATCCTTTGCTAGCAAAAGCCTTTATACAATTAATAATTAAGCAATTATCTTTATCATCTAAAAAAATGTAAAACTAATGGGTGGGGAAAAAATGTAATTGTTCAAGCTGAGAAAGCATGGATGTAGAATTTGGGAATTTTTAGGTAGCATGTAATTCTATCTAATATGCTATGGTACTTGAATATCCAGTTCTCAAGGTAGATGTAAAGCATTCTAAAAATGAATGTTCACAACACCCAGTACTCAGGAAATTGGTAAAGCACTTCAAATTCATGCCTACATCTATCCATATACTTCATTGAAGAAAATCATTGTAACTGAACATAGTAATTGCACATAAGCCAAGTGACATAAATATGTACTTACATCAAACAAGGTATAATATAAAAATTTTGAGAACCTAACCAGGACAGAGAAAAATGAAACACAGATCAACAAAAAGAAATTTTACCAACCTTTTGAGGATATGAAAAGTGGGCCACTCTTGAAAACCTGTGAATATGCCACATAGAATATATTATTAATACTTGCCTAATGTATAGAGACAACTAATAGGAAATAACCCGCGTACTTGCAGCATTCCTCGATGATATCATCAAGTAAACAGCCAAAATTTTGTATGAGCTGCTAATAAAATACGTATAATTAACATAACTTTGGTTTGATAAATCATTTATTTCCAGAAAAATCATGTAGCAACACATTTATCTCGAGAGTTGAGATCTTTCTACTAGCTATATAGTGAACAACCACCATTTAGCATCCCATGGTTCACGGTTGGCCATCTAATTTTAGAGTATGATGTACAGCCACAGTTTGCAAAGAAAGCAACTCTAGTTAAACCTTAATAATATCAAAATTCCATGTAATATTGAACGGTTTATTTGGTAAATTGTACAAATTGCCCATTAAAATTTGACACAAAGCAAAGATATTTCAGCTTGAAACATCTAAACTACAGGAAATCGAATCATGTTCTATTTTCTCGCTATAAAATTTCAAATTGCCAAGTCTCAGCACTACAGATTCTAACAGAATTAAATATCCAACCATCCTGATTTAATCCTCGATCGCAACTACTTATCTAAAATGAAAATGAAAGAATGATTCATCCTTTGACAAAGCAAATGAAGAATAAATTAGCTTCAAACCCCACATTATGTCTGGGATGAAACCTGGTGTCGTGTCCCTCCCACTGCATTGTTAGTCATGGGTTCGGTTTCTAATGATTACAAATTTTAAAAAATGTTCAAGATGTTTTGCACCACAAACTCCTTAACTTTTTCTGCGTGTATAACCATTACAGTATAAAACAAACCAATCTTTTATCTCCTTATCTCCATATTTCTCATCGAGACAAAAAGAAACAAATGCACTTCAAAACTCTATTGCCAGAAAAAAAAAAATATATATATATATATAAACCTCCTTACCCACACCGAAACAGAAGAACCCAAAAACAGGAAAAAAAAATATTTCAATTTCAACCTAGACCAGAAGAAAATATATTACTGTTTCAGTTATTCACTAAAACAAAGATCCAAGAAAAAACCAACTCACATTCAAATTCAACCAAAACAAATTAAAGGTGGGGGGGGTAAACACGCACCGTATTGGAAGGTCCGACTCTTGGCCGCTCGAAAGCCGAAGACATTAAAACTGAAGTCAAAAAAACCAGAATAGTCCTTAAAAATGCTTAACATTTCCAAATAGAATTTCTTAACTTCTCCATTGAGTCAACTCGCAGGAGCCGAGTTCCGCATCGAAGATCGGCTCTTTATCTTGAACTCAAAAGACAGTTCAAGATCTGACTGGTTATGTGAAACTAGTTAGGGTTTTTTGATTTGATAAGAAAAAAAGACAACAAAGAATAAACAACAACCAGAGCTACCAAGCAGCGGGCAATCACTATAGATTTATTAATGCTTGTCTCTTTGTTTATTTATTTATCTCGTCTGGTTAAAATTAAGTTTTGATGAGAGTATTGGTTTTAGGTATTGGATTAGGTAGGGACTGGAGAGAAGGAGGGTAGCAGTAGTGGTTGTGCAGTAATAATTTTGTAATCTCTGTGTGTGTGTGAGAGAAAGAGCGAGAGAGTGAGAGAGAGACTTCGGCCTTTGTCTTTGCTTTCCACCCACTTCTCTTGCTGGCTGGGGGGGTGTTGGTCAGATCAGGTCAGGGTCCAATTAAAATCTGCCACGTTTACGACATTTGAACTTGTTTTGAAACCGCTAAGCTTGTTTATTTATTTATTTATTTATTTATTATTTAAGCATTTTTTTTCTAAAGTAAAGAGAGAAAGGAAAAAAAAACTATTTCGCCAAGTAATGCTATTGTTTGCTTTTTCTTTGAAAGAAATCGTATTATTTTTCGGTTTAACTCCGCGTCAAATTGTTTTTTATGATTTTCCATGACTGAAGAGTTATTTATTATTTATACAATCAGTATTTAGCTGAACTCATGCTCTTTCCACGTCATAAATATCTTATCTTAATAATTTAAATATATTTTTTTAATAATTTCTCTTA
>Ga0307515_10017451_pt1 | contig 13068 bp, 7 predicted proteins | sample 17_EM_MG_FD_194513 | JGI IMG/M metagenome (GOLD analysis project Ga0307515, IMG submission 194513) | Populus trichocarpa ectomycorrhiza microbial communities from riparian zone in the Pacific Northwest, United States - 17_EM | ecosystem: Host-associated > Plants > Roots > Unclassified | place...
CTTGTCAAGGTTTTAATGACCCTATTAATAGGTTTCAATATATTAGACTTATAATACTTCATCCAATATCTAATTTCTTATATGTTTGAGATCATGCCAAGCCTCATAATCATATCTATTCACCAAATCAAATTTATTGGATCTAAAAAAGAATTGACGAGATGCGATAAAAGCTTAGCTAAAGAATCTCTTGATCAATATATATCACTCATTCAAACTTAAATCATCAAATTATATATTAATTAGCCAATAATTTATATAAAAGATAAAAGACTAAAATTCTACTCAGATGCTTAATAGAAAAAAAAACATTTATTGCTCATGAATGAGGTATAATAAGGAGTATGTTAAGCCCACTAATTCAGAATAAAGATGAGATGAATGATTATGAATCATGAGTTCCGCTAGCTAGGCATTGCAAGAGACTATTGGTTTATGTCAAAGGATGTTTGTTTTGTCAAAGACATGAACCACTTGAACATGTTCAAGCAATTGATTTTCACACCATAGTAAAAAATTAACCCTTTAAATGCTAGAATATATATATTAGTAAAATTTATCCTTTTTTTAAAGGAATTTTTTTTTATATTAGTAGCCACTTATTATTTCATCGAGTGGGTGAAAACTAAGGATTATAAAATAATTTTCTAGGAAATGATAATTATATTTATTAAAGAAAAGACCATTTAGAGGTTCGTTCTTCTAAAACCTATTACCATTAATTAAGGTATTGCTTTTACAAGTTTGGAAATGAAGAAATGTGTAGAACAATTTACATTCAAAATAGTCCATTTAACTATTTATTATACATAAATCAAAGGACAAACAAAAGCTAGCAATAAGACATTAATCCTGGACATACAAAAGGTCAGTTGTTATGGTGGAATGATGTTGTTTACTATGTGTAGTCATTGAATCATGGTTTGATTGATAAAGTTTTGATAAATGGAGGGTAGATTTAATTAGTTTGATTTATGTAAGATTTATGTTTAATGGTATTAAAAATGATATTGAAAAGGAATTGGTGCCTTGAATGATGAAGAGATACATTAAAACACTTAGTTGCTTATTAAAGTGACAAGCTAAAAACAAGACAGATTTATCATCAGACTTCCAACTGTAATTTGACTTCGAAAAATGATAAAATTTGAAATAATTATCTTCATTAATGTTGTAAGTATATGTGTTAGCTTTCGAATGAAACTAGTTTTGTGTAATTTTGAGCTATAAACTCTAGATATGGGCTAAAAACTAATGATAGGTCTAACATGGAACCTACTAGACAGTCCCCCACGTTACATTCATGAGAACGTTTCGATATATAAATGGCAGATCCAGGTTCATCACCTTTTATAAAAGTTGTAGCCTTATTCTTAGCTTTCTAAAGAAAATAACTAAGCTTAAAATCAAGTTCTATAACTTCGGGTATGATTGAAACACGAAATAGTGTTTTATAGGGCTTAGACTGAAGTGATGAAAATAATTAATTTCCAACCTTTCATTGGAATCCGACACAATAGAAATTGTGAAAAATGAAACATTATATATATGTGTGAAACGTTAAGGATTTTTCCTACTTAGTGAGTTAAAATTTGGATTGGATGAGAATTGATATGACATTTTTGTTGTTCATGGAACTTATCAGTGATGTTTGTCTTTATTGGTACATCAGACGTTATACTAACAGGACAATAACTGGGTGTCGCATCTAGAGGTTATACACCAGGTAAGTTTTTTTGTACCTTAGTCTTTTTAATTTTGTATATTAGTCTTGCAATTTCTTACACTTGATAAACCTTGGTAAATGTGACAAAAGTATATTGGAAAAGGATTTATGGAAAGTCAATGATTATGTTGTTTTCATTATTGAATGAAAGCCAATGTTTATTGCTTCTATTAGTAAAGAAAAGCCAATGATTATGTTGCTTTTATATTGAATGAAGCCAATGGGTGTTGTTATCTTGGAAAAGAAAAGAAGCCATTGTTATGATGCTTTCATCGTTGGATGAAAGCCAATGATATGTTGCTTGCTTCAATTGATGAATGAGAGTCATTATTATGTTGATTTCATAACTAGATGAAAGCTAATATCTGTAGTTTTCATCGTTGAGTGGAAGCCACTGTTTATTGCTTCCATGGTAAAATGAAAGTCAATAATATGTGGCTTCCATTGTTAAAAGAAAACAAATAAGATGAATTGTTGTAAATATTGAGTATGGCTTTTGGGGTGGAAATGAGGTTATGATTGTAAAGCAATGGAGTTTTTGGATTGGAAGGGAAAATGTGTTATATTAAGGAAAATATAATTAATGTGTCGAGAATTATCAAAATTTATTTAAATACTAGTGTGTATTTGTGAATTTCATTATTAATTTTTTTATTTTTTTATTATTGTTATTTGTAGGATCATCGCACATTATAGGGCAGAGTTGGTATATTATGGTTAGATTTTGTTGTATTAGATACATTAGGGTTAGATTTTGTTGTCATTTGTTGATATATTAATGTTAGATTTTGTGGTGGTAGTACTTGTTTTTGAAAGAATCATCATGCTGATGATGCAATCTAAAACGACTTAATCTTGGTAAATATGTGAAAAATAAAAAGAGCAGTCTATGCTTGCATGCTAATCATAATCCTATAGAGCTCAAGTAGCTTAAGGGTGATCATTTTTTGTTTGATTCGGTTTTTATATAAAAAAAAACCAAACCGATTTTAAAAAAAAACCAAACCGAAACCGGTTCAAACTGACCGGTTTCGGTTTGGTTTGGTTTTTTAGGACAAAAACCGATTCAAACCAGTTTGGCTCGGTTTTTTGGTTTCAGTCCTATAAAACCGAAACCAAACCGAACCAGTCGGTTTTTTCAAAATTTTAATCGGTTAATCGGTTTTTTTCACAGTTCGGTTTTTTTGGTTATTTTGTTTTCCGGTTTTCTCGATTTAATTAATTTTTTGGTTTTTTGCTCACCTCTAAGGTAGCCTCTTCAATGTCTTGTAAAAAACCTTAAGACATTGATAAAGGCATCCACTAATGTTAAAACATGCGGTTGAACATCTTGATCCATCAAAGGAACTTTCAAGTCCTATATGTAACTATTTCCACCAGGAAGTTAAGTCATGCTTAGTTAACAACTATGGTTCAGGAAAATTGGATTATGAATAGATTGACACTTCCTCTTAGAAACAAAAAAAAATATTAGTCAATAAATTTTTGCTTATATAGCCAATTGATTGATGACCCATTTTATTATAGGGATTTGAGTTGTGTAATGACTTTGTGAAATATATATATTAAACAAGTTTAAGTCCAACTTGGATAAATCAAATCATCTTTATGACAAAATTAAATATAAGTTTTGGTCTGAATATTGAATTTTTGGAGATACGAGGCCGAAAGGCTCTTAGAAAATGCTTTTTTTAAATAAAAAATTCTTTAATTTTCCTAAATGTTTTAGAATTTTCAAGGATTGTAGATTATTTTTAAAACAATTCTTGACATTTAGAATCCTCTCAAATCCTTCATGTTTTCTTGTTTCCCAATTTTCATTTGAATTCTAATTAAAATCTTCTTGTTTGCCAAACAAATTGAAGAATTTTTTTTAACGGTTGAATGTTTTGCAACTTAATTACACCACAAGTCATATCTCTCGAGAAAATAAAATTTTTGCGATTTCATATCAAAACAAATGATTAGTGAAGTAAAGTATATTGGAGATTGCTTAATTTTTAATTTATTGTGAAAGAAAATGCCACACACCATTTCATTACTCTCTTAGCTGACCCGTCATTAACAAACGACAACCACCACAACAACACTACTTGCCCTTTTTTATGATAGTGCCCCATGGTGTTGAAAGCCAGTAGAGAGAGAGAAACAACCTTAAAAAAAATTGATTGCTTGTGTTGATTTCTTTGTTTTGCAGATGGCGATGAGATCCACCAATGGCATAGGATTGAAGAGGAAGAGGAGATTTACCTGATTCACCAAATTCTGCCCTCTCAACACTGACGACATGTGTTCTCATGCGCAACCAGTGGCGCGTGGAACACACGCGCCGCCATTGTTCCTGTATTTCCAATGTGTTCCAGTAGCTCCTTTTGACTATCCAGATTTTTCCAAGTCAAATGATTTAATGTGTTTTGAGATTACATGTGATAATTGTAAATGTAATTGTTGTTTGTGCAAATTAGTAAAAGAGATGTGTGTGTGTTTGCATTTTTTTTACTTTGTTTTTGAATGCTTAAAACCAAAAAGACAAAAAAAAATTAAATGTTTTAATTGCATATGGCCAAGTCTCTCAAAAATTAATTATATTTGCATATTTTAACATATTAAAAAATCATACAAATATTATTTTTTTACATGTATTTTTTGATTTAGTAACCAGTATATTAAAGCCATGAGAACTTAGCCTAGATTTTAAAAATACCAAAAGAAATAATTTTTTTATCCTACTATCAAGACATATTCTCGATATTAAAAGACAAAATACACAAATATATTTTGACTCTAGAATAACTAGGTTTCAACTTGATAAGATGAAGACCTCCTTATCAATGAAGAATTTTTTTTAAACCTTAGACAGACCAACAACTAGAAAACACAATAATACCTTAGTTTATATCAAACAAACAGACAATTATAGTGAATAATAGATTATCTCTACTATCACTATCATGTTACTACCACCACAATCATGACCATCATCACCACTACTATTACCACATCTTTTCCTTGACAAAAATAAAATCTAACCAATATTATTATTTTTCATAAGAAATTTCATATTTTATTTATATGAGAGAAGTGCAATTTTCATATACCTAATAATTTCTCAAAATAAAATACACAACCCAAATCATTTTTCGTACAAAAACAAAGGGATTAACAATAAAGAAAAGAAAAGGCACGAATTTCCGATGCTTGTGATTGTAAACTATACCGTGATGTTTACTATTGCTGTGATGTAATATTTGTTATTTTTTAATTAAAAATATATTAGAATAATATTTATTTTTATTTTTAAAATTTATTTTTAATATTAATATATTAAAACAATATAAAATTATAAAAAAATTATTTGAAAAAAAAATTCAATTTTTTTTTAAAATACTTTTTGAATGAAAAAATTAAAAACACTTTTCACTTATATAAGTATGTTTTTACAGTAAAAAATGTTTTTGAAATTAATTTTATAATGTGTTATTATTAAAATAAATTTTTAAAAATAAAAATAATTTATTTTAATATATTTATAATTAAAAAATATATTTGAAACAACTGCTACCGCAACCCGAACACTATTTCACTCTGCCGTAATACAGCAAGAAAACCCAATTTCAAGCCCGAGATTTTTCTTCTTCAATTCTCAATTTCACTTTTGCAGCTAAATCATCAAAAATCGAAAATATACAACACCATGACTGATTACGAAGCTGAGAGATACGAAGGTAACGGCGGTGCTGTTTTCGAAAACAACAGCTACGGTGCCGATTCCTCTCCTCCGCCACGCGGCGGCGATGATCACAGCGATTCCAAGTCTCAGGTATAAGCAGATGCAAATCAATTCGATTAGACAGAAAAACTGCTAAAGAACGGAATTTACTTAGGGTTTATGTTTGTTTTTGTTTGAGAATATGAGCTATGTGATGTTATTGCCTTGGATTTTACTATTGATAGAAAGCTTGTAGCTGCTGCATTTACTGATTTAGGGTTTTAATTGGAAGAAATAAGGAGCCTTGGAAATAACATGAATTAGTTTCTGTTGGCCTTTTTGGTCATCCCCTACTATTATTTAGTCGAATTAACTGTGAATATTGTTGGTCTATCCCAGTAGTTATGGATTTGGTGTTTGCACTTGCTGAATACACTGGCGGATGCTTCTTTCGTTATGTTCTAATTTTGTTTAAGTCTTCATTTTGACATGTCTAGCTTTGTGCAGTGCTTGAATTTAGAGATTTAAGTCTCTGTTAGTCTTGTATTTTGATTCTTGATGTAGATAGCCACTCTGTTAAGGGTTTTTGTTTTTGGTTGGTACTGTGTAACGCTTTTCTTTTCTTTTATTCTTTTCTTTATTTGAATCAAGCTGTTACAATGCATGAATTTCAGCATGGGTCTCGTGACTACGAGAGGGAGTCTTCAAAAGGCAGGGAGAAAGAGAGAAGCAGAGATAGTGACAGGGACAGGGACAGGGACAGGGACAGGGACAGGGACAGGGACAGGAAAAGAGACCGAGACAAGGATAGGGAGAAAAGCAGGGGCAGGGATAGGGAAAGGGACCGAGACAAGGATAGTGATCGCAGTGAAAGAAGGGATCGGGGCCGAGATAGGGATGATGATGATTACTACCGAAGCCGAGATTATGACAGGTATAACATATGACTATATGTTGAGGGCTGAGTTTTAAGTATAGTCTTGTGTATATTATTCCATTATTTATTATGGTAATTGCTGGATTACTTATTTATTGGTTCTATTAACAGGCGGAGAGATTATGATAGAGACAGTGAAGACAGACATAGACGCTTGTCACGATCTCGTTCAAAAGGTAGATCTGAGCACAGATCAAGGTCACGCTCACGATCACGCTCTAAGAGGTATCTAGGGTGCACAAAATGCCTGTCTATACTAGCATAAATTCTGCTCTTCCATTTACTAATTTATGCACGCCTGTTTGGCATGCAATATTTATTTACTACAGCAAAAGGATGAGCGGTTTTGATATGGCTCCTCCTTCTTCTGCAATATTGCCTAATGCTGCCGCTGCTGCTGCCGCTTCAGGTACATGTACCCTCTTAGACATCTTGAAGTGCCATATTCTCTTAACTACTCTGAATGGGCTGTACTCTTGTTATTGTAACTGTTTGCTTGGTGAAACAATTCTGGAACTGAGAGAGTTTTTGGTTTTTCTTGTGTTTGGTGTTTGTTTGTTTGTTTTGTGTCTTATCTTTTGTTCTAAGAAGGCAATGTTGGGCTACTTGTCCCCCTGTGCTGACAATGGGCACGAGCAGACTTCTGTAGCTTTTATGTACAAGAAGGAAACAATGCATCGGTTTGATGGTTCTCTTTCGTCATAAACCAGCAACTATTGCCTGTTTTGTTAGTCTAGCAAATATATCCTCAAGAACTTGAATATGATGTATACTTTCATCTCTTTTGATAAATTTATTGTCAAATGTTAGGACTTAGAGGTTCTATTAGAGAATGATGCAGGACTTGGTTTTGGTACCCCAACTGCATTAGAGTAAGGATTGCTTTATGATTGCGTACTAATTACAGTTTAATTACCTTTGCAGGCCAGATTGCTGGGACCACTCCTCCCATTCCTGGAATGTTTCCCAACATGTTTCCATTAGGGACTAGTCAGGTATGTATCACTCTATGTGCAACTTGTATTTGTTTCTGTCTTCTCATTTGCATTGAATTCATTTAATTGTTCATTTGCAGCAGTTTGGTGCTCTCCCTGTTATGCCAGTTCAGGCTATGACTCAACAGGTTGGCAGGTTTGCATAGATACAGTTTTTTTCACGCTCTTTTTGTCATTATTTTTGGTTTAATTAGATGTTTTATTTTATGATCTCAGGCTACTAGGCATGCTCGGCGGGTCTATGTTGGAGGGCTTCCACCTACAGCCAATGAACAGGTGTTTGTGCGGCTTCTATTTTTTTCTCATATTTATACAACCTTGTTTAAATAGTAATCCCTTATGCTGTACTGCAGTCTGTGGCTACCTTTTTTAGCCAGGTTATGGCTGCAATTGGAGGGAACACTGCAGGCCCAGGTGTGCATTTTCTTTTCAATTTTGTTTTGCAGACGCACATAATTAGAATACCTGCGTCCTTTTCATTGTCACTAAATATTTCCCTGGTTTGTTTTGGTAAGGGGATGCTGTTGTTAATGTTTATATAAACCATGAAAAGAAGTTTGCATTTGTGGAGATGAGATCTGTTGAGGAGGCCAGTAATGCAATGGCTTTGGATGGGATTATTTTTGAGGTAATTTTGTTATGCTGTATCCTTTTGTTTGGTTGTGGTATGTTTGATATCTGCATTTACATGTTACTGATCTGTCTGAGCTATTTATTTACAATACTTTATTTTCACAGGGAGCACCTGTTAAGGTGAGGAGACCTAGTGACTATAATCCATCTCTGGCTGCAACACTTGGTCCAAGCCAACCCAATCCCAATCTTAATCTATCTGCAGTGGGCCTTGCTCCGGGTTCGGCTGGTGGACTCGAGGGTCCAGACCGCATTTTTGTGGGTGGACTTCCGTATTACTTCACAGAATCACAGATCAGGGAGTTGTTGGAGTCTTTTGGACCCCTCCGTGGTTTTGATCTTGTAAAAGACAGAGAAACTGGGAACTCAAAAGGCTATGCATTTTGTGTTTATCAAGATCTTTCAGTTACAGACATAGCTTGTGCTGCTCTGAATGGCATTAAAATGGGTGATAAAACTCTCACTGTTAGGCGTGCCAACCAGGGCACCAACCAACCAAAACCTGAGCAAGAGAATGTGCTATTGCATGCCCAGCAGCAGATTGCATTGCAGGTAAATGTTGTTCCATTTTTATATATTAAAAATTATTCTATACCGTCTTATGCTAATTATCCTCAACCACATGGCCTTTATTTTGTTATTTGTCTTGTTTGTTCTCCACAGACTGATTATTGTGTGTGGGTTAGTTTTACTGAAACCGTTTTTCTTCCCCCCCCCCCCCCCTTTTTTTTCCAGAGGCTTATGTTACAGCCACAGCCACAGCAACAGCCTGTGCCCACAAAAGTTGTATGCCTAACTCAAGTAGTTACTGGAGATGAGCTGAAGGATGATGACGAGTATGAAGACATTTTGGAAGACATGAGAACAGAAGCCGGGAAATTTGGTAAAATCTTTCAACTGGCTATTTATTTTATTTCTAGATCTTTCTGCTGTGAATCTTCCTACATAGTAATTGATTTTTCTTTATTTTCTGTGTTATATGTCTGTTTTACAGCCTTTTCTAGTCCCACATTCTGCTATAAAGAATCAAGCCTAACATACACAGACAGAAGACTTCATAACCCCCAATTTATATTTACTTGAGATTGGTTTCAGCTTTTTGATAAAAAGATAATTGTTTTCAAAACTTTGGATTGCATGTTTTCACATGTTATATGCAGGTCAACTGGTTAATGTTGTGATCCCGCGCCCAAGACCAAACGGTGAAAATGCACCAGGAGTTGGGAAGGTCAGTATGTGTTACAGACCTGTTTCATCTGTCCTTCATGCCTTCGAAAGGGGACATTTTTTTTGAGGCCATATTTGCCGACTACAATCTTGTATTATTTTCAGGTGTTCTTGGAGTATGCAGACACTGAAGGTTCTTCAAAAGCTCGAGCGGGGATGAACGGGAGGAAATTTGACGGAAATCAAGTTGTGGCTGTCTTTTATCCAGAGAACAAGTTCTCCCAGGGAGAATATGATGACTAATTAGTTCTACAGGCTTCCACCACTAGAGTTTTGCTTTCAGTGATGCCTTGTTATGAGGCCATCATGATTAGAATACTGTTTGTTCTCTATGTTTTTAATGATATATATATATATATATATAGCTTAGAAGTCTCCTTTATGGCTTTTGCTGTTTAGTTGAATGCCTTGTTGGAATCCATAATCCATAAACAGATGACAGTCAAAAACTGAACTAAAGCTCAAATTAACTCCTTTTCTGGTTATTGGTCGCCTACCTCGTATCACAGGAAGGCCAGTAATGATTTTGATCACTACATTAGAATGAGATTTGCTGTAAGAATTATGTCAAAGCGAGTTAATGATGGAAAGCATTTGGCGGCAAGCATGCCCCTTTGCACTGTAATGTCTATTTTGCAGTCAATCGTGGGCTGCAATTCTGCCTTCTCGCAAAATGTAGCCTTATTTTTTTAATCCCATGGCAAATAAAATTGACTGCACGCCGAAGCAAGTCTCAGACTCTCATGGACAGTCTAATAAAATAAATGATTATAATTGAAATTTAAATAATTGAGATTTTTCTAAAAACAGTTTCACATCCTTTCATTAACTGTTGCCATCGAAAACAAACGGATAATCAAATATAATATTACATGGAACATGATTCGAGTCTTCGCAACCTAAATTAACATAAAAAATAAAAATGACGTGTTTTTTACCAAAATCATTTCATAATTAGGAAGGAAATGCGAATTCCGTAAAACCATTTCTCACTTCAACCTCCCCTAAACCCTAAAAACCCATCCACCTTCCCACTCCACTGACGCACTCCCCCTACATCAGTTCATTGAACTCCCAGAATGGCGTCCACTCTCCGCCACTTCTCCACCAACATCACCACCACCCAGAAAATCTCCATCTCCATCTCCAAAGCCAAATCAAAACTCCGCACTGAACACGACCCAGACAAAGCACTAGCCATCTACTCCGCTGCTTCTAATAACGACTCCTCCCCTGCGGCTTCTCGCTATGCTCAAGACCTCACCGTCCGCCGTCTCGCCACATCCCACCGTTTCACCGACATCGAGTCCTTAATAGAATCCCGCAAAACGGACCCCAAAATCAAACAAGAACCCTTCCTTTCATCATTAATTAGATCGTACGGGGTTGCTGGAATGTTTGATCAGGCCATGAAAACTTATCACCAAATGGACCAATTGGGTACCCCTCGATCTTCTATTTCTTTTAATGCTTTATTATCTGCTTGCGTTCAATCCAGACTTTATAATAAAGTCCCAGGGCTGTTTGATGAAATTAGTGAGAAATATAGGGTCTTGCCTGATAAGGTCTCGTATGGGATTTTAGTCAAGTCTTATTGTGAGGATGGGAAACCAGATAAGGCGAATGAGGTACTGAGGGAAATGGAAAAGAAAGGAGTGGAAGTTACGACCGTTGTTTATACAACACTTTTGAATTGTTTGTATTCGAAGGGAAAGAATGAGGAGGCGGAGAGATTTTGGCATGCAATGGTCAAAAGAGGGTGTGAGTTGGATGCTGCAGTGTATAATGTGAAGATTAGCAATGCTATGAAACAGGGGCCGGAGAGAGTGAAGGAGTTGATTGAGGACATGGAGAATTCTGCGTTAAAACCCGATACGATCAGTTATAATTATTTGATCACTAGTTATTGCATGACCGGGATGATGGAGGATGCGAAGAAGGTTTATGAGGGGCTGGAGGGATATGGGTGTAAAGCAAATGCAGCAACATTTAGAACTTTGGTTTTTCACTTGTGTAAGAATGGAGAATATGAGAAAGGGTATAGGTTATTCAAGGAGAGTGTTAGGGTGCATAGGATTCCGGATTTTAATACATTGAAATATTTGGCGGAGGGGTTGGCGGAGAAGAAGAAGATGAAGGAAGCAAAAGGATTGATTCGAACAATGAAGAAAAAGTTCCCTCCTAATTTACTGAATGCATGGAAGAAAGTGGAGGAAAGTCTTGGTTTGCATTCTACCGAGGAGGACAAGGAAGTTAAGGAGGCCACAGCTTAGGGATCAATAGCATGTTTATTCCGGGCAGTTCTGGGTTATAAATGCAGCTACAAGCGAATCAACTTTGTTTTGTTCACACTGCAACAGTATGTAGCTTTTCTAGCTCTATTCCTTTTTAGTCTTTACAATACAATTAGCCAGGGGAGCCGGTTTGGGAGTTGCAATGAAATTATGAGCTCCATTTTGTCTCTAAAGAGCTCTGATTTAGCTCATGATTTTGCATTTCCAATGAGGTTAAAGCTTTTGCTTTGTCAATGGCAATAAAGCTTATTGATGTTTGATCCATTATATGTAACAGTGGCTGTTTCCTGCCTATTAGTTTTTCTAGAATCCTTGTAGTGAACCGTACGTAAATGAAAGATCGAAATCCCACAAATTTCTTTCTTAATTGAGCATGTTGTAATTGCAGATAATCTTGGCTGGGAGGCATTGCATTATCGTGTTCTGAAGGAGGTAATGGCCAAGAATGTGTTATTGAGAAGAATTTTTTTTTTTCTATTTTGAGTCTGAAATATAAGAGATGTGGTTGTGGGTTAGAAGTATAGTTCATTTGATAAAAAATAATAGCAATCATGAAAGCATATTCAGAAAACTATAATGGTCCGAACTAAAAAGGAAAAGGCATATTTTTTAAATTAAAAAACGTAATTTTTTCATTCATGAATTTTTCTGTATTTGAATGACAAACATATATTTTTTTAATGAGAAATAGTGTTTTTTTAAACAAAAATTTATTATGATCATGAAAGAAAGTTTCGATAAAAAAATTAAAGTCACGAATCAATCATTTTTGCTCACCTATATGAAAAAAAAAATAAGAACAATAAATTTGAGAAAATTATATACAAATAGATATTTTATTCTCATTCAATATTAACAAACAAATTATTTTAAAATTTTTCTATATTAAACTAAATAAAGTAATTCATAATATCATCACAAAAAAAGCATAATTGGACAAGCGCTTAAATATTCTCATTAATTGAATTCAAAGAGATTTTTTGACCAAAAAAATTAAAAAAAGGGACAGCTAAGAAAAAGAAATGTGTTTAATTGTTTTTTTTTTCTACAAAGCAAATGACACATTGACACATTGTTCGTCCCCAATTGTTAAACAATGTGTCCTCATCTAATTCATTTTCGGGCCACCTCCCATGGCTAGAAATTTAGGTTTTTAGTTTTTAAAAACTCAATTCTCAACTCATTTTCACTATGAACACTCTAAAAACATTCTAGGAACCTCAAGACACCCATTTCAAACTTGCTTTTGAGATCATGATGGATTTTTATTTAAAAAACAATACTTATGACATGCTTTCGTTAAAATAATAAAATGATGCATTAGAAAGTAAATGGAGTTTAGATTGAAAAGACACATTTTCTATCTTTTTTTTTTATCTTAAATGATTGAAATCTTTAACAAATTCCTATGTTAATTGTGACTTCTTTTTAATTAAAAAACATGTTGCTAATTAAAAAAACGATGTCATTATTTTGAAGAAGATTATGGCCTTTTTATTATGAAATTTATTGTTATTTATTTTTGGAGCCCCACATAAACAAAAACA
>Ga0307515_10017452_pt1 | contig 13068 bp, 7 predicted proteins | sample 17_EM_MG_FD_194513 | JGI IMG/M metagenome (GOLD analysis project Ga0307515, IMG submission 194513) | Populus trichocarpa ectomycorrhiza microbial communities from riparian zone in the Pacific Northwest, United States - 17_EM | ecosystem: Host-associated > Plants > Roots > Unclassified | place...
CACGTCCCGAGTGGTGTGTGGAGAGGCTGTCCAGACCGAACTGACAGCACCACGGCGCCATCAGGCGGGGCCAGATACGAACCGACGGCATCGGCGACCATCTCCGCGGACGCCGGGTCTATCGAGATCTTGAAGGTGCCGCTGCGGTCCGGCCTCAGACTCTTCTCACGCCAGACGCGGGCGATGTAGTGCCACGACACGGAGATGCCCTGCGCCGTTCGAGATGGTCGGCCGGCGTCCGCGTCGACCAGTGCGACAGGCCGGACCCCGCAGGCGGCGACATCCTCGTCGAAGCGATCACCCGTGCCCGCATCTGCGGCGGCACCTGAGTTCGCGGGCCGCTCCGGCGCTTGTCCTCCACACCTCAGGTTCCACGATCAGGATCACGAGACACTAGGAGCAGCCAGTCCCATGCATCTTCTTGTTCAAGGAGGCCAGCACCGGGTGACCGGTGAGGTCCTCCTACCGAACTCCAAGTACCATGCCCACCGCGCACTGATCCTCGCCTCGCTCGCGGACGGCGAGAGCCGCGTCCACGGGCTCACCGACGCCCGGCACGTCGAGTACACCGTGCGGTTGTTGCGCGGCCTCGGCGTGCGGATCACCCGTGACGGTGACACCTTCGTCGTACAGGGACTCGGCGGCCGGTACAGGCCGCGGCGCGAAGCCGTCTCGGCCGGCAGTTCCGGTACCACCCTCTACTTCATGATCGGGCTCGCGTCGCTGTCGGACCGCTCGGTCCGGATCACGGGTCAGAAGTACTTCAGGCGCCGTCCCGTGGGGCCGCTGTTGCGGGCCCTGGAGCAGATGGGCGTTCAGCTGGAGTCGCAGGACGACTGCCCGCCTGTCCAGGTGCGGGGCAGGCGGCCGACCGGGGGGCACGTGACTGTCCCGGGCACCCTGTCCCAGTGGATCTCCGGGGTACTCCTGCTGGCACCCTTCGCCACCGGGGCCACCACCATCGAGGTGCAGGGTGAGCTCAACGAACGCACGTACCTGGAGCTGACCGTCGGGATGATGCGGCAGTTCGGCCTCGAAGTGACCGTGTCCCCGGACTGGCGGCGCTTCGACGTGGCGCCGGACCAGGCCGCACGTCCCGTGGAACTGACGCTGCCGCCGGATATCGGCTCGGCCGCCTTCACTATCGCCACCGCCGCGCTGCATCCCTCCGACGTGCTGTTACGAGGAATGACAAGCCTGGAGGGCGGTCCTTGTGACCATCCCGAGTTCCATTTCGTCGACGTCGCACGCGCCATGGGGGTGCCCATGGAGATGGACGAGGCAGCAGGCGGCGTACGCATCCGGCAGGAGGTTCCGCTGCTCAAGGCCATCGACCTTGACTGCCGTGATGTTCCGGACATGCTGCCGATTCTCGCTACACTCGGCACCTTCGCCCATGGCGAGTCGGTCTTCCGTAACATCGCGCACACCCGGCTCAAGGAGTCTGACCGGGCCGCCGCGATGCTTCAAGTCAACTCCATGGGCGGTGACCTTGAGCTGACCGACGACACCCTGAGGGTGAACGGCGTCGAGGGCCTGACCGGCGCGAGGCTGTCGTCGTACAACGACCACCGCGTTCTGATGTCGCTGGCCGTCGCCTCATCACGGGCGCACGGTCACTCCACGCTGACCTACCCCCACGCGTACCGCATCTCCTACCCGGGCTTCCTCGACACGATGAACGCCATCGGGGTGCCCATGACGGTCGAGGAAGGAACCGAGCGCGTCGCCAAACCCACCGCCCGACGGCTCGGACCATCGGCCGCACAACCGGACGAGGCGTCCCGGATCACCCTGCCCGAGTGGCTGTCCCGGCACGCCGCGTCCCGTCCCGATGCCACCGCCGTCGTGGACGTGCGCCACGACGGTGACCGCACCGTCAGCTGGCGCGAACTGGCCGCCCGGGTCGAGCGGGTCGCGGCAATGCTGCTGCGACTCGGCGTAAAGCCGGGGGAGAACGTGGCCTACCAGCTGCCGAACCGTCTGGAGTTCGTGGTGCTGTCGCTGGCGGCCCTGCGTATCGGCGCCGTCTGCTGCCCGGTCATCCCGTTCTTCAGGGAGCGCGAACTCGCTTTCGTGCTCCGCCGCTCCAAGGCGCGCGTCCTGGTGGTCATGGACGAATACCGCTCACGGCACCCCGCACAGGAAGCGCTGGAACTGGCTGCCCGGCTGGATCCGGAGTCGGGCCGACCGCGGCATGTCGTGGTGCTGGCCCGGTCGGGCGGCCCCGCCTGGCCGGAGGCCTCCGCAGACGGTGTCTCCGTACACGACTGGTCGGCTGCCCTGGAGGCGACGGAGGTCGATCGCGCGGCGCTCGAGGCCGTCCGGCCAACGGCCGGGATGACGGCGCAACTGCTGTTCACCTCAGGCACCACCGGCGAGCCCAAAGGCGTCACACAGCCGTCCGCGAACCTCGTCAGAGCCGCGTCGATGGAGATCAGGCATCTCGGCCTCGGCGCCACGGACGCGGTCTGGGTGCCGTCACCGCTCGCCCACCAGACCGGGTTCCTGTACGGGATGGTGCTGGCGACCGTGCTCGGGGTGCCGCAGATCCTGCAGGCCGAGTGGGACCCGAAGCGCGCCCTCACATCCCTGAACAACCACAGGGCGACATTCGTGCAGGCCGCCACGCCATTCCTGTCCGACCTGGTCAAGGCCGTCGAGGAGATCGGAGAGACGCCGAGCCACCTGCGGATCTTCGTGGCCACCGGTGCCACCGTGCCACGCGGCCTGGCGGAACGCGCGGGTCGGGTGCTCGGCACGAAGGTGTGCGGCGCCTTCGGCACCACCGAGACGTGCCTCGGCGCACTCTCCGCGCCGACCGACGAGCCGAAGCAGCGCTGGGGCACCGACGGACGCGCGCTCGACGGTATCCGGCTGCGGGTCACCGACGACGAGGGCCACGTGCTGCCCGCGGGGACCGAGGGCAACTTCGAGATATGTTCGCCCACGGTGTTCGACGGCTACCTGGGCCGGCCCGATCTCACCGCCGAGGCCGTCACCCCGGACGGCTGGTACCGCACCGGTGACCTGGCCGTGATCGACAAGGCGGGCTTCGTGCGGGTCACCGGCCGGGTCAAGGACGTGATCAACCGCGGTGGCGAGAAGATCCCGGTCGCCGAGGTGGAGCAGTTGCTGTTCTCCCACGCCTCCGTCGACGACGTGGCGGTCGTGGCCATGCCCGACGACCGGCTCGGCGAGCGCGCCTGCGCGTTTGTCGTGCTCAAGGACGGCGCGGAGCTCGGCTTCGACGACATACGCCGGTACCTGGACGAGCACCAGGTGGCGAAGCAGTACTGGCCGGAACGTCTTGAGCACCTTGATGCGCTGCCGCGCAACCCGGCGGGCAAGGTCCAGAAGTTCGAACTGCGCGCCCTGGCCTGCGGCCTGCGGCCGCACGACGAGGACGCCGGCCGCCCTTCCCAACGACAGAAGAAGGCAGAGACGGCACAGTGATGGACGAGCAGCAGTTTGACGGGCTCCGCCGCCAGGTCGAGCGGTGGGTGGCAGGGCCGGGCGAGCGCTGGGCCGAGCGCATCGAGGAGACCGGGGAGGTGCCGGAGGACCTGTGGACCGAGCTGAACGGGCTCGGGTTCCTGCGGATCACGGCTCCCGAGGAGTACGGCGGCCAGGGCCTCGGTTTCACACGGTGGATGGAGCTGATGGAGATCTTCTCCCGCTCCCACGGGTCCATACGCATGATCGTGCACGTCGTCAACGGCATCTGGCGGGCGATGGACGGACACGCCTCCGACGAGCAGCGCAAGCGGTTCGTCGTACCCGCCGTCATGGGTGAGATCAAGATCGCCTTCACCCTGACCGAACCGGGCAACGGCACGGGAGCCGACATCACGACATCCGTGGTCCGCGAGGGTGACACCTACTACCTGTCCGGCCGCAAGCATCTGATCACGTTCGGCATGCGCTGCGACTACTACCTGCTCGCCGCTCGGTTGGAGGGCACCACCGGGCACGAGGGCACGGTCGCCCTCCTCGTGCCCCGTGACGCGTCCGGGGTGCGGGCCGAGGACACCTCCAAGACGATGGGTGTCACCGGCACCGACCACGCGTCGCTCCACTTCGACCGTGTGCCGGTGCCGGTGGACCACCGGCTCGGTGCGGAGGGCGATGGGCTGGAGGTCTTCCTCGGCGGATTCCTCACCCCCTCGCGGATCTCCGTCGCGATGAGCTGCGTCGGGCTGGCCCAGCGCGCGCAGCAGCTCGCCGTCGACTACGCGCGTACGCGGGTGACCTTCGGCAAGTCCCTGACCCAGCGTCAGGCCATCCAGTTCATGCTCGCCGAGAACGCGGCGGACATCGAGGCCGCCCGGCAGCTGACGCTGCACGCCGCCCGCCGCTTCGAGGCGGGCGGCGACGACGCGGCGATGCAGTCTTCGATGGCGAAGATGCACGCGGTGACGATGCTGACCGCGGTCACCGACAAGGCGCTGCAGATCCACGGCGGTCTCGGTTACTGGAAGTCCCAGAAGATCGAGCGTGTCTACCGGGACGCCCGCGCGCAGCGCTTCGAGGAAGGCACCAACGAGGTGCAGAAGGCCGTGGTCTTCCGCGAACTGCTGCGGCGGGCCGCGACCGCCGTCCAGGAAGAGGCGGAGCGATGAGTGACAACCAGCGGGACGTGCGCGCCGGGTCTCCCCAGGTCTCCCTCATCACCGGCGCCTCGCGCGGCATCGGCCGAGCCCTGGCGCTCACCCTGGCCCGCCAGGGTGGCACCGTGATCGTCAACTACAAGAAGAACGCCGACCTGGCGGAGAAGACCGTCGTGGACATCGAGGAGGCGGGCGGCCGGGGCTTCGCCGTTCAGGCCGACGTCGAGACGGCCGAGGGCGTCGCGGCGCTCTTCGACGAGGTGGCGCGACTCTGCGGGCGGCTCGACCACTTCGTGTCGAACGCCGCGGCCAGCGCGTTCAAGAACATCCTCGACCTCGGACCGCACCACCTCGACCGGTCGTACGGGATGAACCTGCGGTCCTTCGTGCTCGGCGCCCAGCAGGCGGTCAGGCTGATGGACAACGGCGGGAGGATCGTCGCGCTGTCGTCCTACGGCTCGATCCGGGCCTATCCGACGTACGCCACGCTCGGTGCGATGAAGGCGGCGATCGAGGCGTGGGTGCGGTACATGGCGGTGGAGTTCGCGCCGTACGGCATCAACGTCAACGCGGTGAACGGCGGTCTGATCGATTCCGACTCGCTGGCCTACTTCTACGAGGTCAAGGGCATGCCAGACATGCAGAGCGTGCTCGACCGCATCCCCGCCGGGCGCCCCGGCACGGTGCAGGAGGTCGCCGACACCATCACCTTTCTGCTGGGCGAGGGTGCCGGATACATCACGGGACAGACTCTGGTGGTCGACGGGGGGCTGAGTGTTGTCGCACCGCCGTTCTTCGCCGACGCCGGCGACGAGCTCCGGCTGCCGCCCCGCCCGACCAGGGAAGCCTGACGGAGAGGGCGCGGGATGTTCGACCACGTCTTCAGGCCCGGTGCCATCGGTACGCTCAGGCTTCCGCACCGCATCGTCATGGGCGCCATGCACCTCAACCTCGAGACCGCGGACGACGGCGGCGAAGCCCTCGCCGCGTTCTACGCGGAGCGTGCGAAGGCCGGGGCAGCCCTGATCGTGACCGGCGGAACCGCCATCAGCCCGGCCGGTGCGGGCGGCCCCGGATACGGGGTGATCGGAAACCGCACGGACATGGCGGTGCTGTCAGCGGCCGCACGGTCGGTACACGACCACGGAGGACGGATCGCCCTCCAGCTCTTCCACGCCGGGCGGTACGCGCCGCCGGGCGTGGACGGTGCGCCCCCCGTGGCGCCGTCCCCCGTCCACAGCCGCTTCTCCCGCAGCACCCCACGGGAGATGACCCCGGACGACATCGCCGCGACGATCGACCACTTCGCTGACGGCGCACGTGCGGCGCGTGAACTGGGTTTCGACGCGGTCGAAGTGATGGGCTCCGAGGGCTATCTGATCAACCAGTTCACGGCCCCGTGGACGAACCGGCGCGACGACGCGTGGGGAGGTGACGCCGAGCGGCGGCGCCGGTTCCCCCTGGAGGTGATGCGCGCGGTCCGGGCCGCCGTCGGCCTGGACTTCCCGGTGCTGTTCCGGATCTCCGGCGCCGATCTGGTGGACGGCGGCACCCCGCCCGAAGACGTCGCCGCACTCGCGGTCACGCTCGCAGGGGCGGGTGCCGACGCCCTGTCCATCGGTGTCGGGTGGCACGAGTCGTCAGTGCCCACCGTTCAGTCGCAGGTCCCTGCGGGTACCTGGGCGGGCAGCGCCAGGTCGGTGAAGCGTGCGCTGCGGACCGCCGGCCGGGACGACATCCCGGTCGTCGCGTCCAATCGTTTCAACCGGCTCGCGCAGGCCGAGGAGGTGCTGGCAGGCGGTGAGGTGGACTTCGTGTCCATGGCACGGCCGTTCCTCGCCGATCCTGAGATCGTCGCCAAGTCGGCCTCGGGCCGCCCCGAGTCGGTGAACCTGTGCATCGCCTGCAACGAGGCATGCATCGACCGCTCGTTCGGTGCCGAGAGAGTGTCCTGTCTCGTCAACCCCAGGGCCGGGTACGAGCGGGAGTTCCGGTCCGGTCCGCTGCAGGGAGGCGGTCGGCCGGTACCCGGACGCTACGCGGTGATCGGAGCCGGCATCGCCGGCTTGGAGGCCGCACGTACCCTCGCGGGGCTCGGCCACTACGTTGAGGTGTACGAGGCGGGCGCCGAGCCCGGTGGCCAGTTCCGGCTGGCCGCGCAGGTTCCGGGGAAGGCGGACTTCGCGGAGACCATCCGCCACCATGCGCGCGAACTGCGAGAACTGGGCGTAGCGTTGCACACCGGCCGTCGCGTCGGCCACGAGGACATCCCGGCGTTGCAGGCACTCGACGGCGTCGTGCTGGCCACCGGCGTGGTCCCCGTCCGTCCGGCCCTGCCCGGCGTAGCGCTGGCTCATGTTCTGGACTACGCGCAGGCGTTCGCGGACCCCGGGTTCCTAGGGCCGCGGGTCGCCGTCATCGGTGGCGGAGGCATAGCGGTCGACCTGGCGCACTTGCTCACCGCAGAGCGGGGCGCGAAGTCCACGCCGGAAGAGTTCCTCGCCGAGTACGCCGTGACCACGGGTGGCCCGTCGACGGCCGCGGCGGGCCCGGCACCCGGCCGGTCCGGCCGGCGAGGGACCCGCGAGGTGACGCTGATGCGGCGCGGAGGCGTGATCGGCCAAGGCATCGGTCCGAGCACACGCTGGGTTGTGATGCGGGAACTGCGATCCGCCGGTGTGCGCATGCTCACCGGCGTGACGTACCGGGAAATCACCCCTGGCGGGGTCGTGGTCGCCGACGCCGAAGGGGACCGGTTGGTTGCCGCCGATCACGTCGTCCTTGCAGTGGGGCAGCAGCCCGCGCACGGCCTCGCCCCTGCACTGCGCGCCGCCAGAGTGCCCTGCGTGACCGCCGGCGGCGCCGCCGGAGTGCGGGGCCTGAACGCCGTACGGGCCACTGCGGAAGGCCTGCGGGCCGCACACCGCATCGTGCGGATGCGGGGGCGGTGTCCACGGTGATGTGCTGCTGGGAGTCTGTCCACGTCGCACCGCTGTGCGTACTTCCGTTTCCTGCCTCGCAATGGATTCCGCCCTCCCTCCCGGGCGAGCTCGGAATCCGGCCACCGCGCGCCGGAGCGGCTGTCGGATCCCCCGCGACGACGGGGTGGGCGGAGCCGAAGAGTAGGGGCGGGTAGGGGCTGCCCAGGGGATTTTTCCAATACCTGAACGATGGCAAAATCAAACAGGAATTTCGGGGCGTCGCTACTCGCTTCCGCCGTAGTGACGTGATGGCTCCGGAAGTTGGAAATCGTGCCGGAATCCGGGAGAGGGAAACAGCAGAGGCGCACCGGATAGGGAAGGACTGCTTTCCAGCGGGTTCCGGCGTGCTGCAGAGACTGCAAGAAGGTCTCCCGAGGATCCTTCTCTGGGCCCCGTGGCCCCTTCCTGAACAACATGTCACTGGAGGCTTCGTGCAAGACTTCGCCACGCACACTTGCAAGTCGGCTCGGCAACAGCCCGAATGGGCCGATCCGTCAGCTGCCGAGCGGGTGCGGGCAATTCTGGCCGACCGACCGCCACTCGTCCGGCCGGAGGATGTGCGCAGACTCCGTGGCCTGTTGGCCCGGGTGGCCCGGGGCGAGGCCCATGTGGTGCAGGCAGGGGATTGTGCGGAGAACCCGGAAGAATGCACGGCAGAGCACGTATGGCGCAAGTCCGCCCTGCTCGACCTGCTCATGGCCACACTGAAGATGAACACCGGCAAGCCGGCCGTACGAGTCGGCCGCATCGCCGGCCAGTTCGCCAAGCCCCGCTCACAACCCGTGGAGCGGGTCGGTGGCCTCGAACTGCCCGTGTACCGGGGACACATGGTCAACGGCCCGGAGCCCGATCCGGAGAGCCGCCGTCATGATCCCTTGCGTCTTTTGACCGCCTACATGGCGGCCAGCGACGTGATGGGGCATCTGGGGTGGTGTGGCCCGGCGGGTCACGCGGTGCAGCCGGGCATCGAACCTTGGGTGTGGACGAGCCACGAGGCGCTCGTCCTCGACTACGAGGTGCCGCTGGTCCGCGAACTCGGCGGCGGCCGCCGCCTGCTCGGCTCCACCCACTGGCCGTGGATCGGTGAGCGGACCCGCCAGCTGGACGGCGCTCATATCGATCTGATCGCCGACATCATCAATCCCGTCGCCGTGAAGATCGGTCCCACCACGACCACGGAAGAGATCACCGCGCTGTGCGAACGGCTTGATCCGCTCCGGGAGCCCGGACGGCTCACCCTGATCGCCCGGATGGGCGCCGACGCGGTGTCCGAGGTTCTGCCCCCGCTCGTCGAGGCGGTCCGGCTGACCGGCCATCCGGTGATCTGGATCTGCGACCCCATGCACGGCAACACCGTCACCATCCCGGACGGTCACAAGACTCGCCTGCTGCACACCATGGCAAGGGAGATCCGGGGATTCCGCCAGGCCGTGGCGACCGCCGGAGGGACGGCGGGCGGACTACACCTGGAGACGACCCCCGACGATGTCGTCGAATGCGCGGCGGACCTGTCTGTCTTCGACAGAAACGACGTCCGGCGCACGAGCCTGTGCGACCCCCGGCTCAACCCCGAGCAGGCCGTCGCACTGGTCTCCGCCTGGTCCGATCCCGAGCCCTGACGCACCATGCTCCGGGACCAGGCACCCATGGAGCACCGACATGGCTCCCGTCCGGACAACCGGACGCTGCCGCGGTCTCTGCGGGACACCGATCGCGTGTCATGCGATCGGTGAGGCTGGGGGAATCGTCATGACCACTGGCAGCCGGTCCTGCCCCCGGGGCCCGGCCCCGCACGTCGGCCGTCCAGCCGACAGCGCAGGCACTCCGCGCTGGGCATGCTCAGCCCGGTGGAGCGTGAACTCCGCACCCCACCGGCAGCGTGAAACCAAGCCACTCGGCTCCACCCGGCCCGGGACAGTCCGGAGCCTCCACCGATCCCGGAGCGGTTCACCTTCGCCCCCTGCCTGCCGCGGAGATCCGGCGGCCGGAGCAGCAGGTTTCCTGGGGAGACCAGAACCGGCCTGGGGGCAGTAGGGGGTTGTCCGCCTGTTGCGGTGAGCGGCAGATTGTCAAGGAACCTGCTGCCACCCAGCCGAAACAGAGAAAGGGAATCACCGGATTCGCGCGGGTCATCACCCCGGGGCGCAGCGGTGTACGCGAACCTGTTCCGCTGGCTATCGCGTCTGAGTCCGGCGGTGCCGTTCGACCAGCTGGCCTTCCGGAACACACTCGATATCCAGGGTGTCCACGAATTCCCAGCCACCCGGTGAGGAAACAGCGAACGTTGCAGAGGACAATAGAGTGAGTAGAGGCGGCCGTCATGCCACGAGGGGAAGGCGCAAGCCTTCCGCGCACAAGGGGCGCAAGCCTAATTTATTGTCCCTTTTCTCCGAAGTGCCGCGCCTGCGTGTCCTTCTTCCGTTGTCGTTGATCGGCAGGGCGCATCAGAGCGCCCTGCCGATCGCGCTGACGTTCAGCCTCTCCGACTGGCTCGGCTCCTTCAGCAAGGTCGGTCTTGCCACCGCCATGCTGGCCGTCGGTCAGGGGGTGGCCGGGCCGTTGCGTGGCCGGCTCGCGGACCGCGGTTCCGCGAGTCGGCTGCTGTTCACATCCGGATTCGGATACGCGGCAAGCCTGATCGCCGTGATCCTGGCGACGATGGTGCTGCCGGGCAGCGCCTGGCTGGTCGCGGTACTGCTTCTGTTCTGTGCTGGGCTGGTGCTCCCCCCGGTGGGGCAGATATCGCGATCCGTCTGGTCGAGGATCGCCCAAGGCAGCTCCCGGGAGGCCGTGTTCAATCTGGATGCCACGGGTTACTCCCTTGTCGCGCTGGGCGGACCGCTGCTCGCGTCGGGCCTCGTCGCGACGTTCAACGGGGCGGCCGCCATCCTGGCGTGTGTGGTGCTCGCCCTCGTCAGCTCCATCGGTTTCGGCCTGGCACTGCGCCGATTCGGACTCGACCAGCCCGTGGAGAAGAGTGAACGTGCCCCCCAGACGACGGGCCGCCGGGAGCCTTCCTTGCTTCGCGACTCGGCGTTCGTCAGCGCCCTCCTGCTCTCCTTCGTCCTGATCTCGGTGCTTTACTCCGTCGACCTGTCACTGGTGTCATGGGGAGAGGACCTTGGCGAACCGGGCACCGCGGGCATCCTGGTCGCGTTCTGGAGCTTGGGCTCGCTGCTCGGCGGGATCCTGGTGTCGGGTCTCTCGCGCAAGCCCGGCATAGGCGTGTACGCCATCTGGCTGGCGGTGGGCGTCGGCGTGCTGGCGCTGCTGCTGCCGCCCGTGACGGCGTCGCCTTCCACCGGGCTGCTCGCCGTGGTGGCCGTTCTGAGCGGCAGCGCGGTGTCGCCCAGCGTCGCCGCCGGTAACACGTACATCGGTCTGCTGGCCCCGGAACACCGGCGGACTGAGGCATTCGGCTGGCTCAACACGGCGACAACCGGTGGCGTGGCGCTGAGCCTGCCGGTGAACGGCTGGCTGCTCGACACGATCGGCCCGAGTGCGGGACTGGGACTCGGCGCCCTGCTCGCGTTGTTGGCCGCTGTGCTGGGGTTCAGACTGCCCAAGGACACGGCAGCGTCCCAGGCCGCGGACACAGCGGCGCGGGAGGCGTCGGAGTCCTCGCCTCCCGCTGATGCCGTTCCTGCTATCGCCGTCGGCACGCCCGCCTACGGCGATCCTCTCGGCGGCAGCATGGACTATCAGCCTCTTGCCTACGGCGATCCCCTCGACGGCAGCATGGACTATCAGCCCTTTACCTACGGCGATCCCCTCGACGGCAGCAAGGACTATCAGACCCTTCTTGTCGGTACTCCGATCTTCGACGGGCTCTACGCCGAGTACCGTCGCAGTCTCCAGGGTCTGCCTGGAGGCCGCGACGAGGAATCGTCCACCTCCCGGTGACGGACCGGCCGCCACCGTCGCGTTCCCCGCTTTCCGCGAGGCTGTTGCCGAGTGGCACGGGCATCTGTCAGACGGGCAGGGAGGCGAGCCAGTCGGTCGGGAGCCGGTTGGTCTCCCCGGGGCGTTCCTGCCGATCCGCTCGAACCTTGGAGTCCTTACCTATGCAGTCAGTCCCACGGTGAGGCCGGCCCAGTGGTCGATCTCGTAGTTGATCGGGCTCTTGAATCCGCACACGTTGTGGAGTCGGCGGTGTTGGAGAAGTAGGCGATCCAGATGGCGATCCTGATCCGGGCCTCGGTGCGGGTACGAAAGATGTGACGGTGGACGTGCTCGACCTTCAGGACGCTGTTGAACGCCTCGCTGACGCCACTTGACATCCAGCGGGGCATCAACATCGATCACGTCGCGTCGATGGACCGGCTGCGAGCCCGGATCTCCGACAAACGCGTCCTGGCCAGGGGTCCGGCCCAGCGGGCCGAGGCCCTGCGTGAACAGGTCTCCGAGGTCCTGGCCCGCTCGGCCTGCGGCTCTCCGCCGAGAAGACCCGCGTGGTCCACATCGACGACGGCTTCGACTTCCTCGGCCATCACATCCGCGGCCGGCGGAAACGTGGCACGACCAGGCGATACGTCTACACCCGGCCCTCCAAGAAGGCCGTCCAGGCCATCAAGGACCGGGTCGCGGAGCGGACCTACAGAAACACCCAGAACCAGAGTCTGACCCAGCTCCTGACCGGGCTGAACCGGACGCTGAAAGGGGGCGTACTACGTCCACCACGGTTCGGCGAAGCGGACCTTCAACAGGGTCGACCACCACGCGTGGCACCGTGTCGCGCTCTGGGGCCGCCGCGAACACGGCATCCCCACCTCAGGAGTGAGGCGGCGGGGTGCGGCGGGTCGCTCCCAGGGACGGCGCAGGTGCTCGGCGAGGGGGGCGGGCGAGGCGGAGCTGGTGTGTGCGGCGATGAGGAACCAGGCCCACAGATCGGCGCTGCCGGAGTGGCGGACCTTACTGCCGGAGTGGCGGACCTTCGGGGCCGTTCAGCCGAGCGTCTGCTTCAGGGGCCTGAAGGTGCGCTCAAGATCGAATCCGCGGAGGAACGACTGCGACCAGCGGCCCACGTGCACCGCGTCGCGGCGGTGGCCAAGCACCGCCGCCAGTGCCCGGCTCGCGTCAACCGCTCGACGACGTCATGCAGTTGAGGGTGGTGACGAACGTCGCGTCGTTGGCGGGCCCCAGGCGGACGGCGTCCAACAGCGCGCCCCAGGAGGTGCGGTCGCACTCCAGCGCGGCAACGAAGGAGTACGGCCAGCCCGGCACGAACTGGCCCGTCTTGCGGTCGCCACGTCCGTAGACATGGCAGAACAGCCGATCGTCGCTGGTCGGGGCATCGGGGCGGAGCCAGTTACGGGCGTAGAGGCATGCGTAGCATTCGATCCGAAAGCGGGACAAGGTGCCCTATGTGTCGCCTGCGGGCGCGTCGACCGGGAGGCTCATGCACGGCGGCCGTTCTCCCGTGCTCCGTGACCCGACATCTCGAAGCGTGGAGAACGGCCGCCCCTGCTGTCCCGGGA
>Ga0307515_10017453_pt1 | contig 13067 bp, 14 predicted proteins | sample 17_EM_MG_FD_194513 | JGI IMG/M metagenome (GOLD analysis project Ga0307515, IMG submission 194513) | Populus trichocarpa ectomycorrhiza microbial communities from riparian zone in the Pacific Northwest, United States - 17_EM | ecosystem: Host-associated > Plants > Roots > Unclassified | place...
GATCGCGAACCCTCGCAGTCGCTCGTTGTGCTCCCGCTTCCCGAAGAGTTCCTACACCAGGATCTCTCCTCCCCGTCCTCGCAATTACTGGAGGAAGGGGGTGAAGGGGTGGCAAGCTCGGAAGAGACATCGGAATCCTCTGGTGGAACAATGGGCCGGGTTTGGTATTGGTGGCTCGGGTGGCATGGGGGTAGGTGGCCACTGAATTGAACTTTGGAACGAGCATCTTGACCTTGGAAGACGAATCGTCTGTGGGCTCGTTGCGAAAACGGTGAAGACAGCCCTTTCAAAGGGTTTTCAGTCATCCACCAAAAGAAAGGTTTAAATAACACGCTGGGATCCGGTTCAGTGGGGGAGTTGACACCACGACTGCGGTGGATGTGGGAAAAAAATGCTCACGAGGATCAACATGGCGTTGACAAGGAGCCGTGCGCGATGGATAGCGTGTGGCACACCAATATACGGTGCACGTCGTGTTCTCACCTTCCGGTTGGTGTTGGTGGGCGCAATGGCCATTGGCCGAAAATGGGAATAGCGGAGGGAAGGAGATGGGGAGAATCAACGCTTCGCCACAGGAGCAGACACTTCCGTTCTGGAAAGCGGGGGTGGGCATAGTGACAGTCGGGGAGTGCTGTCGTAGTGGGTCTACATTTGATTCAGGAGAATGGGATTTGGAGAGTGGGTGTGGGATGAACGTTCTGGTTGAAGCAGAGACGCGGCTGCAGGTGACACCGACAATGTCTCAATCTCGATCGAGACAATTTCCAGAGGCACCCACCATGCACCCGTTGAAAAATGGAACTGTCCGGGCGCAAGCAAATAAATAAATAAAGAACTCAACGCTCGAGCTAAGTGAACAAATTAGATCAGGATCCCATTAACCGTAGGTACATATCACTATCGTAGAGTTCCTGGACAACGTATCTACCATTGGTACTGGTGGGCGAGAGTGCATGGGTACTTTGGATTACGCTCTCCAAGTAGTAGAAATCGAAACGCCCTTCAGGCAGACCATCAAGCTCAACATATCCACTGGATCGTCCGCAGTATGTACGTCTGACCACACTCGCATGCTCTCGTTTGTGCCTCTCAGGATAACGAATCAAGTGTGTTCGTAAGGCCGGGTCCTCTAAGACATGCTTCACAGCATCCAGAGCCGGACGAAAATGGACTTTGTAGTTCCGTGTTTCTGTCGGTTTCCCGTGTTCATATGGACCCGAATTTCGACTTGTTCAAACCTCAAATTCAGATGGTCAACTAGGGTTAACACGGTGCATGTGGGATCACAACACTACCTGAAAAAGATCCTCTTCAATGCCGGCAACCTGGAGACTTTGATGCATCTGTCGAGCATTCTTCAATGTAACGCCCGCACCGGGTGCATGGCGCCTCCAGCGATCAAGCCGTTCGTCAATTTGGGAATCAGTGTGGTCGCATTTGATAAAGAGTTCCGTTTGCTCGAAGTCAGCAAGGGTCTTGAAAGGAAAGTAGGGGGGCTGGGAATCATCGAGAGGGAGTGGGTCTTCCAGGCCTTCGGGACTCCTAGAGAAAGTCGCGACTTCCCTGGTTGGCATTACTTTAGGTGGCAGTTTAGCGTGGGGGTGGTAAACAATGAGAGTTTCCCCAAGTTCGAGCGGCCACGTAGTTGGATCTTGAGCGACACTCTGGACAGTAGTGTCCAGTTCATCCAGATCTATCCCATCTGACACAACGTGAGTTTAACACGGTGGGAGAACAGCACCGGACTTACCAGGGTTCTCGTCGCCTTCCGGCGCTTCGTCCAGCAGAGACAGTTCACGGAAAATGTCCTCGGGATCCGCTTGGGCGTCTTCTGTGAGTGAGGGTTCTCGGGTGGGGGATCGTGGGATTGGGGTTGAATCTGGGGTAGAATGCAGGGTGAATCGATCTGGAGATGGGAGAGGCGTCTGAGCTCGTCTCCTTTCCTCACGCGCAATCCGCTTGGCACGCTTCTTCTTGCAGTGCTGCAGGTGGATTGCGACCACGGTAGTGGCTGTACCATCCGTCACATACAGGACATCGCCAGTCGAGCCTGACAGAAGGCACTCCGGCATGCACCCGTTGTTCTCGTGCGTCCCGTTGCTGGGTCCTTCTAGCGTTCGTGTAGCGCGTGCCTTTCATGATCCCTGTGTTTCCCGGGGCTGAGCGTGTTCCACCCTCACTCAAGCGCATAGAGTCACGTAACAGATGGACCGACAACACGCAATCGCACGCGGGCGGTTGTGGGAACGGGCCCGGGTCTCGCAAGCGGTGGGACGACAAGAGTGCATTCTGATGGTCAGATACCAGATTTATTCAGAGTCTACGGTCGGTTCCACGAAACCGGGCTGATCTTACCAGCGGATATACCCGGCTGCGGGCGCTTATCATATCCGGCCCGACACCAAAACTGCCGCAATTGTCCACAAGCGGAACCCATTTTTCCTGATGACTATCCACGATTACGTCAGTCCCCTCCGGGTTCAACAACTGTATCGTTTGGCACGTTGCTCGTTTGGGTTTAGCACGTAGAACCTCCCACAGGGAGCAGTTGCAAGTTGTCAATAAATATCCATCCACGAATTCTTTGGACAATACATATACACATCTACGTAGTAGGTGATATCTAGACATCCCCTCAAGCCAAAGCCAATTTCAAACCCCACCACCGAGACGGCATCTCTGGCCCTGGACCACACATCACAAATCAGTTCCATCAGGGCATTCAAGATTAAACTCCTCAACCAAACTCTCTATCTCCTCCACCACCTCCGGGGGAACAGGGGGATGTTCCCCACAAAGCTTGAACGAAATAGCTTGGCCGCCCGATGTTTGGTGAATGAGGTAAGTTATGAGGGGGCTCCAGTCGTCGTCGCTTGGGAGGGTCAAATAGTCCAGGTTTAGGCGTTGCAGGGATGGGAGAAGTTTCTTGTGGGAGGGAGGATCCAACTGAAGGAACATGTCGGAAACCACTGACTCTCTGAGGTATAGGCCCTCGACGTTCGGCATGGTGATGAGCAGGTCCTTAACGGTATGGGTGTTGAGCGCCGCCGAGAAATCCACCACACATTCTCGAGGAGCGAGTGAGACGAGGTTGGAGCACAGTTTCTCATCTGCGCCTTGAGGAAGCGCGTCCTTGAAATGTGTCCCAATCCACAAAGAGGGGTGGCTGTGCCCCGGCAGCATGTCAGGGATATTGAATTCGCCAAAAGCATCGACACTGAACGAGATGGAGTAGGGCGCGCGCCAGATCTCCATGGCCAGTTTTCCCTGAAATCTTTCATTGCGTCGGATGCGGTCCTGGACGTATGGTTCGAGAAACTCTGAAACACCTTCTCCTGTGCACTCTAAGAGATACAGGGATACCAGGTCCAATGTGTCAGGGTACTCCAGTCGGCGTAGTAGCCGGAAGACGTGATAGCAAATGCCTGTCAATTGGAGGGTCTTCAAGCGATACAGTGGCACTTGGGACGTGGATCCATCACCGGCATCGTGGGGGATCATCGCCCCGCACAATGAAAGGTCTTGAAGATTTGGGTATGAGGTAAGGATTGAAAGTAGTTGGGATGTGGTTGGGGTATCCGGGGGTGTGGAAGAGAGCGATAAGGCGGTTAGGGATGTGGCTTGTAATTTGAGGTGGTCCCAGGATGATAATCCGGCAATCTCAAGCTGGAGATCTCGCAATTTCGGGAACCGGTAGCGGGCGAAAAAATCGGAGATATCCGAGCGGACGGGTTCCAGCGTCAGCGATTCGATACTACTGTACCGAATGTCTTCACCGTCGAGGGTCAATGAGGAAATGACGGAACGTATCAGACCCGCGTCCACACCCCGGAGGCGAATAGATCGTATAGAATCGCATGCAGCGCGGTCCCGGAGTGCGTCCCGTAGAGGTCCGTCGAAAGGGATGGTATTCTCGTCGTCTATATCACAACGTGTGCGCAATACGAGGTCGAGGGGAACGGTTCTAAAATGTTGACACTGCCGCGACCATTGTTTGAGAGTGTTTCCCCAAAAAGTCCAAAGCTCGGGGGTACCACAGGCAACCTCGAACCAATGATGACAGACGAGGAGGAAGTTGTAAGAACCCTTCTGCAAGTCGTCGGAGTCATCATCCGGGATAACATTCCAGCGAAAGGTTTGTCCGAGCAATTCGGGTGGCACAAGCGTGGATATATTCAGCAACGAGTTTCGGGTGCGTTTGAGCTGGATAACGTCTCCTAGCCCTTGTTCTATCTGCTTCTCCAAGACTAGTATGGAATCGATGTTGATCTCGGGGCCCATGCTGGACAGCCCAACCCAGCATCAGGTATCGTGGAATGTGCTGATGTGCATTCACTTACATCGAGGACGGCGATTTTTCGAGACTTATGGAGCCCGGTGGCCCATTGCTGCGCACCTGGGATGGCGTAGACATCGTTTGTGGTTGTGACGTGAGAGGTACTGGATGATCGGTTTCCTCGCAACGCAAACCGTCGGAGACCGAATTTCACAGCTGTTTTTCAGACGATAGAGACACTCGGCTTTGTTTCTCACTCACAATCTTTGTTTACATTAATTCGCGGAGCTCGGATCTGATCTATCTCAGATCCCGAGAAACACATTGCCCTATCCGTGCTGTATGTGCTCGTGAGTTATTCGGACGAATACCAAGGTTGGCTTGCTACTCTCTTTTCAAATTTGTGTGGATTAGTCATAAACACGTGGGATTATCTAGATATAGCGCAACTGGAGCTCCAAATGTAAACAAAGATCGCGCACAAGCGAAGAGATGAAGTGTCTCTATCGTCTGAAAAACAGCTGCAAAAGCGCGGGAAAAAAAAAAAACCTGCCAGTGGGCGACTATCCGAAACCAAAAGTTCAAGTGTAGGGACGGCACCAGCACCTTGCAGGCTTGAGGCTTGAGATAGGTGGGGTTATGAACCTTCCCGACCCCGGTGATTCGGAAGGTTTGCCGGTTTTCGAGCAAAACAGTCGTCGCATCGTGATTCCAGATGCTCGGTTTGGAGACAATACTGTATCCACGGCCCGACGCAACGGACGGGGTCCTGACAGTTCCCCTAAAAGGCTCTGAATATTCGTCTAGACTCCTGTGTACGCGGTGTCTCCTCGCAACCCTTGAGGTCGGATTCCGCCAAGTTGGCCCTGGCTTCTATCCGAAAACTATACGTTTGAACCACACATCTCATCACGAATGGACACCCGAGACCGCGTTCCATCAGGATGGTGAAGAGGTTCTTGCGGATGCCGTCGGTAGTATGGACCACAGATCGTGCCCATGCGTTATTCGGCTCATGTACACACCATCTCGTCTGGCGTGTGTTGGGGATACACCCTTCTCCTCGGGATTATGGCCGATGGTTATGGGCGCAATTGAACGCGGCCGGCACAGGAAACTCGTATTGGGTGGGTTGGAGACCGTTCGCGTGTTGGACCGCCTCGGGTCAGCATGGACGACATGGGCGACCAAATCAATCGGTGCGGCTGGTTGGGCTCCTACGGGACTGGAGAGTTTGTCTTCCCATTACTGGTGCTCGCTGGGGAAAGCTAACATCGGTCCCAAATCTCTATCCGTAGTTTGCGCCGCACAATGTGAGCGTGGAAGTTGTGAGGTTGCTTGGCGAAGCTGAATACTGACAGATGCCACATGGATATTGATTGGATGGCGGCCCCATACAACCGGTTCGAGATAGCGATGGGAGCTATTGCATGAACAAGTGACCCTCATATTGTTCTTACGGCAGGTTCGAAGACCCATGCGAACTGGATGTACCAAGTCCTCTCTATTCGATATTCATAGGAACCAACTCCGGCAGATATACGACCAGGTGTGAGTGGAATGACCCTCTCGGAGTTGTGGTCTTCACCGTCGCAATAGGACCCCGACCAAATACCTATCTGTTTTGACTCCCGCCCAATCATCTGACCCTCTTCCTGTTGCGGGAGACGACACCCTGTGAATGTCTCGGTTGTATACGATAGTGTAGATTATAATAAAGTACGGAACCGGGGGGTTTTTTTCCCTTGAAGTACGGGGTAATTGCGATCTCACAAACCTCAACCATCAGGGGACCAGATACTCAAGGGCACAAGGGTGCCCTCCCCTCATTACCGAAAACCGACGAACTTGTTGCGCATTTCCGCTATCTCTGGACTCCGGTCCGGTATTTGTACCTGTTTTTATCGATTCTTTCGACCGTGCCGCTTCAGGCCGCTTCTCAGTCCACTTCACACCCATATACTAAGGAGTAAGTTCTATGATATATACTATTGCTTATGTTCTATAGAACTGAATCCGATTACATTCAGATTCCGTTATCATTGCCTTCCTCCTGCGTATCTCTTGGATCCATCATCCGTCCGCACCGATGTCTCGAGTTTGAACCCGTGCTCCTGGACTTGTGCGATTCGGATTGAACCGAGACAGTGAGTGATCTCACCTGCCTTGACGACCCCCATGTGTGCCAGGACTGACCCTTCCCGATCCTCCAATTCAGCCCGGCAAAATCGTTGAAGCGAGCGAGCGGCTGATGTCGGGTGACAACCGAGCAAACCGAACCGAAAACGCCAACAACAACGCAACCGCAACACCGTCGCACAGAATCGGGCTGATGTGTAGAATATGAAGCGGATGTAGGTGTTGAATGGATTGACACAATGCCAAAATCGCGAATCGGGGGCGCGGTCATGGGGTTCTTTCTGGGGTTCACATCTGGGGGGGGAAATATTATTTACTAACATACAAATGCCAGGGGCGTGGCTCGAGGGCGGTTAACCGAGCTCGCACGTTCCGGGTCACAGGTGGCGGAGAGACGTGACGTGCGCCCACCTTTCCAGTGCCGTCACTGATCCTGAGCATCAAGAACCGAGATTTGTTGCCCTCATGCCGCCGCCCCATCCCTGCGGTTGTCCCCTTTCCACTGCAATGGCCACTAAGATATCAGGAGCATGCATGGCGTGTAGGTGCGTATACTTCCGGCCGACCTTCCACCGTCCACCGCCACATCCGGAAGCTTGACTGTTGGTGTGTTTGCAGGGCTCGAAAAGTGGTAAACTCACCTTGCCTCACATTGAAATACTGAATCTCATGAACTATTACACGGGATTTTCGACCACTTCACCCCTAACCACTCGAAGAAATGCACCCCAGGTACTCCGCGTTGCGTCAGATGTACTGCTTTGGGTATCAAAGATTGTAGTTACGGTTCGGTGAAAAAGAGGGGTGTTGGGAATACGCTACGCATGGGTCAAGCGTGCACCCCCTGTCGGTGAGTCGTCGCGAGTGGTCTTTCGATGGGAGCCTATAGAACTGAAAAGGACCCTTTCTCTCTCGTGTGATCAGGCAGAAGAAGGCAGTAAGTGGTGATTTCTCTCGATCAGATCCAGGAAACGCGAGGGCTCACTCCACCCCACCAGAAATGCGACGCTAAACGACCCTGTACCACATGCGTGAACGGCGATAGAGGTGCTGAGTGCGCATACAAGCCGTGGCAGCCATCTCGCCGCACTAGTGCTGACGTACTTTCTGTTTCGCGCGAGAGACCGCCTGCCCCCCCAAACGTCCGCAATTTGACTTCTCAAGCGTCCGCCGACATACCTTCTGAACCTCCGATAAATCCACTAAGAGACCTCCCCCGCCCCACTCGGTCCGGTTTCAGCGAATTCGGTTCTTCCCTTTTCCCATTCCCTCTCTGTGAGCGACCTTCGACACCGGTGGTACGACCTCCCTGGGAACTCTCGCCCCGTATATATGATCAAATATTACTGGGCTCCTCATCAGATGCCTCGGTCGTACAGTGGGTGCGTGGCACCACGAACTACGTCCCACGCCCCACTGTGCCCTCCTTCACAATCTTCCCATCCATCCATTTCCAAACCATTCATCGGCCCCTCCGAATACCGTTGTCACTCATCCCGCCGGAGCGCCTGCAAGTTTCCGACGTTTCCGGGAGCGACCTGCACATGACCTAGTGAGCGTTTTCCTTGGTTTCTAAATCCTCCCATGGTCGCAGGGACTAACCTGTGATTTGTTAGTCGCTTACGGTCGTTATGCCGAATGAACAAAATAGGGCTTTACTTCGGAAAGGAGAAACAGGAAGCTATTCTCCGTGGCGACACCTCCAACACCGTGGTTGATGAGTACTTCATACACGGTTTTCAGGCGATTGGGTTGCATCTTTCTGAGACCCCGGAAGTGACACCCGGTGTGGTCCTATTGTATGCGAGATACGCCCAGATGGCTTGGGAAACCCTCGTTAGGGTCTGCGAAACTGACGACGAGAGACTCAAAGTCCAAGCGCTAGTGCTACTCGTGCATGCTTTCATTATTATGAGGCTCCCGAAAACCGCCCAGTTATACCTCTTGAAGGTTTGCGAGATCATCAACAAAGCGAAACTCCAATTTTTGCCGGTATATGGACGCCCCACCGAGTTATCGGAGCAAGTTCGCGAGGACGTTGCATTGCTCTCACAAGCGATGTATCTGGAGAGCTATTTTTACTTAACATCGGGTGGGTCGGCGCCCACGATGACGGCAAGGATAGAAAAAGAATTTCGGCTAGACCTTCAGGTGAGAACCATTCGATGATTTTTCGTTGTAGTGCTCGAAGTGGATTCAGCGGTTCGGTCTAGCGAGTATACCCACACCTATTCGATATATGCCCGTTGACTATGCAGGCCAAGGGTATTCATTTGGTCAGAGATGCGATCTCAGTTCTGGACTCAGGCTCCGATGACCGTAAGACTGACTTGAATGTTTCACTTTGGATTGCGACTGATCCGTGCTATCTTTAGCGGTAGAGAAGACGAGCGATCGACTAGAATCGTGTTATCAACTGGTGCGAACCCTGGACGGATTCTCCAACGACCTGATGAAAAACCTGGAGCGGTTTATCGCGTTGGAGGATAGCAGCGGTGTTGGGACGATTTGGACTTGCTGTGTCACATGTCTGGCACATCTGGCTGCCTTGTGCCATCTCATCGGTCAGACAGAGCCGCCCTTGAGTGGACCGATGGGCGATCTGTGTAATATGGCATTGGAAAGGCTTGGTAACCTCTCCAATGAGGTGCGCATCGAAGAGTACTCATACCTCGATGTTTTTACCGGGGCGCGTATCTTAGTGACTTTAATCCGGATGGGCGAGACACTGACTAAGGATGCTCATCAGATGTCTTGGAAAAGGGCGCTGGACACCATCGACGCGCGTATCGGATTGCGCTGTCACGCTGAAAGCGAACCACTGCGACATTGGAGAGGGGTCATCGGAAAGGCGTATGCTGATTTTCAAACAAATTTTTCGGGATATGAACCAACCACGCTCGCTTCGTTGGTCCCGTTGGCGGACGGTCGGACGGAGGGCTCGAGTTACCCGAATCTAATATTACACACAGAACGGGCGCGTTACGGACTTTGATGTAGGCTGCCAACTTTAGGGTGGGGATCATTGCAATGTAATGCGCAACGCCTCCCAACGAATGTGATCCCGTATCGGCTTGGTCCCCACCAGGCCGCAGCAAATCAACGCAGGCCAACGCAACACCGTCGTGAAAGAACCAGTATGTAACAGAGACCGGGACTAATTCAATGCTGTTCCGAGGATTGCATAACACAAGGCTATGTAAGTAGGTGGACGTGGCATCGGGAGGAGCGTAACCAGCGCGATGACGGCAACACATGGACGTTTGAACGCCTTGTATCCCTCTAATTAAAACCTCCGGCTACTACTTCCGGTCATCCAGGGTCCCCGGCATCGCTCCGAGTCGATTTTGCGATAATTTTATGGCGTGGGTGCTTACGGACGTGGGAATGAGGGTGGAAAGGATACGGTTTCCGTGGTAGGATTTTCTGTTTCATGGAGCCTCCACAGCCCAACACAATAGTCACGAGTAGAAAAACGGGACAGATATCAGAGAACCAGAGAAGAGAAAATTTTTGCGAGGAGGTGTACCGTGTAGTACGTCCGCACTTCCGCACTGCGTGCGTTGTGCTAACTTGGAATCCAAGATTGCGCCTTCGAGTCGGTCAAGAGGATGCGTTCCCTGTCTGTGAGGAGTTGTGCCAGGCAGGTCACGAGGTGTAAAAGATAAACACGTCCAAGTTTGTGGGTTTGTATTACGTATCCAACAAGGGGTGAATCGCGAATCACCGCCTCCATGCTACAAGGTCAGGTGGCTGTGACGAGAGGAACACCGTCATTCGAAAACGTTGATTCCCGCCCTCACTCCTTCAGGCTTCCCAGTTTGAGAGTTCGGCTCAAGCGCGCCCATTGAACCAGAATGTTGGCGTTGAAGGGCCTGGAGGTCAGTTATTTAGCCAGAAGCTAGAGGAGTCTACCGGAGTCCAATGACAAAACCCATGAGCGAACGAGCCACCCTACAACACCATCGGGGCATCACATATATCATATCCCATAACTAGTTATCTCTGAAGACGACATAAAGTTTGGATACCTCGATCCCTCCTCCCGACCATCGATGAACGCCACGCTCGTACTGAGTGTCGGAGGAGACTCTCCTGGGAGCCTGGCGATAAAGTCTGACAATGCCTCTGCAACGACTTGTCGATGAAGTCGTAGGGATGCACCCTCCTCATGCGATAGGTAATCGATCCGCGAATCGAACGCGACCAATGACCTTTCCCAAGAGATCTATAAAATGGCACTGTTGCTTTGTTCGCCGTCAGGAACGATCAACCGGATGACCCACCTTAAGCAACAGATCATGGTATGTGTATTCGTCGAAATTCGTTTCCTGTGTGAGGTGGCCAAGTCGTTCCAGCGCCGAATCACAAACAGCGTCCATTTGATTCCGACCAACTGATGAGGTCGCTCAACATCGCAAGATGCGCCAAACAGCCAACGCAATTGCTCTGGATCACCTCTGCGCCAAGACCATCCCGATCTCCAGGAACCTCTATATATTCCGTAGAAGAGCGTTGGAATATTCATCAATGCGAGTCACTCTGTCGTCACATAGTTGTTTCCCTTGACCCGGTTTCACTCCTGTGACAAGGCAGCGATGGTCAGTTGGTGTCAACGCCGAGGTGAGAGACCCACCGTCAGCCAGACAAAGGGGTTATGGCCAAAATCGCATCCTTGACCAACAAGATTCCCCGTGTCCGCATGGTCAATGGACAGCTCTCAAACAGGTGAGGGTATGTTTCCTGTGGCTCCATCAGTCTATGCCACAGAGAACGAGGAAGCGGGCTCTGACCTGGAGCTCGTGTCGGAACTCCCTCTCGATCCGGGCTGTCATCTTCGGCTCTGTTTCATCCACGGCCTGAAACAAGTAATTCTCGAAATAGATTATCTGCGAGAGTACCGCGAGCCTCTCGTGGTCATCCTCCGTTAGTCCTGGGGGGGTGCCCGGTGGCCGGGATGAACCGAAGTTTTGCTGCGTTGAGGGCAATGCATGCCTTTCTAAGATATTTTCGAGATACCCCGAACCACCTAGAGTAAATGCTTGCGGCAGCGACATAAAGGCGTGTCTGAGCCTGAAGGTTTGCGTCGCTCCCCCTGATGATTTCTGCGAGTTGTTCAAAAGCCAGTTGACCATGTTTTGCATGCAGTCGGACCATCGTGGGTGAGTCTCCAACCAGCCGTTATGTCTTGTTGAGCCAGTTCAGGCTTGAGCCTCACCGACATCGTTGACACGCCTCTCCCATCTTCAATGTGTTCCCTGTGCCCCTCTTCTTCACCGACACGTACAAGCACTCGTCGATCTTCAACTCCGCGCACCGTAAGCAACGCGGGGTCGCGGGGGTACACTTCTTCAGAAGCAAATTTCGATCGTCAGACGGAGTGACTGCAAGCTAATGGAAAAGACCACGGTGACTTGCCATTTTTCGAACTCTGGACCAAGATAGTAGCGTGCTAGTATCGATCATAGCCCGAAGAGAGAAGGATCTCAGGCTCGCCTACACGCCAAACATGCTCTTTTGGCGGTCATCTTTGAGGGACGCGACGCGTACATGCGAACGCAGACGTGTGGCACAAGGGCGAGAATCCTTGACTAAGTTCCCGCTAACCTAGACCACGGAAGCGCACTTCCGTAAGCCAAACGTCCACCCCACAGAAGTCCACGGCACACAAGCGCCGAAATTTGGCGGGGGGGACACCGAGATGCAAACCGGATCTCGTAACTTAAGTGATCGCAACTTTTTCCTGATGCGGCGGTGCTGAATGGTGGTTGTGGGAAGCGATTAGTGGGTGACTGTCTGTAAGCCCAAGAAATGGGCATAACTGTCCCGGCTCGAAGGGTGTGGCGAGCGGTGTCCATCTGAAATCGTCTGCTGGATGCAATGGTCAGACCTCGAGGTCGGAGAGCCCTGTGGCTACGCTCAAGACTCGGGTCCTTCCCTCGGGCGCTGCAGGCCAGTGTTCGAGTTCACATAGGTAGATGTTAGCCGGCCAAATAGTGGTACACCACACGAGCAAAGCTAATGCAGGTGTGCTCGTGCAGACGTGGTTTACCCATTTATTTTCGCCAAACATGTGAAGTTAGATTCCGTACCGTACACTAATTGTAGGGGGGGCACTGTGCCTCCATCATTTTGATGTGCACGCCATACGCACAAAAAACCACCCGTCCTTCCATAATGTCCGATGCAAGCCAGACAAGTCGCCAGGACTCAAGGACAACGTCTATGCGTTGGTTGGAAGAAAAGATCGCCAACGGGGCGCGGAGAGTCATTGCGTCACTGAGCCTAGAAAACTCGCAAAGACCTTAGTCTGAACCGAGTTTCACGGTGCCAAGGCCCAAACCCCTAACCGGGGTTGGGGTCCTTCGGGGTCCTGACGTTTACTCGGTTATCGCCTAGTGGACGGGTGTCAACTCCTTCCTGCCGGTGCTGAGGCGCTGAATCTCGGGTCTGGACCCGGCTGAGCCATCCACAACCATTCATTGCTAACCCCACACCCTTCGGTCAAACCAAGATACCGAGAAACTGTTCGATTCGGGTAAGATCTAGCAAGATCTAATGAGAACGGGTCCTCAGCGAAGAGAGACAAGCTGAGGAGACGCAACGCGAAGTCCGAACCGATTAGGAAAATGCTACAACTACCAAATAAGGA
>Ga0307515_10017454_pt1 | contig 13067 bp, 2 predicted proteins | sample 17_EM_MG_FD_194513 | JGI IMG/M metagenome (GOLD analysis project Ga0307515, IMG submission 194513) | Populus trichocarpa ectomycorrhiza microbial communities from riparian zone in the Pacific Northwest, United States - 17_EM | ecosystem: Host-associated > Plants > Roots > Unclassified | place...
CCTAAAGTGTTTTAGCGTTAGAGATATATAGAATAGTTAGCGGAGTTAATATAGTAATTACAATTGGAACTACCTTAAAGATAATTATAGATTGACTTAAACTTCCTATTATCCCTATAATTATATATACCGACTTATATTCCCTCTATAAATGTTTAATTAAGCTTAGTACTATAAAGGAGAAGCGCCTTATAATCGATATTATAGCACTTTAGCAATCCTATAAGCGTTAAGAACTCTTTAAAATTTAATAAATTAATAGCTAAGATAACCTAGTAAATATAATAATAATAATAATAATTCATTGCTTAACGTCTGATACGGATCCTATGCGGCCTACGCAGACTACTCCATATACAGGGGAAACTTATAAATTTATAGGAAGAAAACCCCTGATATATTGGGGGAGGAAAAACCCTATGAGCTACCTTAGTAGGATAAAAAACCCCGGCTTGCTATGTCCGTCCGTAGCGGCGGCCCTATAGGCCTACGGCTACGTCCTGTCCTCCTTAGATATTTGAACTCCTTGGGAACCACTGCTTCCTTTACTAGGATATACAGTCCTTACGATTAATTAATTGCTATACTATTATTTCCCATATCTTGGCTATCCCCTATGTGCTATCTCCTGTTTAACCATTGCTATATACGCCATACCTCCCCCCCCCTAAGGCCTATTAAAGGCGTAAGGGGGATTTATCTATAAACTACCACTACACTATACCATGATAGCGGGACGTGTATACCTGGGTATCTTTTATGCCTAGGCCCTAGTTACTAGGCCCTCGCCAAGGGTTACCACTCCTTAAGAGGAGACAGGAAAACTGTACGGTGTTATCCAGGCTGCCAGGTACTTTTGGTATTTGATAGTTGATGGCAAGTAACCGCATGCTCCGCGGGCGATCGCCCTAGGGGTTAGGAGGGGCCGTATATTTGCTTATTACTTATTACTCGTTCGCATTCGCTCGTTCGTTAATATAAAAGGTTGTTAATGCTTTCTATTAGGGGTTGGGGGATGCTATTAAGTGCTATATATTCATATTGGATTGTATAGGTGCCTTAATAGGAGAATAGTGTTGCTGTTATCGTAAGGGGCACTTAGTGGTAGTTTTCGAGATCTCACCATCCCATATAAAAAATTTTCACTACTGCCTATAATACTTATAACCACCACCACTAGGTCGTATCGCACGCTATGCGACGTCTCTGCGTTGGCTCTAAGTCTAAAACTTAGGTTTGTAGCCGTCACCACGTATAGGTGCAGAGTCCGTTTTCGACGGCCTAAATATAATAATAAAGGTAAACCTAAATAAGGTACTAGAGACGTTTATTAATATAAATACTCTATATATAATAATAATTTATTGCTTAACGTCCGATTTGGATCCCTATTGGGCCTATGCGGACTACTCCTTATATATATAGGGAGAAAACTCTATTTAAGAAAACCCCGTAATCTATCTCCCCGCCTTTTAGGACTCGCCTACAAGGCGCCTGCAAGTCACCTGTAGTGCTCCTACTACCTTACTTTTTAAATACTCTATATATATAAGTTAAAGGTTAAATTAAAAGGGAGTCCCTAGAAATTTCTTAGTTATATAAGGTCTTAAAATATCTAAGAACTTTAACCGGCGGTTAAAGTTATCTAATTAGTTAGATTCTCTTACTAAGACTTTTTTAGAGAGGGGAGTATAATATTCTGCAGACCCTAACTTAACCTAGCTAATTAGGATTTTCTATCCCTAGAATAGAAAATCGCTATTAGCTTACTTACTACTAGCGCCTTAGCGGCCCTCTAAATAAGATATCTACCTATAACTCCTAAGTAAGAAAGCACTACGTGCTAAGAGGCAAATTTTAGAACAGTAAGACTTATATTATAATAGCAATAGTAAGTAAAAAAAATTAATATTTATTACGCTAGTCGAGCGGTATATATATATAGATAGCAACTATAAAAGAAGAGTTGCTAGTATTAGGAATATAGGTAAGTTGCCGTTATATAAGGCAAGTTGCCGTTATATAAGGTAAGTTGCCGTTACGTGTCGCCGCGGTACTAGCGTAGCGAGGTGTAAGGCAGTATTGCTAGGGTATACGGTAGGGAGCAGGCAAGCCGAGTATGAGTTATATAGGGAGTTGATGGAAGAGGACAATATAGTAATAAGGGTAGGCAATAGCCTAGGTATAAAGACGAACCAATAAGGAGGGAAGGGCTGTAAGCCTAAGGTGCTTATAAGGAGGTGCTAAGGGCTAGCCGAAGGCTAGCCTTGGTGACCCCTAAGAGCCCCTAGGCGATGCAGCCGAGTAAGGGCCAAAATAACCCTTATACAAGGAGCCTTAAGCTCCTCGCCCTTCCTTAAGCAGGAAGGATATATATAATAACAATTATCATACTATCTACAAACCGTAGCTATATAATATTACCTTATATAACTAATACTTATAAAAGGGCGTAGATATACTCCCCCTATATTAACCTAATAACTATACTATTAATATTAAATAAGAAAAAACGCTACCTTAACATGCGGATCGTTAGCCCCCTAATGAAAATTTTGACCCGAGGTTATAAGTAATAAGCCAATTAATTAACCTAAAGCTTTAATTTAGAGCTTTATTATATAGACTTTAATTAATATATATAGAGATAAGGTTTTCCAGGGGGAGACCCCTTGGGACCCCCCTATATAGAGCTTTTACTTAATTTAGAAGTAGTAGTAAGGTTAAGGCGCCTTACGTTCCCAATTGTTGTCACGTAACGCAATTTTTGGGTGACGAAAACCGCCGTTAATGTTGCTCGACTGACACCTACCGGAGGTTCCTCCATCCTTCCTGTCTCCTCTCTCACCCGTTTCCTCGTCCGATGCTATCTATATCGCCATATTAACTAATAGATCCCTTAGTAAAGACTAGGGAGGGGTATTAGAGCGCCTCTAGCTCTTATAAGGAAGAAGAAAGAAGAAGAGAGGAAGGTGTAGAGAAGGGAGTATTTATAGATAGGAGGAGGCCTGCGAACGGGAGATTAGGCAGCCATAATATAGACATTAACGTTGCTTGACTGACACCTACTGGAGGTTCCTCCGTCCTTCCTATCTCCTCTCTTACCCGTCTCCTCGTTAGATACTATCTATATCGCTACGTCGACTAATAGATCCCTTAGTGGGGACTAGGGAGGGGTATTAGAGCACCTCTAGCTCTTATAAGGAAGAAGAAAGAAGAAGAGAGGAAGGTATAGAGGAGGGAGTATTTATAGACGGGAGGAGGCTCTGCGAGTACGTGATTTGGTAAGTACTAATAGTATAAGATTCTCGTATAAGATGGGCTTAATTGCTTACCAAAATACGGGGTGTCTTTGTCACTGCAGTGGCTACTGTAGTGGTAGAGACGCCTTAAATATTTAATGTAACCGACTACTAAGGCTGTTAATGAGTGAAAGGTAGGCTACTGATGTAGTGCGAACAATATAGTTGTTAATATCGTTTATAGCCTATTTTTGCTTCTAGTATACGCGTAGATCGTCCTTATATTTAGCGTAAAGCTAGTTATAGGTAGTAAGCTAGTTTGGGTCTAGCTTTGCTATTAATATAGCCGTAGGTAGTATATCACTTAGTATAGGCCGACTTAGTAGTTTTAGCTTTAGAAGATTATCTTTCTTCTTAGATGGGTCGATATACTACTATACCTCGTTAGTTTTGGCTATATCTTAGATAATAGAGAACTATTAAATCTAATTAAATAGCTTATTAAGGATAAGGTTGATTTTTAATTTAGTAGAGGTTGTTATTTTTAGAATTTAATAGTTTAGGAAGGGTCTAGGTTAGGGTCCAGCTAGCGTCTTAGTAGAACCTTATTTGGACGTTCCGAACTTTTAATTTAATTTATTAGTTCGTTCGTTAGTCGGATTTTGTTATAGGGAGCATAATTAATAACCCCTACTAATAGCTCTAACCACGTCTAATTTTTAATTTATAAATTAGTAGATTTATAGGTAATAGTTATTTTAAGTAGCTCTAGGTGCGGTATATATAAAATCTTAACTATAGTATAGAGAAGTCGTGGCTGCTAATATGCGGTCCTAAGTAGCATATATTCTTAGAGGTCGCGTAACTCCTTATATAAGCGATATTTCCGCCCTTTAAAAAAAACTTAAAAAATTCTAAAAATTAATTAACGCTATAGACAGCAGCAATATTAATCCGGCAATACTGCTAATTCTCCCTATATACTATTATATGTATATCTAACAGCCCTAGAAGCGGTAAGAAGATAGGATAAATAGGGGGGTTGAAATTTAGAAATTTGGATTTCGCGGTTAAGCTGTTTAAAAGTTAGGAAACTAAGACAAATGCCGCATTCTCTGCTTACCTCTAAGCTAGTATATAATTTCCTAATTAGGAAAAGTCGTTTATAAGTAGTTACTACTACCTCCGTATAAAATCTTCTTATTATACCTCTTTAGTCTTACTTGTAGATAACTAAAATTGTTTTATATTAAACCTACGTTTAAATATAAGCCCTAAAAGCTTCTTAACTTGTAAGATTACTATATAGGTTAGCCCAGCTGTCTTATTCTTTTCCTTAATATCTAAAACCACCCAGTTAAGTATTAGGCCTTAGCTTTTATATACGGTAAGAGTAAAAGCTAGAGTAATTGGAAATTAACGCTATAAGTAAGAGCCTTTTATACCCTCCTACTTACGAAGCACGGAAAATATAGGGATAACTTTCTTACCATCCTGCCGAGTGAATAGGGTAGGTCCGTTGTACCTATCTATTATAATTAGTAGTAACTAAAGCTGATCCTTTTTAATATCCGCGTGTCTCTTCTATATAACATCTTTAACTATACTAGTAGTACCGTTTACTAAGCCTAGTTTAACCTAGATATTCTATATTAGTATTACTTTCGCGCCAATGCATAGGGCTAGATTCTCTATAGTATCACACTAATTAGGAGTAACTTTCCGCGTACCTATACTAATGTTAACTAACTTAATAGCCACTACTGGCTGTAAAAGGTTACGAAGCCGAATAGTATTATACTTACCTATAGCAGCGCGTATGCTATATAGCCGAATTGTGTTATTAAAGCCCGCAACCTTATTAATAGATAGGCCCTACTTATACCTAGTTAAAAGAAGCTTTTAGGTCGAATTACTTACAGAATTACTATATAGCTCCGTAAGGGCGGTCCTAAATATAGAGCTCTTAGTGTTATTACCGCCCTACCGCATAACTTAATCTAGGATAGCTGTTCGGTTAATTACCTTATAGGCTCCCTTTTTATGGCTGGCTAGCTCTAACGGCCTAGTGGGTAGATTGCTATATAAGGCCGCCTGACCTATAGGGAGAAGCTAATAGAAATCGCCTACTAGTAAGATGTTTAAGCCTCTAAAGTAGTTATTGTTACGCGTAGGGTAGATCTAATAGAGGCGGTGATTAATCTAGGCTAGATATACTTGCCCAATTATAGATTTCTCGTTAAGGATAAGATAGTAAATATCCTTAAAAGCTTATTATAGAGGCGTAAGACTAGTAGTAGGCAATTTGTTAAACGGACGGTTTACTAGCAACCTTAATAGATTATATATAGTTCTGCCGTTAATACTAAAGGCAGCTACCCTAGTAGGGGCGGCTTAAGCTAATAGTGATGGCTTGCTATTAGCCCTTGCTATATTACAGAGCGTAGTAAAGAGGATAGTAATAAGATGCGATTTACTAGTTCCTACCTCTCTATTAACGTTAATCTGTAGTAAGGGGGGGTTAAGGCCTACCCGGATCCGCCTGTAGTAATTAACTACAGCGTTATAAATATAACGCTGACCTAGTTGTAAGGAGGATAGGGTTACTGTTTAGGATAGGCGGCTTAACGGTAGAGGCTGTAGCCGTGCTTCCTGCTAATAAGTCCTCTTATTAAGCTGCGGGTATGTACCCTAATGCGTACTCTAGTCGTAGTTATAATTAAGCTCCCTATTACTAAGCCTATTAGGATCCTTAATTTTAACTCTATTGGTATTTTAAATGCGGGCATATAGGGCCTTAAAGGACTAGTATAGCTCTAAGTCGTCTGCGAAATCGCCCTTAAACTTATTAATATTATTAGTAGTTTCGCGACCTTTCTCTAGTTTCCGATTACAGAAGTAATTAGGTAGGTGCTGATAAGAGTTAACGCAAGCCTAATAGGAAGCTATATAATTAGGGGCCCTAAATCCATTAGTATAAGTAGCTACTTCCTTATACTTCCTTTATGGGTAATAAAGAATAAGCTTTATACGGCAGAACTTAGAATACTGCAAATAGAAACGATCGCCGTTATATTATAGAAAGTACGATATAACTTAAGGCCTTACTCTTGGCCAACGCTTATAAGTAGAGAGATTAAAATTGTCATGCGATGCGCTACCCATACCTGCGGTATGGGCTAGAGAGCTTATAAGGCATTCCAACCGGCAGCCCGTCCAGTCGCGAGACACTGCTGCTACCTTTTTGGTGGTTTGTATGGTCAAGTGGGTTGGGCTTGGGCATAACAAAAATAGAGTAGAAAATTAAGGAAAGTAACGTCCTCTACCCTATCTAGACGGCGCTTATATTTCTTATAGTTAGATAGCCCGCACCCTTTTAGTTGCCCATTATTAAGCTTATATATAGCGCTTTAATTGTCCTCCTAGTAGTAGTCTAAAGTTACTATATTCCTAGAGCCTTCGTAAAGGGAAATATTAAGAAGTAGATGGTATACCTTCTACGCTAACTAATCGTGTTTAGTAATAAGCTTATTTATAAACCTAGCTATAACCAAACTAAAGGTATAAAGGCTATTAGCGTATAGCTGTACTAATTAGAGTAGCTCCTAGTAGGAAGTTGACTTCTTCTCTTCCTTACTGCAATATTTGCCTATATAGTTAACTATTACTAATACGCTTATAGCGGGTGACGTATTAATATTCGCCATCCACGCCAATATTATGGCTGCGTTATAACTATTAAGAAGCTTATTATTACGCTGCGGACAGAACGTCCAGTGATATGGATTTTAATCCTTTAATACAGCGGCCTTATTATAGAGAGAGCGTGGAAAATAGAAGCGGCACTTCTTTACTCTAGTGGAGCCTTTCTTTAATCTTAAGCAGTAAGATTTGGTGTAATTACGGTGCCGTTAAAATCGATTAAGGTAGGCAGTAAGAAGCTTACTGGTATTAAGCTATTCTTTATAGCTAAGAGTAGAAGGATATTGGAGATCGGGAGGCTTAGATTAATTAGAATTTATTACGGATATAAAAGTAGTCCAGTACTTAGTAAAAGCCGCCCTTAATTTACTAGCTAATGGATCTGGCCTTAGGGCTATTAAACTCTATAAGAAGCTATATATATAGCCGCTACCTTATACCTACTACTTAAATTAGGACTAAAAGTCAGTGCTATTAAATAGACCTATAAGCACGTGCTTCCTAAATAGATTAAAGCGGCGATATAGCTAATAAGCAGCAATATGCAGATTATTATTAAGATTTTAAGAAGCAATCTAGTAGCGCTAAGCCTTATTAGTAGCCTTATATTCGTTAAATAGAGGCATATAAGAGTGTAGATTATACTAATATAGATTAGTAGCGCTAAGCGTAAAGAATAGAGACCAGCTCTTAATATTCTTAGCATAAGCTGTAAGCTTATTTCTCTTCTGCCTCTAGTAAGGTCTAGTGCCCTTAAGGTTCCGTGCATACTATACAATCTTATTTAGTAATTAGCTACCCTATTACTATTTATAAAATTACTAAGCTTATCTAAAGATAGACTATTCTTATTTAATCGGCTATAGAGGAAGCGGGTGGCGTTAAGGGCTTGCTTTTTTATAATCTGATTAAATACATAGTAGCGAAATAAGGGGTGGCGGCTAAACCAACCGTTCTAATACTTAAGCATATGCTTGGCGTACGCAGCTAGGGTAACTGTATGGCTTTGTGGTATATTAAAATCGGCTTTACTATAAGGAAACAGAGTAGAAAAGGCGCCGCGTATAATAAAACTAGCTGATTGCTTAGAGAGAGGTGTCTATCACATAGTAGGAACCTCTAGGCCCGCTCGTAGGTCTTATTAGTGTTAAACCTCGCGACCTAAAAGCTCTAATTTATTAAGGTTAGGCACTAGATTAGGAACCAAAGTATCTAGTACGTTGTTATTAAATTCGCCATCCGGTATATTAGTACCAAGCTTAGCAGATAGAGGATTAATAGTAGGACGTTGTATAGGAGCAGTAGGGTAAGCCGTCGGGCTACTAGAATTAGACTCTAACTTATTAATATAAGGTAGCTGATTTAATATAGAGCCATTTTTGGGTAAGCTAGTAAGCTAGGTGCTATATATTTCAACATCGCGATAATTAGGATAATTGACCTTTAAAAAGTAAAGCCATAGTAATATAGCAGAGCGCCTTATGGTATACCGCTTGGTAAACCATTAACTTAGGTATTTGCCACCCTCTACTACCATAGGCCTCACGACCAGTATATTAAGTTTAGTAGGTAGCCGTGGTAGCTGCCTCTAAGTCTTTGGTATGTTCTGGCCAAAGTAGCAAACGTAACTAGTATAGCGATGTTACTGGCCGCGTATACGCACAACTTGTAGATAAACGTATACGCGCGTAATTAGAAGCTCCTCCACCGCAGTAAGTATAGGTAAGAAGCTAGGAATAGGCCCTAGATCGAGCTTATTGCTTTTACCAAATAAGGGAGGAAGGGTTAGATATTTAAGGCTATTGGCGTCCTTAATGCAGGCTTTGTATATACCTATATTATTACCCTCTATAGCTAGGCCCATTTGGAACCACTACTCCTTATAACGGCTGCACGTCTCTATATATTTAGCCTGTAGTATACTTTTAAACTTCTTAATTTGCTCCCAATTAACAGCCGAAATGGGTAGTAGTGTAGCCGTAGTCGGAGCTTGCCGTAATAGAGTTTGCCGTAAGGGAGCTTACTATAAGGGAGCCTGCCGTAAGGGAGCTTGCCGTAAGGGAGCTTACTATAAGGGAGCCTGCCGTAAGGGAGCTTGCCGTAAGGGAGCCTGCTATAAGGGAGCCTGCTGTAAGGGAGCCTGCCGTAAGGGAGCCTGCTGTAAGGGAGCCTACCGTGAGGGAGCTTGCCGCAAGGAAGGTGGTATTAGTAGTAGAGTAGGTATTGGAGGTAGGGTAGGTATTGGCGGTAGAGTAAGTATAGGAGCTAGTTCCAGCAAGGACGTATTTAGGCTATCTAGAGTGTTTCTTCTACTATATGGAGCTTTATCTGTGGTATATAGCGAAGGAGTAGGTGAGTGAGCTTTACCCCACTGATTAAGAATGCGGTACTCCCGTTATATTACCCTAATTGTCTTCCGTCGTTAAGCTATTTTAGGGGTATCTTAACTGTTCTGGCCGCGAGGCAGGAAGGCGTTCTCGGTATCGTTTTTAGGTAGAGTAGTTCGCTAGCGCCTTGCAGGATAATTCTTAGTAGTAGAACCTAACTCTATAAGAGCTCTTCGCTTATTTAAACTATATTTAGAGGCCTAGAAAAGTAAGTAAAAGTAGAAGTAATATATAGGGAAGACGCGCCTTTAACTAATATAACTAGCACAGCTTTAAAATCTTCTTTAAAGGGCCGTCTTTAATAAAGTTAAGGCGGGGCTTATAGATATAGCACTTGCTGCACTTAATTACAGTAGGATCTGCTATATTTATAATATATACATTGGTATTAATAGAGGTATCAATAAAAAGGAAGGTGTAATACTACCTTAGTAGGATATTTTGATGTTCATAATATTTTAATGTTCGTTACGTGGATTCTACCACAACTTACCGCGCGTAACTTTTTTTCTAACCAATGAGAAGCCGGCTTTCTAACTAATTAGAAGCTGGCTTAGCGGGAGTTTGAATTCTAGGACCCCCTAACCCGAATATATAGACCACTCGTACCTTAGGTCAATAAAAGACCCTATTTAATATTAAAAAATAAACTTTTAGTTATAAGAAAGTATATTAATAAGTACCTTAATAAAGGGTTTATTTGTTCTAGTATATTACTAATAGCCGCCCCTATCTTTCTTACTAAAAAGCTAAAAGGAGGTATTTAATTTTATATTAACTATAAAGGACTTAATACTATTATAATTAAAAACTAATACCTAGTACCACTTATATAGGAGACCCTTAAGCGGCTTAGCTAAGCTAAAATCTATACTAAGCTTAATATTATTACCGCCTTTAACTATCTTTAAATATAAGAAGGTAATAAATAAAAAAAACTATATTTATATTGCGCTTTAGCCAATTTAAATATACTATTATACCCTTTAGCGTATATAATGGCCTAGGCACCTTATAGGATTACCTTAATGACTTCTACTCTGTATACCTAGATAATATACTTATTTATAATAATAACCCTTTTAAGTATACTAAATACGTTTAAAAGGTCTTATAGCGCCTTAAGGATATAGGACTTTATATTAATTTTTAAAAAAATACAAATTCTTAGTTATAGAAGTAAAATACCTTAGACTAATTATTACTATTAAGGGTATCTATATAGACCTTAAGAAGATATATATAATTACTAAATAGTAAGCCCTTAACTATATTAAGGATGTATAAGCCTTCCTTAGTTTTACTAACTTTTATTAGAAATTTATATACAACTTCTTAGGCGTAGTAGTACTACTTATAATAATAATATAACAAAGGGCCTTTTTATAAAAGGAAGAAAAATATACCTACGCTTTACCTAGACGCCTAAATATAAGAAGGCGTTCTAAGACCTTAAAAATGCCTTTACTAAAGCACCTATTCTAGCCTACTTTATATTAGAATAATAACTTTATCTTAAAACTAACTCCTTAGACCACATTAACGCAGGCATTTTTTTTAAATAGGTAATAACGGTTTCCTTTACCTAGTTATATTTTACTTATTTAAGCTTATAGTATAAGAGTATAATTATAAAATCTATAATAAAGAACTCCTTATAATTATATAAGCGTTTAAAGAATTTTAATTAAAACTCTTTTTAGTAGAACCTAACTAGTTAACTAAAGTCCTTATAGACCATTATAACCTTAAGTACTTTATAACTATAAAGTAGCTAAACTAACGCTAAGTATATTAGAACGAGTTTCTCTCTAGTTTTAACTTTAAAATTATATATAGACTAGGAGTATAAGGTACTAAACCTAATAGCCTAATACGCCGCTTATAAGACCTTCTTTAGTCTAAAGATAACCCTTATAATTAGTTCTAATAATAGATAATCCTAAAAGTACAAAATTTAGCCTTAGGTATACTATCTATAATAAAGCTAACTATACCTTAGCTTTATACTATAGAACTAGAGTTACTTTCTAAAATTAATAAGCTTATTACTACGGTATATAATACCTTTATTAACCTATTACTATATTAACTTATTACTATAAAAACCGCTAGCGCCTATACGCTACCTATTAACCTCTAAAGCTTAGGCTAGATTAATATAACAGCCTTAAAAGTAAAAAAGAATAGGCTCTATTATAGAGGTCGCCTATTTATCCCTAATTTAGAAAATTTATAATAGTAACTAATCTAAATAGCCTATAACCTCTAATTAAGCGGCCACTTAGGTAAAAAAGGAACCTATAAGCTTCTTAGCCAATACTACTTTTAGCTAAAAATAATAAACTTAGTTAAATGTGTTGGTTACATAAGGGGATACCACGTAGCTACGGTTCGTAGATAGTATAATGTTTTTATTCTGTCTTTCTCCCATAAGGGAGGGCGAGGAGCTTAAGGCTCTTCGCTACGCTAGTGCCGCGGCGATATATAACGGCAACTTGCTATATATAACGGCAATATACCTTATATAGTAACTACTTGCCTTTATTTCTAACACTAGCAACTCTTTTTTTATAGTTGCTATCTATATATAGATATCGCTTAACTAGCGGAATAAATATCAATCCTCTTTACTTACTATTGCTATTATAATATAAGTCTCACTATTCTAAAATTTGTCTCTTAGCACGTGGTGCTTTCTTGCTTATAAGTTATAGGTAGATATCTTATTAGTAGGGCCGCTAAGGCGCTAGCGGTAAGCGAGCTAATAGCAATTTTCTATCCCGGGGATAGAAAATCCTAATTAGCTAGGTTAAGCCAGGGTCTATAGGATATTATACTCCCCCTTCTAAAAAAAAAGTCTTAGTAAGAGAATCTAACTAATTAGATAACTTTAACCGCTGGTTAAAGTTCCTGGATATCTTAAGACCTTATATAACTAAGAAATTTCTAGGGACTCCCTTTTAACCTAACCTTTAACTTATACACATAGAGTATTTATATTAATTAACGTCTCTAGTGCCTTATTTGGGTTCGCCTTCATTATTATATCTACTAGGTTATCTTAGCTATTAATCTATTAAATCTTAAAGAGTTTTTACTATTTATAGGATTACTAAAGTGCTATAATATTAATTATAAGGCGCTTTTCCTTTATAGTACTAAGCTTAACTAAGCACTTATAGAGGGAGTATAAATTAATATATATAATTATAGGGATAACGGGAAGTTTAAGTTAATCTATAATTATCTTTAGGGTAGTTCCAATTGCAATTGCTATATTAACTCCGCCAACTATTCTATATATCTCTAACGCTAGGACGCTTTAAGTAACGCGTTTACTTTTAGTTAAGCTCTAATAAATAAGATTACTATAGATCGTAAAGTTATTCTCTCTAGTAGATTTATTTATAATAATAATCTTATATCCTAGCTAAGAGCTAAAATCTTTATTATTTATAAACGATCTATTAATAAATATAAAGAGCTTAGTAGTAGGAAGATTAATAGGTATATAGAGTAGTCCTTAATCAAGATAGTTTATTTACTAGAAAAAACGTTTATTTAAGGCAAGAACGTTATCCTTAATTAGTTTCTAGTATTAGGCAGTAATAAAGAGATTAAATAAAGCCTTAGGTTAATAGATAGAAGTAATATAAGCTCTATAAGCGCGTTACTCCACATATCCTTACTTTAGGGAATTAACGTTAATAACGTTAATTTTCTTACCTTAACC